>Ga0194116_10006301_pt1 | contig 12705 bp, 12 predicted proteins | sample TA2MahsurfametaG_4_FD_148617 | JGI IMG/M metagenome (GOLD analysis project Ga0194116, IMG submission 148617) | Freshwater microbial communities from Lake Tanganyika, Tanzania - TA2015008 Mahale S9 surface | ecosystem: Environmental > Aquatic > Freshwater > Lake | place: Tanzania: Lake... | reverse complement strand
CGGACACTGAAACAGCCACTCCATTTATCACAAAAATATATTGCTCCATTTTGACTGTAGTCTCGAGTTTTTTTGGCTCCTGGCTTGCTGTATTTGGCAATATTTCTGATTTAGCCAATTTTGGCTTACGTCCTCTTTTTTTAGGGGCTACCGGTGCACCCTCACGCTTTAATCGAGTCCTGAAGTTATATATAGTGGCAATGGATACCTTGTAAGTATCCGCTAATTCTTTGGCATCTCTTCCCTCGCCCAGTAATTTGACAATTTCAGCTGCTTTTTCTTTTGATAACCTTTTCTTTTTCAAATTTTTTAATTTAATAGAATACCCTTACAAATTAATCAGCTTCGAAATTAGAGAAATTGCAGGATATTTTCTAATTATTGAGTTTAAATGTAGAGAATAGTGTGGACCACACTAATTATAGGGTATTTTTATATTGATTATCAGTTAGTTAGGTTTCAACTGCGCACCAAATTGCGCACCAGGTTCAATAAAAACCCAAACCACCAGTGACCACTATCTTCTTTTGATGCATTAAATTACCTGTTTCTTTATTCTATCCCCAAAACCCTTACCAAAGACGGTAAGGAAGATTTACTCGATCAGATCACTTCTTAATTGGCACAATAATATGCCAAAGCGTACAAAAAATAATTTTGAAATATTCTATGGAACCGTAATTTTTAATATAAATAAGGTTGTACTTCAACTTATCTGGCATCACCTTCTCAATATAATCATTTTCTGGATCTATTGACTGACCCAAAATTTCATTCTCGTCTCGATAATAAATGGATGCCCAATCTGTAATGCCAGGAAGTATTGTTAATACTTCACTTTGCTCTTGGGTATACAAATCCACATACTTTTTTATTTCTGGCCGTGGCCCAACCAAACTCATATCACCGATTAATACATTGATGAGTTGCGGTAGTTCATCCAATTTATACTTTCTTAAATAATACCCTATGGGCGTTACTCTTGGGTCACGACCTCCGACAGTTATTAAACCTAACTTATCTGAGTTCATCTGCATGGTGCGGAATTTATAAACACTAAATTCTGCTCCATTTAATCCTATTCTAGATTGATTGTAGAGAACTGGCCCAGATGAGCTAATCTTGATAAAAAAAGCAATTAAAAGAAAAAAAGGTGATAATAGGATTAAACCTAAAAAAGAAAACAAAACATCTAAAGTTCTAATCATTAAGCAAAACTTTATTGTAAGAAGCGAGTACAGCTTCACAGATATAGTCTATCTGCTCATTTTTTAATTGCGGATAAATTGGCAAAGATATCTCTCTCGAATAGTTATCATAAGCAACTGGATAATCCTCGATTTTATAGCCTAGATTTTTAAACACTGTTAACATAGGCATAGGGATAAAGTGCACGTTAACAGCCACACCCTTTTGCGTGATTTCCTCTATAATTGAATCTCTTTGAACTTCTGTACAATTTTTTAAACGAAGCGCATACAAATGAAAGCATGATTTTCTGCTTTCATCTTCCAATGGTGGCAATTCAAAATGCTGATGCTTAGAAAAGAACGAATGATATGACCTGGCTACCCTTTCTCTTTCTACAAGCAATAAACTATTATACATTCTGATTTGAGCTAAACCAATCGCGGCACATACGTCTGGCATATTCACTTTTAATCCGGTAAAAAGTATGTCATATTTCCAGCCTCCTGCTTGAGACTTAGTAAATGCGTCTTTATTTTGACCATTTAAAGTATATAATTTCATCAACTTATACTCCTCATAGTTATCAAAGCAACTTGGCAAGTTTAAGCATATTGCTCCACCTTCAGCAGTGGTAATATTTTTAACGGCATGAAAGGAAAAAATAGTCAAATCAGTCAATCTACCTGCTGGTTTTCTCTTATACATTGATCCAATAGAATGCGCGGCATCAGAAACAACCAATATTCTACCCAAAAGGGCTTGTTTATCTGACTCCGCAAGAAACTGACTTTTAACCGATTCTTTCGTAACTAAAGCATTAATCGCATCGTAATCGCAAGGCCAACCTGCTATATCAACCGGCATAATAACCTTAGTCCTAGTTGTAATCGCATTTTCAATGGAATTTACATCGATAGTAAAATCCCCAGCAATATCAACCATTACCGGCATTGCGCCACAATGCAATACCGCCATAGCAGTTGCACTATAAGTATAAGCCGGAACAATAACTTCATCTCCTTCTTTTATTCCGAACCACTTCAATACCAAAATAGCTCCTGATGTCCATGAGTTAACGCAAACTGCATTTGTATTAGTTGTAAGGTTACATATTTCTTCTTCCAAAGCTTTAACCTTAGCACCAGTGGTAATCCAACCTGAGCTTAAAGAGTCTAAAACTTCACTTATTACATCTTGGTTAACAAAAGGAGGTGAGAATGGAATTTTATTCATAATTTTATTATACTTTCTTTCTATATTCTATAAAATATCTTTTTCTGCCATCCGGCAAGTTGATTTCCTTCAGAATTCTGGCTCCTAAAAATTTATGGAATAATACAATTTGCTTATTAATTGAATCCACTTCTCCTCTAAATGAAGAATAGCCAAACGAATAAACGATATCCCGCCATGTCTTAAATAATTCGGGAGATGTCGATTTATCGCAATCATTTCTCCATCCCCAATATTCATTTCTTACACCGACTTTGGTATTATACTCTATCGAATTTGAATCGTCAGAGATATGTTTTCTTCTTTTAATCAATTCACGTAATAATTTGGGCTTTCTCAGGATAGCAGGAATAGCGGCCAGGCCTAATTGAATTTTATTGCTTTTGATAGATCTGAGATGCTCTGCTGCATCCATTGTGCCTGAACAAAAACCATAAATCAATCCAGTCTCAGCTTCAGCCACAATTATGAGGCTATGCTTTTCCTGCAAGAGAATCTGATAATATTTTTTGAGGAAAAGGAACCCGAGCATGTGCATAAAACCACCAGGCTGATTTTTACCAGATTCAAGATGGATTTCAGTCAGCTGATTTGCATCGGTGACTTTTCCTATTCTGAATTTTACCATTTTACACGACTTTTTTTAAATCGGTCTGACTCAAAAGATTCATCTACCACCTGAATTTTAATTGGCACCTTAAATGATTCCAATTTCGTTCTGCAGTGCGATTTAACAATATTAATAATTTCTGCATTAGATTTTGAACCTTGATATTTGATTTTGGCACAAACAATTTTTCCGGTAAAAGGATGACTGTCTCCATATATCAATACATCACTAATCTCAGGCAATTCCAGAATCACATTTTCCACTTCCTGTGGATATACCTTTTCTCCACCAACATTAATCAATTCTGATTTCCGGCCCAGAATTTTAAAATAATCTCCATTTACTTCAACTGCATCACCGGTCATAAACCAGCCATCTTCTGTAAATGGACTCGGGGCATTAAGATATCCCAGCATTGCACTCTCTGATTTAATTTGAAGCATACCTTCCACCACTCTTACAGCGTAACCTTCTCCGCCAATCTTTACCCACAAGGAACCATTGGCTTCTGATTTAGATCTCATGACTCCCAACTCAATCAGGCCATATGTTTGCTGAAATACAATTTTTGGGAAGAGTGTGTTGAGTTTGGTGAGAAGTGATTCGGGCATAGGCTCCGCACCATAGCTGATTAATTGCAGACTATCGATAGAATATCTCTCATATGCTCGGCTGATTAACAGCATATTTAAAAATGTGGGAGATGTAGGAAGTAATTCTACCTGATGCTTTTCGATCAATTCGCAAACATAATCAGGAGTTCTGTTTTCTAATATTACAACAGCTCCTCCATTTGACATAATATGAAATAATGTATTCAAACCTCCCCAATGATCAAACAGAAGGAAATTGATAGTTCGCAATGCTTTCCTTTTTATCCTGAACTTCGAAAGAAGTTTCGAGAAGTCATGCAATGCCGCTTTTGGGGTGCCTGAAGATCCTGAAGTGAATAACAATAATCCGGGAGTATTCTGATCAATCAATTTTTTAAATAGATTGTTTTTCGACTTTGTAATAAAATTCATTTCGATGAATTCGATATTTTCTTCATCGTAGATGCTGATTAAATAATCCAGTTCAGCTATTTCATACTTTTTTTGATTCTTTTCCTTATGATTCAGATCAAAAGGAACGATAATGGTATTATTTCTGATTAGTCCATATAAAATAGAAATTGTTTCCGGCGAAAAATCTCCTTCTAATCCAACAATAGAATTTGGTCGGAGAGTTCTGATTTTGCTGTCCCAATGCTCTATTCTTTCGAGAATATGCTGATAACTGATATGTTGATTCTTCCAGATAATAGCTATGCTATTTCCATACTTTTTAAAGTATTCCAGAAAAAATAACTCTTTACTTAAGTTGCTCATTTACTATTATTTCAATTAGTTTAAAATTTACCAGATTTCCTACTTCTTCATCAGGTATCGTAATTCTGAATTCTTCCTCCAATGCCAATATTAGATTCAGATGGCGGATAGAATCCCAATTCTCTACGTTGTCAACAGAACTTTCTTCATTAATACTTTCATGTTCAGTTTCAAAAACACTACTCATAACCAAAATAATTCTGGATTTATTGTTTTCCATATTAATATTTCTTATTGTTATAAATAATTAATTTCTATATAATTAATATCAGATGATTTATAGTTGTGTAAATTCAACTCATATCTTTTTATACCTGAACTGGTTTCCGTTAATTCAAAACCAAGTTTTTCATAAAAATCCGACACCTGAGCATTTTTTGTAGTACTAATGAAACTTGAGGTGACAGATTTGATTCCGGATTCCTTCAATGAATTCAGGATCGAATTCAGAAATACAATTTCAATATTTCGGCCAATAATCCTGCAGCTCATAAGGAGCGTATCGATTCTCGCTGTTTGTCCGAAAGAATCTTTACATACAATACTTAATATTGTAATTCCGCTATCACCATACTTATCACTGATAGAACCGGTATAAATAGTGCAATTTTCATCTTCAATGAACTTCTGAATTTCTGTTTCTGAATATCGGACCGTCGTTAAATTAAACTGATTTGTTTTTTGCGTCAGTTGCGAAATCCGGACGATCTGTTCCCTGCTATCCTTATAAAAATCCAACCTGATTTTTAACGCTGCAATATACTTTTCTAAGGATTCAAATTTATTTTTCTCCATATCACGGTAAACTTGCGTTTTATATTGTTCCGTTTTTTGGAGATCTTCCTCAGTGATAGAAAAATTAAAATTTTTATAAATGAACGCTAAAAGATTGTTTTTATATTGGTACAAATTTTTTGGCACCTGAAGAGTTTCTACATCAGGAAGAGCCTCTTTAACCAGATTAATCTCGTAATCGGAATCATCAACAAATACTATACTGTCAATTCCGATATTGAGTTTTTTGGAGATGGCTAATAAATTGCTGACTTTGTCATTCCAATTCACTTCCTTAATCACTATATCCTGATTGGTTAATACAATGTCCTTATGATTTGCAAACACATGATCAACATCCTGCGCATTATTCTTACTGCATAATCCAACTAAAATGCCATTCCGGCTCAAATATCTGGCAATATGCTGCACCTCATTAAAAGGCTTTCCGTATGAGCTGGTTGATGTCATTTGTATATTATCAAAACCATCTTCACCCAAAACACCCTTCCATAATGTATTATCACAATCAAAAATGATCGCCTTTTTTACGGCCCCTGTTATTTTCTTAATAGTCGGCTCGATAGCCTTTATATAAGACTTGAAGAAGTGCAAACTGTAAGGTGCTTTGGAAGATAAATAAAATCTGAAATCATATGCCTGATCTCTTCCCAATTCAAAAACAATTTTATCTATATTTACGATTACAAGATTTTTATAGTTCAATGAATATAAAAATTCATTAAGATCCCTTACAAATTTTTCAAGCTGAGATACTCTTGTAAATGAAGTGTTGAACGCTGATGTGCTGAATGAATTAAATATGACGGAGGGCGTATCCTTCAAATTTTCCAAAATCAGGTGAATCTCATTTTTGATTTTTGCTTCCAATTCTGACACCATCTGGTGATCCAGCAATTCAAAATAATCAGAAACACTATCTGCAATATTGAGCATATCATAGAAAATAAAAATGATATTTTCATCTTTGACATGATGGCTATCCTGAACCAGATTATCAAAATTTCCAATCTCAATCTGTGGACTGATTTTCTTTAATCTTAAACTATATTCGAAAATTTCTTTAAATGCATTTACAGTTACATTGGAAAGAATTTTAACTGACAATATCTTGTCAAATGCCGCTGTGCTTAATTGCTTGTTTTTTTGAAGAATCTCAGTATACTTTAGACTATCCATACCTCAATTATAACATGATTTGACCACCATTTACTCTAATATTCTCGCCAACAAGGAAATCAGATTTATCGGAAGCCAGAAAACTGATTGCTCCGGTTACATCTTCAGGCTTTGCAAGTCTTCTCATCGGTGTCTGGGAAGCTGTTAGTAATTTAAACTTTTCCGGAATATCTGCAGTCAGTTCCGTGCTCACAAGACTTGGTGTTACCATATTTACATTGATTCCTTTTGGTGCAAGTTCAAAGGCCATGGATTTCGTAAGTCCTATGAGCCCGGTTTTTGCTGTAATATAATGTGACCAGTCGTTATTCGGTTTTTCTGATGAAAAACTTCCAATATTTATTATTTTTCCTTTGCCTTTCTTTACCATCAAAGCTGATACCATTTTAGAAATAATAAATACAGACTTTAGATTTACATCAATTTGCTTTTGATAATCAGACCAATTAAGGTCCTGAAATCTGGTATTGGTAATAGATGATGCAGCTGCATTTACCAACACGTCAATATCTTCGAAATAACGTGAAACAGAATTGAGCAGTTCCGTTATTTCGGATTCTTTGCTAATATCTGCTTTTGCAATAATGCACTTTACTCCTAAGGCATCAATATTCTCTTTTAATTCTGATGCCCTCTCTTTATTTGAGTTATAATGTATTGCAATATTGAATCCTTCTTTAGCCAATTGCAGGCATACCTCACTTCCTATCCCGCCAGAACCTCCAATTATTAAAGCATATTTTTTTCTGACCTCATTGGTTTCAGAAATTACATTTACAGGTTGCTCCTGCTCAATAATCTTAACCTTAGCAACTCCTTTGGTAACAATTTGTCTGTTCTGATTATAAATCTCAGTTTTAAGTTCGATGATTTGTTCTTTATCATTCTTTTTCAAAACTTCAGCCACAATCGTAAGCTGATCACCGATTCTTACCGGCAATAAAAATTCCAGTGTCTGGGAAAACCAGAGAGCACCATCTCCAGGAATCTTTGTGCCTATGATGGTTGAAATAAATGAAGCCCCGAGCATTCCATGCACAACAGGTTTTTTAAATTGTGTTGTACTCGCAAACTTCTCATCAACATGCAATTTGTTGTCATCACCGGTAAGTTCTACAAACTTGCCCAGATCTTCTTTTGTGATGGTGTGAGATAAAGTCTCCTTGTCCCCCACATGAATGTCTCTATACTTTTTCATATAAATTTCCAAATACTAGCTCCAAAATTAAAACCCGCACCCACTCCGGCGAGCAGGACGGTATCACCTTTTTTGATCAGGTTCTTTTCCATCGCTTCACTTAATGCAATTCCAATACTTGCCGAACCTGTATTACCGATTTCTTCCACGTTTATATAAGTCTTCTCCAAAGGTATTTTCAATTTACCCATTACATATTTGATTAAATTCAAATTTGCCTGATGAAAAATACAAAAATCAATTTGGTCCAAATGAACATCGGATTTCGCACACACCTCTTTTATCACAATCGGCATATTTGTGATCGCTTGTTTCCATGTAGCCAGTCCGTTCATTTCAATATAATCAATTGATTCATCAAAAACCCTGTTTGCATAAGGATAACTTGACCCACCACCTCTGAATCTGACTGCTTCATAGGTTGAACTATCGGTTTTAAATTTTGAATGAATGATTCCGGATCCAGTCTCAACTTTTCCTAATATGGCAACCCCTGCCCCATCACTAAAATAAATACTGGTTTCTTTATCCTTAGGATCTATGAACCTTGTATGTAATTCTGCACCAATTACCAATGCATACTTGAATGTAGCATCTATCCTCATTCTGTCACTGGCTACCGTTAATGCAGTTACAAAACCTGTACAGTTTGTATTGATATCAAGAATTTGTGCATTGACCGCATTCAGATTTTTTTGAATTTTCGCTGATACCGGTGGAAACATATAATCAGGTGAGAATGTAGCCACAACTATTAGATCAATTTCTTCCGGCTTTAAATTACATTTTAAAAGTGCCTTTAATGCTGCTTCAGTGGCCATACTTGAAGTGGAGTCTCGGGGAGATGCAATGTACCTTCTTTTGATTCCAGTTTTTGATAAAATCCAATCAGGAGTCACATCCTCCATTTTTTTGCAAAGATCCTCATTGGATTGTTCATGCTTAGGCACATAATGACTCGTACTGATAATTCCTATTCCGTAATTATCCATATGCTAGTTATTAATAAAATGATCTAATTCGATATTTTCGTTTAGTATTAGTTCTAAAATTTCAGCCTCGCCATGTCCCGGATAAACCATTGATCCTCTATCATATTCATTGATGATATTTTTAATTGATTCCCTTAAAAGATCCTTATTCTCACCAGGAAAATTATTGAAACCCAGGCCCCTCCTGTAAATGATATCTCCTGAAAACAACAAATTTTCATATTTAATCACGCAACTGCCATCTGAATGACCTGGCATTTTTCTAATACTAAATGAGTAGCTATCAATGTTCAATAATTCATGAGTCTGTGAAAAAAAATAGTCCGGCTCAATATATTCAATCCAATAATTAATCTTGGCCAGCTTTAAAAAAAAATTGGCAGACTTTGCCATTTTAGCATCCGCTTGATGCAAATAATAGGGCAAATTATCATATTTTTTCTTAAAATAGGAAATACTGGCTATATGATCAAAATGCCCATGAGTACATAGGATTGCTACAGGCCGTAGTCCATTTAAATGAATTACTTCATCTATTCTCTCCGGATCTAAACCAGGATCGATAATGATGCATTTGTCGGAATCCTTTTTAGATAAAATATATGTGTTCGAAGAAAAAATTCTGTTTTTGACTGTATAAACCATATTAATTTATACCACCCAAATATATCGTTTGGGCAGTGATATATGAACTTCTGTCTGAAGCAAAAAAATCAATAACATTCAAAATGTCATCTACTTCCGCAACCCTAGGTATTGGCATAGAGGCAATTATTTCCTTTATTTTATCCTGAGCCGTATCATTGTGGGAGCGCAGCATATCTGTATCAATTGCTGTAATAGCCAGTGTGTTGCAGGTAACATTCATCGGAGAAAATTCTTTTGCCATAATATTGGCCAGGGAAATGATGCCTGCCTTTGTTGCAGCATAAATAGAATCACCCATTGGCTCCAGACTGGATGCCATTGAACCTATATTGATTATTCTTGATGGATTCTTTCCGCGCATCAATTTTGCAGTTTCCCTCGATATCAAAAACACTCCCATCAAATTCACATTAATCATATCCATGGCATTTTTGATCGGCATTATCATGGAATATTGAGAAGTCAATACAGCTGCATTGTTTATCAGAATATCGATATTCTTAAAATTTTTCGAAATCTCTTTTCTAAAACAATTACTTATACTTTCAGAGTTTCCGATATCAACCTGAAAATGATGATAACAATTATGACTGATATTCTTATTTTCGCTTTTGCTCAATCCAATTACAGTGCCCCCATTGTTTAAAAAATGGTTGGTAATATGAAGTCCGACACCTCTGCTGGCACCGGTTACAATGATGACTTTTCCTTTATACATGAATTTTATTGATTAGTAATTTCATACAGATAGTCAACCAAGTTGTTGACGTTATCGAATGGGCTGATTTCTCGGGTCATAGCCTTGTCATCAGTTAATGATATTTCCAACCCCTTCTCATCAAAAAAATAGTCTTCCAAGTCAACAATCACTGATACAAGTGACATTGAATCGATGCTGGAACCACGACCAAATAAAATGGTATCATTACGTACAGTAAATTTCTGATCTTCTGGCAATGTATCATTTAGAACATTTAATTGGCTAAAAACAATTTCAAAAATTTCGCTCCTTTCCATATTTTCTTTACATTTTATAATTTGCAGTACAGTCCGTTAAATCCTTATCCTTAAGAATTGATGGATTGTAAAATATCGTTATTAAGTTTATTCTGTACATTTTCAATCACCCCATAAACAAATACAGCAGTTTGGGTATTTATTGATTCAAGTAATTCTAACTCATTTCCAAAGATCATAACATCTGTAATTCTACGACCTAAAATATCGATAGCATCTTCAAATTTTTTTTTGCTGCTGACCCTGTCGAGTAAAAATGAATGCCTTCATTATAAAAAATTAATCATTCAAGCAATTATCAATGTATTTATTTGTTAGTTCTTCATAATTGTAATTTCTGGATGCAATCACAGAATTATTACACAATTCTTGATACTTTTCTTTATTCAATGAATAAATATAAAAAATAGCTTCCGAATATTCTTTAGCACTGTTAAATTCTTTAGAAATACCTAAATTATATTTTTTAATTGGACAGTAGGACATCTCTACGTTTGAAACAATTGGTTTTCCTGATGCCATGTATTGAAACAATTTACTTTGACTTCCACCAAATCTCCAAATTTTACTTTTTGCATAGTTAAGTAAGTTTAATGAGCTTTTTGATAAAATATATGGCACATATTTTAATTCAATCCATTCTTGTTTTAATAATACATTATCAATAGCTTCTGATTTTATTCTATTTTGAATTTTAATCCTTTCTGGTCCTGACCCATAAATTAAAAATCTTATACCTTTCACATGTGCTATTTGTTTAGCCGCATCTAATAATAAATCAACCCCGTTAGCTAGCCTTATCGAACCCATGTAAATAACTTTAAACAAGTTTTTATCTTCTAAATCAATGTCCTGAATTTTGTACTTATTTTTATTCAAATTGAAATCATATAAATCTACCCCGTTATTAATATATTTAACTTTACGTAAATCAATTTTACCTCCAGAATTTATATCCCATTTTTTTTCGATTATGTAATCTTTGCCGCCTTCCATTGAAAAAACTATAAGATCAGCTTTTTGATACATCCACTTTTCAGCACTATAACTTAACCAAAGTAGTGGATTAAATTTTGACATTAGACCTAATTCTAATATAGATTCAGGCCATAAATCAACTACATCAAGAATGAGCTTACATTTATATTTTTTTGCCAGAAAATAAACAATATTACTAAAGGGAATTGCGGCATATAATGAAATATAATCTGGTTTTTTCTTAATTTTTATGATTTTGAAAAGCTTGAAATAAAACTGTATCAAACTATAAATTCTCAATAAATTACTATTTTTATATTTTGCAGTTCGAACATGAATATAATTTATTCCATCATAATCAATATCAACGAATAAAGAATTATCAGAAATTATACCCTCATCCGAATTGTGAAAATTACTCCCAGTAATAATAAATGCTTCAAAACCTCTTTTTTGTAAATATTCAGCTCTTTTTATGGTTTGGATTCGCTGCTCTTTATTAGGAGGCATTGCATAAGCATTAATAAGCCAAATAGTCTTATTCATATCAATTTTTCAAACTAGTTATCCAACACGTGTAATCCACTTTCTTGCAATTTTTACAAACCAATTAAATCGTCTCCATAATGAATCTCTGTTAGGATAGTCTGCAAAAGTTTTATTTGGTACTTTTAAAATTTGTTCAAATTCATGTTGAGTTAATCCTAGTTTTTTAATTACATACTCTTTATCTTGATTTAGTAATTCTTTAGGGGCAGGAGGATTTAATAGTTCTTCCAAGGCCTTTTCTCTAGTCATTTGACCTGAGCAAATCATAGCTGAAAGATAAGATTTCCTCAAATCGTACCCGAATTTTTCAGGTAAGTAATAAGCATGAAAAAATCTTGTAAAAATAGATTCATAATGTTTTCCGCCATAATCGCGCCAACCTAATTCTTCCATCAGAAATTTTTTGGCTTCGTCTTTTTTAAAAGAAATATAGTTTAAGATAGGTACCCATCTTATACCTCTTACAAGTAAATAATCAATATAATTGAAAGTAGTCAAGCTAGGGTAAGTTTTTAATTTAACTTTTCCAAATTTTCTATGGATGGCTTTAATTAATTTTGAATCTTTTGAACCATATAACCAAGATTCAGGCATAATAGATTCAGTAACTACATTATTACCAGCAATAATGTAAGGAATTCGCATTTTGCCTGCAGTTTTAATTAAAATCGCCCATATAGCATGATCAGTAGGAATTTCAATATTAGAAATTGAAGATTTAAGAAAAGATGTTTGAATATCTTTGAATTCCTTCCAATCTAAAACATAAGTTTTTAAATCAATTTCCAATCTCTTTACTAATTGCTCTACATTGGCTACGGCTAACTCTGTATTCCAACCGTTATCTAGATGAATAGCCAATGCTCTTAAACCAAATTTTTTTACTAGGTAAGCAACATATGAGCTATCAACCCCACCACTTAATCCAATTAAACAATCATAATC
>Ga0194116_10006298_pt1 | contig 12711 bp, 6 predicted proteins | sample TA2MahsurfametaG_4_FD_148617 | JGI IMG/M metagenome (GOLD analysis project Ga0194116, IMG submission 148617) | Freshwater microbial communities from Lake Tanganyika, Tanzania - TA2015008 Mahale S9 surface | ecosystem: Environmental > Aquatic > Freshwater > Lake | place: Tanzania: Lake Tanganyika... | reverse complement strand
CCCTCGAAGGTCGTGAAGGTGCCGCCGTAGAAGGTGGTATTGCCAGCGCCGGCAGACGCGGCGGCGGCCAGAGCGAATGCAACAGCAAGTCCCGAATCCCTGTTGAACAGCATGTCTTGGTTCCCCAATTCCCGCGGTCGGTGGTCCACCGACCGGCTTTCCCCGGGCAGCCTCGGCGCAACTGCACGCCGACGACGCTCCCCTCGGAAGAGCATGGCGCAAAGCACGCAAAGAGAGGATCAGGGCCGGTCGGGTTGTCCCAACCAGGGCGCCGCCCTTGCGCGGTTCCGATGTCCCAGAACCAAGACATAATGACCGATAACACAATTTACCCCTCCCTGCAAAGCGCGTGCCAGCGGAACGCCGATGGTTGCCCCCCTTCCCGGTTTTGAGTACGCTTTCCGATCTTGGCGGCGGAGAGACCCATCGATCAAATCAGCTGACACGAGGCAGGCCCACGAGGGCCGCTTGTGCGTTGTTTCGCTTTTGGAACGAGAGGCGATCACACCATGTCGACGAAGACCATCCGCGATTTCTCGAAGAAGCGCGGCGAAGCCGATCCGGTTCCCGATCTCATGAAGGTGCAGCAGGAGGCGTATGACCGCTTCCTGCAGCTCAAGAAGGATCCGACCGACCGCGACCCGCACAAGGGGCTCGAGGCCCTGCTCCGGGAGATCTTCCCGATCGAGTCGTACGACATGGCCATGCGCCTGGAGTACGTGCGCTACCGCCTCGAGGAGCCGCGCTACACGCCGGACGAGTGCCGCGAGCTGCGCCTCACCTACGGCCGGCCGCTGCGCGTCACCGTGCGCCTCATCAAGGGCGAGGGTGAGCCGATCACCGAGGAGGACATCTACCTCGGCGACATCCCCATCATGATGGGCGGCGGCGAGTTCATCGTCAACGGCGCCGAGCGCGTCATCGTGAGCCAGCTGCACCGCTCGCCCGGCGTCGACTTCAGCGTCGCGTCGCGCATCGGCGACCGCCCGCTGCACTCGAGCCGCATCATCCCCGAGCGCGGCTCGTGGATCGAGCTGGAGGTGACCAAGAAGGACGTGCTGGCGATGCGGATCGACCAGAGCACGAAGCTGGCCGCCACCACGTTCCTGCGCGCCCTTGACGAGAAGTACTCCACCACCGAGAAGATCCTCGAGGAGTTCTACGAGGTCGAGGACATGCCGGCGAAGAAGCTCACGCCGGGCCACTTCTCGGCGGAGCTCATCATCGACAGCGAGACCGGCGAGGAGCTCTGCCGCGTCGGCGCGCAGCTCGGCGAGAAGGGCCTGGAGAACATCCTCGCGAGCAACCTGAAGACGGTGCGCGTGGTCGCCAACCCCGGCGACTCGCTCATCCTCAACACGCTCGCCGAGGAGAAGCTGGACTTCCTCGCCGAGGTCAGCGAGCACGAGGCCGCCCTTCTCAAGATCTACGGCCGCCTGCGCCCCGGCAACCCGCCGCAGGTGGACAAGGCGCGCAAGCTCTTCGAGGAGAAGTTCTTCGACGACAGCCGCTACCGCCTCGGCCGAGTGGGCCGCTTCCGCATCAACCGCAAGTTCGAGCACGACGGGCGGTACAAGAAGGTCGGCGAGGAGATGCAGCGCATCCGCGCCGAGGACTTCCTCGCCGTCATCCGCTACCTGCTCGACCTGCGCGGCAAGGCCAAGGACCAGTTCGTCGACGACATCGACCACCTGGGCAACCGCCGCCTCCGCACGCTCGACGAGCTGGCCACCGAGGAGATGCGCAAGGGCTTCCTCAAGCTCAAGCGCACCGTCCAGGAGCGCATGAGCGTCAAGGAGCCGGGCGAGATCGGCAAGATCGCCGACCTCGTCAACAGCAAGAGCATCTCCAGCGCCATCGAGTTCTTCTTCGGGCGCAGCGAGCTGTCGCAGGTGGTCGACCAGACCAACCCGCTCAGCATGCTCGTGCACGAGCGGCGCCTCTCGGCCCTCGGGCCGGGCGGCCTGAACCGCAAGCGCGCCGGCTTCGAGGTGCGCGACGTGCACCTGTCGCACTACGGCCGCATCTGCCCGATCGAGACGCCGGAAGGCACCAACATCGGCCTGATCGCGTCGCTCGGCATCTACGCCGAGATCGACGACTACGGCTTCCTGCAGACCCCCTACCGCGAGGTCAAGGGCGGCAAGGCCACGGGCAAGGTCACCAAGCTGCGCGCCGACGAGGAGCTCAAGCACATCCTCGCGCCGTCGGACTCGATGAACGCCGAGGGCAAGATCTCCAACATCCGCAACGTGAAGCTGGAGAAGGTGCTGGCGCGCAAGCGCATCGACAAGGAGGAGTCGAACGACGTCGACCTGGTCCTCGTCGAGCCCGAGGAGGTGCAGTTCGTCGACATCAGCCCCAAGCAGATCGTCGGCGTCAGCGCCTCCCTCATCCCCTTCCTCGAGCACGACGACGCCAACCGCGCGCTCATGGGCTCGAACATGCAGCGCCAGGCGGTGCCGCTCGTCAAGAGCGACCCGCCGTGCATCGCCACGGGCATGGAGCGCGTGGTGGGCACGCACTCCGGCATGATCGTCAAGGCCGCGCGCGGCGGCACGGTCACCTACGTGGACGGCCAGCGCATCATCATCGACAACGCCGATGAGTACGCGCTCCGCAAGTTCGCCGGCCTCAACGAGCGCACGTGCCAGAACCAGCGGCCGGTGGTGAAGCCGGGCGACAAGGTCAAGGCCGGGCAGATCATCGCCGACGGCGCCTCCACGCGCATGGGCGAGCTGGCCATCGGCAAGAACGCCCTCGTCGCCTTCAACACCTTCGACGGCTACAACTTCGAGGACGCCATCGTCATCAACGAGCGCCTCGTGAAGGACGACGTCTTCACGTCGATCCACATCGAGAGCTTCGAGGTGGAGATCCGCGAGACCAAGCTCGGCCGCGAGGAGTTCACCGCGGACATCCCGAACGTCTCCGAGAAGATGCTCCGCAACCTCGACGAGTTCGGCGTCATCCGCATCGGAGCGCGCGTCGGGCCCGGCGACATCCTCGTCGGCAAGGTCAGCCCGAAGTCGAAGTCCGAGCTCAGCCCCGAGGAGAAGCTGCTGCACGCCATCTTCGGCCGCGCCGGCGAGGACGTGAAGAACGACTCGCTCGAGGTGCCCGCGGGCACCGAGGGCGTGGTCATCGGGGCCAAGCGCTTCAGCCGCCGCATGCACCTCAACGAGGAGCAGAAGAAGCAGCTGAAGAAGGAGATCTCCGAGTACGAGGAGGAGATGGACAGGAAGGCCATCTCGCTCTTCAAGCAGATGGTGGCCCTCGTCAACGGCGCCCTCGGCGCCGAGATGGTCGACCCGAGCACCCGCCAGAAGGTGGGCGCGAGCGACATCGACGAGGTCATCCTCGAGCAGATCCAGAACTTCTCCGACAAGTGGATGAAGGGCTCCAAGGAGGCGCGCGACGCCGCCATGGTGACCTACGGCCAGTTCTGGCCCCGCATCAGCGGCATCTTCACCGAGAAGGAGCGCAAGGTCGGCCACATGAAGCGCGGCGACGAGCTCCCGTCGGGCGTGCTGGAGATGGTCAAGGTCTACGTCGCCACCAAGCGCCAGCTCTCGGTGGGCGACAAGATGGCCGGCCGCCACGGCAACAAGGGCGTCATCGCCCGCATCGTGCCCGAGGAGGACATGCCCTTCCTCGAGGACGGCACCTCGGTGGACGTGCTCCTCAACCCGCTCGGCGTGCCCAGCCGCATGAACGTCGGCCAGATCCTCGAGGTCCACCTCGGGTGGGCCGCGCAGGTGCTCGGCTTCCAGGCGCTCACCCCGGTGTTCGACGGCGCCACCGAGGCCGAGATCTTCAAGGCGGTCGACGACGCCAACGACCACGTGTCGCGGCGCCTCGAGTCGTTCGAGAAGGCCGGCAAGGAGCCCGGGTCGCCCCGCGAGCTCCTGGCGCACATGCCCCGGACCGGCAAGGTGCAGCTCTACGACGGCCGCACCGGCGAGGCGTTCAAGCAGAAGACCACGGTCGGCTTCATGTACATCCTGAAGCTGCACCACCTGGTCGACGACAAGATCCATGCCCGCAGCACGGGCCCCTACAGCCTCATCACCCAGCAGCCGCTGGGCGGCAAGGCGCGCACGGGCGGCCAGCGCTTCGGCGAGATGGAGGTGTGGGGCCTCGAGGCGTACGGCGCGGCCTACGTCCTGCAGGAGCTCCTCACCGTCAAGAGCGACGACGTCGAGGGACGCACCAAGATCTACGACTCCATGGTGAAGGGCACGAACACGCTCGAGGCCGGCATGCCGGTGGTGTTCGACGTCCTCTGCCACGAGATCAAGGGCCTTGCGATGAACATCCAGCTCGAGAAGCTCTCGGGCGAGGACAGTCCCATCCTCGACTGACGCGATGCGCAAACCATCCGTCGGTGCGCCCGCGCGGCGCGCCGACGGCACCCCGCCCCGCGCGGGGACGACACGACCGACCGCACGCCGCGGCACGAAGCGGCAACAGGAAGCGAGCGACACATGTCTGAGAACGTCTACGACCGCGTGAACGACATCGGCGCCGTGAAGATCACCCTCGCGGGCCCGAACGACATCCGCAGCTGGAGCTTCGGCGAGGTCAAGAAGCCCGAGACGATCAACTACCGCACCTACCGACCCGAGCGGGACGGCCTGTTCTGCGAGCGGATCTTCGGGCCCGAGCGCGACTTCGAGTGCGCCTGCGGCAAGTACAAGGGCACCAAGTACAAGGGCATCATCTGCGACCGCTGCGGCGTCAAGGTCACGCACAGCCGCGTGCGCCGCAAGCGCATGGGCCACATCAACCTGGCCGCGCCGATCGTGCACATCTGGTACTTCAAGGCCATGCCGAGCCGCCTCGGCAACCTGCTCGCGGTCAAGACCAGCGACATCGAGAAGGTCGTCTACTTCCAGGACTACGTCGTCACCGACCCGGGCAGCACCGACCTCGAGTTCAAGCAGATGCTGACCGAGGACGAGTACCGCGTCGCCCTGGAGAAGCACGGCCACGGCACCTTCACCGCCATGATGGGCGCCGAGGCCGTCCGCGAGCTGCTCTCGCCGATGAAGCTCGACCTCGACGACGAGGCCGTGAAGCTCCGCGAGGACCTCTTCAACACGAAGAGCAAGCAGAAGCAGAAGGACCTCTCCAAGCGGCTGAAGATCGTTGAGGCCATCCGCAAGAGCCCCAACGACCCCACGTGGATGGTGCTGGACGTGATCCCCGTGATCCCGCCCGACCTGCGCCCGCTGGTCATGCTGGAGAGCGGCAACTTCGCCACCAGCGACCTGAACGACCTGTACCGGCGCATCATCAACCGCAACAACCGCCTCAAGAAGCTGATGGACCTCAATGCACCCGAGGTCATCATCCGCAACGAGAAGCGCATGCTGCAGCAGGCCGTCGACGCGCTGTTCGACAACGGCCGCTGCCGCCGCCCGGTGCTCGGCAGCTCCAACCGCCCGCTCAAGTCGATCACCGACATGATCAAGGGCAAGCAGGGCCGCTTCCGCGAGAACCTGCTCGGCAAGCGCGTCGACTACTCGGCCCGCTCCGTCATCGTCGTCGGCCCGGAGCTCAAGCTCTGGCAGTGCGGCCTCCCGAAGAAGATCGCGCTGGAGCTGTACCAGCCGTTCATCATCCGCAAGCTCAAGGAGCAGGGCCTCGCCGACACCATCAAGAGCGCCAAGCGCATGCTCGAGCGCCGCGAGACCGAGGTGTGGGACATCCTCGAGACGGTCATCAAGAACCACCCGGTCCTGCTGAACCGCGCCCCCACCCTGCACCGCATGGGCATCCAGGCCTTCGAGCCGGTGCTCGTGGAGGGCAACGCCATCAAGATCCACCCGCTGGTGTGCACGGGCTACAACGCCGACTTCGACGGCGACCAGATGGCCGTGCACCTGCCGCTCAGCGTCGAGGCCCAGGCCGAGGCGCAGGTGCTGATGATGTCCATCCACAACATCTTCAGCCCCGCCAACGGCAACCCGATCGTCAGCCCGTCCCAGGACATCGTCATGGGCGTGTACTTCCTGACCGTCGGCTTCAAGGACATGCCCGCGGAGCGCAAGGACGTCCACCGCTTCAAGGACTTCGCCGAGGCCCTCACCGCCTACGAGGCGAAGGCCATCGACCTGCATGACTGGATCGAGGTTCGCCTCGACCGCTTCTCCGAGAGCGTCGAGAAGGAGAAGGAGCAGCCGAGGAAGCTCGCCGAGAGCCGCCGCATCGTCACCACGCTCGGCCGGCTGATCTTCAACGAGATCCTGCCGGACGGCATGCCCTTCTACAACTGCTCTCTCAGCAAGAAGGGCGCCGCGCGCGTCATCGACGACACCTTCCAGCGCCGGGGCAAGGCCGACACCATCGACCTGCTCGACCGCATGAAGGAGGTCGGGTTCCGCTACTCCACGCTGTCGGGCCTGTCGTTCAGCATCACCGACCTCCGCATCAGCGCCGAGAAGGAGCGCCTGATCGAGGAGGCCGAGCGCAAGGTGCTGAAGGTCGAGCGCAGCTACGAGAACGGCGCCATCACCGACGTCGAGCGCCGCAACCAGGTCCTCGAGATCTGGGCCAAGTGCCGCAACGACATCTCCGACCGCCTCATGGAGACCCTCAAGAACGACCGCCGCGACACGGCGACCGGCCTCGAGGTGGACATGGGCACCAAGGACCAGCCCGCCAGGGCCGGCACCAAGTACCTCAACCCCGTGTACCTCTTCGCCGACTCCGGCGCCCGAGGCAACAAGAGCCAGATGCAGCAGCTGGCAGGCATGCGCGGCCTCATGGCCAAGCCGAGCATCGAGACCCCGATCATCTCGAACTTCCGCGAGGGCCTGACGGTGCTCGAGTACTTCGCGTCGACCCACGGCGCCCGCAAGGGCCTGGCCGACACGGCGCTCAAGACCGCCGACTCCGGCTACCTCACCCGCAAGCTCTGCGACGTGGCCCAGTCGGTCACCGTCGTCGAGCACGACTGCGGCACCAAGTCCGGCGTGCCCAAGCGCGCGCTGTACAAGGGCGAGGAGGTGGACGTGCCGCTGCGCGACCAGGTCCGCGGCCGAACGGCGCTGCAGACCATCGTCGACCCGCGCACCGACCGCGTCGTCGTGGCCAAGAACCAGATCATCACGGACGCCATCGCCCGCGACATCGAGGAGCTCGGCATCGGCACCGTGCACGTGCGCAGCCCGCTCACCTGCGAGACGGCCCGCGGCGTCTGCCGGTGCTGCTACGGCATGGACCTCTCCACGGGCCAGCCCGTCGAGCAGGGCATGGCCGTGGGCATCATCGCCGCGCAGTCGATCGGCGAGCCCGGCACGCAGCTCACCATGCGCACCTTCCACACGGGCGGCATCGCGGTCAGCACCGTCGCCGACACCGTGCACAAGGCGCAGAACGCCGGCACCGTCGACGTGGTGGACTGCAACGAGGTCGAGACCGTCCAGCCGGACGGCTCCTCGGCCTTCGTCGCCCTCAAGAAGAACGGCATCATCCGCATCAACGACGCGAAGGGCCGTGAGCTCGAGCACCACCCCGTGCCCTACGGCGGCGTGATCATGGTGAGGACCGGCGACCAGATCAAGAAGGGCCAGTCGCTCGTGTCGTGGGACGGCACCAAGACGCCGATCCTCGCCGAGAAGTCGGGCACCATCAAGTTCGAGGACGTGATCGAGGGCCAGACCGTCAAGGTCGAGACCCGCGGCTCCATCATCGAGCGGATCGTCACCGAGCACACCGGCGAGAAGCACCCGCAGATCACCATCATCGACAACTCGGGCGCCATCCTCGACTTCCACCACCTGCCGGCGAAGGCCCGCATCGCGGTGAGCGAGGGCGACAAGGTGAAGGCCGGCCAGGCCATCGCCATCCAGCCGAAGGAAGCCGGCCGCAGCGCCGACATCGTCGGCGGCCTCCCGCGCGTCACCGAGCTGTTCGAGGCGCGCAACCCCAAGGACCCGGCGGTGCTCGCCGAGATCTCGGGGCGCGTCGAGCTCCTCAGCGACAAGCGCAAGGGCAAGATGACCATCCGCGTCGTCGCCGACGGCGGCGAGGAGTTCGACCACCACGTGCCGCAGGGCAAGCACCTCCGCGTGCACACCGGCGACCGCGTGGAGAGCGGCGACGCCCTCACCGAGGGGCCGCAGATCCCGGCGGACATCCTCCGCATCAAGGGCGAGGAAGCGCTCTACACCTACATGCTCGACGAGGTGCAGAACGTGTACCGCGCGCAGGGCGTGGCCATCTCGGACAAGCACATCGAGACCATCCTGCGCCAGATGCTCAGCAAGGTGAAGGTCTCCACTCCGGGCGACACCGACTTCCTGCCCAACCAGGTGGTCGAGCGCTTCGAGCTGAAGGCCCGCAACGAGCAGCTCGGCGCCATGCTCCGCGTCGAGGACCAGGGCGACACCGACCTGCCGGTCGGCGCGCTCGTGGGCAAGGACGAGGCCAAGGAGGCCAACGCCCTCGCCAAGGACAAGGGCGGCAAGGAGGCCAAGACGCGCAAGCCCAAGCCGGCCACCTTCAAGACCCTGCTCCTCGGCATCACCAAGGCCTCGCTGCAGAGCGAGAGCTTCCTGTCGGGCGCGAGCTTCCAGGAGACCACCAAGGTGCTCACCGAGGCGGCGCTCTCCGGCGCCACCGACGAGCTCCGCGGCCTCAAGGAGAACGTCATCCTCGGCCACCTCATCCCCGCCGGCACCGGCTGCGACCAGTACCAGGCCATCCGCGTGGCGAAGCTGGTGGACGTGCCCGAGGGCGACGAGACCAGCGACGAGGCCTACCTCGCGGAGGCCCGCGAGGAGGCCGAGGAACTGGGCGCCGAGAGCCCCGAGTTCGCCTCCACGATCAGCCAGGAGACGCTCGCAGGCCTGAGCGAGGCCCTGCGTGCGGGCGGCACCGGCGAAGGCGCCGAGTTCGCCCCCGAGTTCCCGGCCGACGAGGAGCCCGGCGACTGACCGAGGTCCGTCACCGGTTGCTTCGGCACCGGCGCACGGCTCACGAAACCACGGGCGCGACGGTCCAGCCGACCGTCGCGCCCTTTCGCCTTTCCGGGCGCCGCGCGCCGAGCCCCTACGATGATGATCATGCCTTCCACCCCGCCCGGCAAGGGCGAGCCCTGGTACCGCGACGGACTGCGCTTCGAGTGCACGATGTGCGGCAACTGCTGCACGGGTCCCGAGGGCGTGGTGCTGTTCTCGCTGGACGAGGGCCAGGCGATGGCCGACAAGGTCGGCCTTCCGCTCGACGAGTTCCTGTCGCGGTACTCGCGCAAGGTCGGCCGCCAGCGGTCGCTGCGCGAGAAGCAGACCGAGTTCGGCAACGACTGCATCTTCCTCGACCGCAACTCCATCCCCGGCAAGGCCGTCTGCGGTCTCTACGAGGCGCGCCCGGAGCAGTGCCGCACCTGGCCGTTCTGGGAGGGCAACCTCCGCAGCCGCAAGGCCTGGGAGGACACCAAGAAGCACGTGCCCTGCCCCGGCATGGACATGGGGCCGGTCCACGACCTGGTGACCATCCGCATCGCGGTCGAGAAGGACAAGGCCGGCGGCGGGAGCTGGGCGCGGTGACCGGGCCCGGTCGCGCGCCCGGGCAGCCGCGCGACCCGTTCGCCGCGCTGCCCCCCGACGCAGCGGAGCTTGCGGCACGGTGGGCCGAGGCGGCGTTCGCTCCCGCGGTCGACGAGGGCCTGCGCGCGATCCACCGCGACATGGCCGAGGCGACCGCCGCGCTCGCGCCCGTGTGCGACGCCAGCGGACGCTGCTGCAGGTTCGGCGAGTGGGGTCACCTCCTGTACGTCACCGGGCTCGAGGCCGCGTGGACGCTGCGCGCCGCCGCGCGCACGCCCACCGCCGAGGACGTCCGCGCCGCCGCGCTCCGCGACGACTGCCCGTTCCTCGAGGCAGGCCGCTGCGGCGTGCACGCATTCCGCCCGGTGGGCTGCCGCGCGTACTTCTGCGACCCGAGGGCCGCGGGATGGCAGGAGGAGCTGTCCGAGCGCATGCTCGCGCGCCTGCGCGCGCTGCACGAGGAGCACGCCGTCCCCTACCGCTACGGCGAATGGCGCACCATGCTCGCCCACTTCGTGGCCTGAGCGCGCGGGCCTAGAATCACGCTCCCGTGACCGCCACCGCCGACCAGATCCGTTCCGTGGCCTTCGTCAGCCTCGGCTGCCCGAAGAACCTCGTCGACAGCGAGAAGATGCTCGGCGTGCTCGCGCAGGACGGCCTGCGGCTGGTCTCCGACCACGACGGAGCCGATGCCATCGTCATCAACACCTGCGGCTTCCTCGAGGCCTCGAAGGACGAGAGCCTCGAGGTGATCCGCGAGGCCCTCGAGCGCAAGCACGCCGGCAAGACCCGGCGCGTGGTGGTGGCCGGCTGCCTCGTGCAGCGCCACCGGGCCAAGATGCTCGAGTGGGCGCCCGGCATCGACGCCATGATCGGCGTCTTCGACCGCGACCACGTCCTCGACGCGGTGCGCGGGCCCGCCGCGCGCGAGGCCAACGCCGCGCCGGGCGCGGGCGGCGGCGCCGAGCCCCGCTACTGGATCTCGGGGAACGCGCTCCAGGCGGCGGCGGAGCGCGGGCTCAAGACGGCGGGCCTCACGGTCAACGGCAAGGACGGGAAGGGCATCGGCTACTGGGAGGACGACTCCAACCGCCTGCGACTCACCCCGCGCCACTGGGCCTACCTGCGCGTCAGCGAAGGATGCAACCAGCGCTGCGCCTTCTGCACCATCCCCTCCATCCGCGGGAAGATGCGCTCCAAGCCCGTGGAGACCATCGTCTCCGAGGCCCGCGCGCTGCTCGCCGACGGCGCCTTCGAGCTCAACCTGATCGGCCAGGACACCACCAGCTTCGGCGACGACATCGGCTACGGCGAGGGCCTCTCCGGCATGCTCCGCGCCGTCGACCGCGCCGTCCGGGAGCACGGCGCCGGCTGGGTGCGCCTGATGTACGCGTACCCGTCGAACTTCACCGACGAGATGATCGACACGATCGCCTCGCTCGAGACGGTCGTCAAGTACATCGACATGCCGCTGCAGCACATGAGCGACCGCATGCTGAAGGCGATGCGGCGCCACACGAGCAGGCGCCAGCAGGCGGAGCTCCTCGGGAAGCTGCGCGAGCGCATCCCGGGCATGGCCATCCGCACCACGTTCATCACCGGCTTCCCCGGCGAGACGGCGGAGGACCACGCCGAGCTCCTCGAGTTCGTGCGCGACTTCGGCTTCGATGCCATGGGCGTGTTCCGCTACTCGCCCGAGGAAGGCACCCCCGCGGGAACCATGGATGCCGACCCCGCGCTCCACGTGCCCGACGCCGTGAAGCACGAGCGCGAGCGCGAGCTCATGCTCGCGCAGCAGGAGATCGCCTTCGAGAACGCCGCGTTCCAGGGCGAGCAGCGCGCGCAGTTCGACGTCCTCGTCGACGGTCCTGCCGCGGGAGGCACGGCGGGCCGCGCGACCGCCGGCGTGGCAGACGGCACCACCCTGCACGTTGGGCGCTGCTACCACCAGGCCCCGCAGATCGACTCGCTCACCTACGTGGTCTCGCGCGAGCGGCTCTCGCCCGGCGAACTGGTCCGATGCACCGCCGTCGGCAGCGATGGCTACGACCTGGTGGCGCAGCCCACCTCGGACATCGAGCGAAAAGTGGTGCTTCCGGTGATACGCACCTGAACCGCCTGCGTAGAGGAACCATGATGACCGCCCCACGCAGCCTCCTCCCCACGCCCTTCCTCGCGGCGCCCTTCCTTGCGTCGCCCTTCCTTGCGGCGCCCTTCCTCGCGGCAGCGCTTGCCGCGGCCGCGGCACCCGCGCAGAACTCCAAGCGGACCCCCGACGCGCCGCTCGACTTCGACCCCGCGCGGCCCGAGCGCATCGACGGCTGGTGGACCAACGGCAAGGAGCTGCTCACGCTCGAGGGCAACGGTGCCTACCGGCTGTGGGTCTCGCAGGACCGCTTCAAGCGGCCCGTCGAGGTCGGTGCGTGGCGCCGCACCAACTACGTCTTCTTCGACCTCGAACCCTACCGCTCCAAGCCCGGGACCCGCTTCCGGGTCAACCTGCAGAAGGACGGCGGCATCACGGAACTGGTGCGCGAGGGCATGGGCGACTTCCGCTCCGTCCCGTCGCCGCCGCGGGTGATGGCCGACGAGATGCTCGGTGCGTGGATCTCGCCGCAGGAGCAGCTCCTCGTCCTCGACAACGGACGGTACGAATGGCGCCGCACCGGTCCCGCGCAGGGGATCACCGAGCACTCGGGCAACTGGAACAGCGAGGGCGACGTGCTCACGCTTGCCCCCGACACCACCGCCGTGGAACTCACCAGCCTCCGCTGCACGAAGGGCGCCGATGGCCAGTGGACGCTCGAGTCCCGCGGCGGCCGAATGACCCGGCCCCCGCTCAGCCCGCCGCCCGGGGGCCCGGACGCCGAGGCGCCGCCCCCTGCGCCGAAGGCCCCGGCGCCGCCCGCGCCGGCGCCGGCATCCGGAGCCCCGGCGCCGGCGAAGCCGAGCGCGGATGGCTGACTGGAACTGGTGGCCCCGCTTCCATGACCCCTCGCTGCGGCTGTCGCTGCGCGAGCAGGTGGTTCTTCACGTCGAGGCCAACGTGCGCATGCTGCGCGACTGGCGCGCGTGCTGGACGTTCACGTGGATCTCGCTGCTTCCGGTGCCGCTGCTGCTGGCGCTCCCGTACCTCATCGTGCACGGCTGGGAC
>Ga0194116_10006297_pt1 | contig 12712 bp, 3 predicted proteins | sample TA2MahsurfametaG_4_FD_148617 | JGI IMG/M metagenome (GOLD analysis project Ga0194116, IMG submission 148617) | Freshwater microbial communities from Lake Tanganyika, Tanzania - TA2015008 Mahale S9 surface | ecosystem: Environmental > Aquatic > Freshwater > Lake | place: Tanzania: Lake Tanganyika... | reverse complement strand
CCCAAATTAAATTTTCTATGATTTATTAAATATTTATCCAAAAAAGAATTAAGTAATAATTTATAATTTATAATTTTATTTTATTTAAAAATAAATAACTTTATTTATTTGAGAGATTAAAAATCTTTTATCTAATACTATTAAAATCAACTTAAATCTTAAATTGAGAAATAATAATTGATTAATTTAAATTTACATATAATGAGAATTTTATTAACTTATATAATTCAAAATAATTCAAATTTTTATAAATGAAAATATTTACGAATATAATACTTCGTGATGAAATCAGCCATAAATGTATAAAAATTTCAATTAAACTATTCAAATATAAAATAATCTTCAAACAACCTAATTCAAATTTATTGCAATTTCAAAGATCTCATATGGCAAATCGAAATTCAACTTCTTATCCCACAAATGATTTCATTGACGAAATTTTACAAATAAAGCATAATAAAAAAGATTATTCATTAAAACCAAATAACAATTCTTTAGAAAAAGAAGATAATATGAAATTCCTAGAGAAGATAATTAAATCTCACCAAATTTCTAATTCAAAATCAAATTACAATGAAAACTTCTATGAAAAACAAAATTATGAAGAAAACAATTATAACAATCTCAATCGTTCGAATAACAATTTTAATTTAAATATCAACTCTTCAAATAATGGTGAATATAAGCAAACATCTATGAGGGATGAAGAGATAAAATCCTTTAAAAAAATGAATAAACTTCATATTAATTTTTATAAGGATAATCTCCTCATGAGTTTAAATCTAAAGCATGTAAATAAAACATTTTCATTAAATTGATAATAATCTTCATTTTTATTAAACATATCAAAATAACATATTATTAATTAAAGTAGAACCTGGATTATTCCCAGAAACCTAACAACAATTTTTCGAATGTTTATTTGAGTATAAAAAAAATAAATAATGAAGAGGTAGTTTCTATGTTAGATAATTTTATTTTTTTATTTATCATAAAAATATTATTATAAATTTTTATCAAAAGCTTGAAAGAGACGGAAATAATAATCCATTTTTTATAGCTCTGAATAACATAAATATATGTAAAATCCTTTTACTTAATCCATCCTACAATTTAAAGGAAAATAATTTTTTAGAGAAAATCGGTAAAGATATTTTTTTAATTAATTAAGTAATTGAAGAAAATTCAAAAATTTTACAAATAAACCAAACAGAAAACAATACTTATCAATTTAAAATTTCTATTAATAAGACTACTGATAATTTATTTTCCGAAATTTATGGAAGAGAAAATGAATATGATTACTCAGATATAAATTATGAAATTCACAAAGAAACTAAATTTATTGATAAAATTTCGATATCAATATTACCTGAAGAAATGCTTTTTATTAAAAAATATCTTAATGTAAATTTTCTTTATTTTTTTTAAAAATTCACTTTATAGGGTTGCTTAGATGAGATTTTAAGAACATAATTAATTTAATTGCTTCATGCTTATAAATAATCCAATTAATTCTAATAATTAATAAAATTGTGTTTATTTTAAAAATATTAAAATAGCTTTTCTGCTTAGAATATATTAAATAATTTGATAAGTAAAGTAAGACAATTTTTAAAATATAATTTTAGTTATTACAATTAAATTAAATTTCTAATGAAAAATTTTATAAATCATCTATCAATATATTTTTAACATCATATTAATCATAGTTAATATTTTAAATTTCGAATAGAAAAGATTTTTATATAATTAAAATTGATAAAAAATCTTGATAAAATAATTTTAAATAATAAAAATTATTAAAATAAATTAAAATATCGACATAACTTTTCAATAAATTAATTGAGTTTTTTTAAAATTGTTCTTAAATTAATTAATATTAAAAAATATAATATTCTTAAAAAAAATATTTTTGACTCAGAAACATTTTAATTTCTCTTTTTTATTGGTTCTCTCGAGAAAAAATGGAGATTTAAATTTATTATAAGGTTCTTATTTTAGTGATTTTAAACTATATTAATAATTTTGAATTATTGTATCTTTTTCAAAAATTGATCCTATTTAAATTTATTTAATGATTTTTAAAAATTATTTATTATTTAGACGGAACCCAAAAATTCTTAAATAACTTATCAAACATATACTCTTGCTAATGATTTTAATAAATCTATCTTTTTATCATTATCACCAGTGCTATCTCCAATAGCACTTATTATTGGATTTGATATCAATTTGGCTAAATTATAACCTTCTTTTTCATTTTGAACGTTTATTTTTTGAAACATACCACAACTTTCTTTTGATATTTTTTTAAAGAAAACTTCTGCATTCTCCTTTTCAATCATATTTTTTTCCATATTTTCAACATAGAAACCATAAATTGGTATTTTCTTAATCTTTATATTTGACAATTCTTCATCAATATCATGAACATCTTTAAAATTTGAATTATTCCAATAATCCAAGGATTCTTTGAAATTTCCTTTAAATCCCTCTTTTCTTTTATAACTAGTTTTTTCTTGAGTATTACTGGCAGAGTCACTGAATATAATTATATTTGTAAGCTTTCTAGATTCTTTCAAAGCATCATTTAAACATAATTCGATCGCTTCATTTCCCCATCCTCCAAAACATTTAGTACTATTTAGGAAATTAAATAAATTTTCTGGTTTCATTTCCCATCCGCTGGAAACAAGGATATCTTCTTGACTTTGATCATAATTTCTAAAAAGAACTATTTGAATGCTAAATGAGTTTTCTGAAATCTCATTTTCTCTAAGAATCTCTGTTAATTTTGAAAAAATTGTGGTTACAACATATTTTAATTTTTCAATTAAAATTTCCATCGAAGCTGTAGCATCTAAATAAATTTTAGTTCTTGCTACAAAAGAAGAATAAATAACTCCCTTATTAATTTTTAATAACTGCTGTTTTATTTCTTGAAAATTTTTTCTTCTAATACATTCAAGTAAATTTGCTGATTCTAAATGAATATTCTTAACTTGTTTAATAATTTCTTTATTATTATTAAAGATAATTTCATTTTTATTATTTCTGATCTTGGATACAAAATCATATTTGTTATTTTCTTGTTCTAATTTCTCATTAGTAATTCCAAATTGATTATATAATTCCTCGAATTTAATAATTAAGCAATAACTCCCTTGATTTCCTTGTCTTGCAGTTCTCCCCCTAATTTGAGTTTCTTCTGAAAAATCATCAGATAAAAATGTTTGAATGATATGAATTCCTCCCTCTGCATTTAATAAAGGATCTTTAATAATAAAATCATATCCTCTTCCGAATGAAGCTGTTGAGAGTGTCACAGTTCCTTTAGAACAAGCAAATTTAATTACATTCTGAATTTCATCCCTATTTAAATCCTCAGAAATAATATTAAAATCTTTTCTAATTAAATCATTTTCATTAAGATATTTATTCAGACATAATAAATCCTTGAAAAAAACAATTACTGATCTTTCAGGTTTTCCAGATTTAAGACCTATCTTGCCATTATTAATTTCTTCTTTTATTCTATAGTAATATTGAACGTTTCGATTTCCTGTGCTGAAATTATTATTTTCATCATTTTCAATATTAAAATTAATATGTTTATCAAATTTAAGGTTATTTTTGCCAAAGACTGAAGGTAAAATTGTATATTTTCTGATATCATACTCATTTGCAATAATATTTTTTTGAGCTACTCCTAGAGTCTCAATTGTACCACTTACACCGAAAATATAATCAAAAATTTTGGGAATTTCACTAAAAGAAAAATTTGAACACTTAATAGTTAGACCTATATTTTCTAATAATGATTCTCTAGTTATTTTCCCATTTTCATATTCTTTAAAATAAGCGAAAACAGTTTTATATCCAAATCTTCTATTATAAACTATTTCATCATTATCTTTATAGCAAATTTTATTATTAAATGTAAAATATTGATGAGATTCATAGGTATTTAAATCATATAAGATATCTTTTAAATTTTCATCCAATAATTCGTGCCAATCATTAAACATTTCTTTGCATTTTGCGTATTCATTAGAATTTTTAATGTTTTCAAGTAATTCATCTGACATTAATTTTCTTTTATCCCATATAAATTGGAAAAGATCATTTATGGTTTGATGTGTCTGGAGTAGACTTGAAGAATATAATTTACCATAAAAATCTTTGGAGAAAAAGACATCTATTTCATCAAATAACAAGACTTGGTATTTGTTTGATACTTTGTTTTTAGAGAGATAATTTACATTTTTATAAAAAATTATTTCAGTAAAATATTTTTTCAAATCAACTTCTCTATTGATAATTCTTTCACTGAGATTATAAAGATTTCCATAATTTATAGAATTCGAGATTCCAAAAAAATTAAATAAACATTTGAAAGATTCAAAATCTCTCATGCTTAAATTACTACTATAACAGGCAACACTGACTTCGTATCCAAGCAAAGCGAATATAATTGAAATTAGACCAAGAATAATACTTTTACCTTCACCTGTACCTATTTGAATCATATTATTACATATATTTTCACTCTTTTTTGTTTCCAAGCAAAATGTTTGAAATATAGCAATAATTTGTGCAGGATGTACAATATATAAATTTTTATCTTCAAATTTTGAATTATCAACATTATAATAATTCTTAGATTTATTTATTGTAAAAATTGCGCTAATATGAGCTAATATTATTGGTAATTGTTGGAATAAATTAGAAGGAATAATTTTATCATTATTATTTTCAAGAGAATAATCGCCAATTAAGAGCTTTAATTTTTCTCTAATAGTTTTCATCCCTTTTTCACTATTACAAAGATTTTTTTCAATTAATTGTTTAAATTCTTTAAAATATTCTTGATATTTTTCATTTAGAAAATTATTAATCTTTGAGTCATAATAATTTTTTGATTTTAGGTCTTCATCAACTGATCTTATTTGTAAATTATCCAATACATATTTTATATCAAATTTATTAGTTAGAGAAGTATAAAGCCTATTATTCAATCCTTCGAAAATATTATAATTTCTTATTACTTCATAACCCCATTCTCCCTCATTCTGAAGATGTTGACCTAATTTATCAAAAATTTCTCCAGGGTGGTTTTTTGAATTAGATTTTATATGTTTAAAATAGTCTTCTATATTTTTTTCAAATTCTTTCTTAAAATAATTTAATAAGAAACTTAATTTTTTCAGCTTTGAAATAATATAACTAATATTGCTATAATTGAAATTTTTCATATGATCGATTTTTATATTTTCAAGTATATCAATTAAATTATCTTTTGTTTTCTTTAAAAGTGAATTAATATCATCTTTAAAAATTGGAAATTTTTCAGAAACATTTTTCAGAATTTTATAATTTATATTTATTTCTTTAATATATTCATCTTCATAGTGTTCTTTAGAAATATCAAAATTCAAAATTTCCATTTTTAATTCATTAATTTGATTATTAATAGATATTAAAGTTTTGTTCAAAATATCATGTTCATTATTAAATGTTAAAAAAAAATTAGTATATGTATTGACTTTTTTATCTAAAAGTTTAAAGAATTGTTCTATGTCGATTACATTCGAGTGTAATTTATATTTAAAATTAAAAATGTCATCTTTATATCCTTCAATAAATTTTTCAAATTCATTTTTTCTATCATCATGAGATTTAAAGTAAGTTATTTTATCTATAAATTTTGAATTTTGAATAATTATATTATTTTTTAAAACATTTTTTACTTCATCATCAAATATAATTCGTAAATGAAAGTAGAATTTTTGTACATAATTATAAACACCTAAGAAATAAATTGAAGAAATTACATCTTCTTTGTACAAATCTTTATTAATTTCATCAATTATTTCCAAAGATTTTTCAATTTCTGAAAATCCTGATTTTATTTGATCTTTCAAATCAGGAATAAAATTTTGAGTAATGTTTTGATTTTCACTTAAAAGAATTAATTCTCTAAAATAATTAGGATTTATAAAAATACTTGAATCTTCAATCATCTTTGCTATAAGTTTATTTTCATTCGAAAAATCTTTTTCTTTTAATTTATTGTAAAAATAAGTTTTAAATGAATTGAGATTAAAAAATTCTTTTTCTAACTTACAAATATTTTTTACAATATTATTAATAGTTTTTTTATACTTTTTTTCAGAACTAGAAAGTAAATCGGTAAATTTAGTTGTATTATTATAAAAATCATAATTATCAAAAATGTTTTCTTTAAATTTTTCATGATGATGTGGATCTTTATTGTCCTTTTCGGTTCCAATTTTATCTAAAAGTAATTTTGCTTGATCCATTAAATAATTCTCGACTTTTTTTCTTAATTCAGTTGACCAATAATCAGTATATTTTGCATTGATGCTTTTATAATTATTAAATGTAATGTACTCATGAATTGATTTTTCTAAATTTTTATTTGTTTCTTGAAGATGATTTTTTTCTTTTGTAATTTGTTTAAGTTGATATTTTTTTAAATCATCTGGTAGATAATCTGTCGTTTTTTCTAATTCTTGTAATTGCTCTTCTTTTTCACTCAAACCTATATTTCCGTTTAGTATTTCAAAAATTCTCTTTGAATATTTTTCATCGATAATCTTTGTTAATTCATTACTAAAAGTTTTATAAACGCCCATCATTTCTATATTAGATAAAATATCATCTTTATTAAATTGTTCAAATAATCTATTTGGTTGAATGAATCTATATTTAACGAGATCTTCTTTTTTATAATTTTCTTTTATTTTTTCTAATTCTTCATTTTTAAAATTTGCAATCTCATTAAAATCTAAATCTCCTGTCTGAACATTGCCTAATATTGTTGTATAAATGTAAAGTTTCTTGAAAATATTTTCTGCATTAGCAAATAGAGAACTTTTGAAATATCCAATAAATTGATTTTTCATCATCTCAAATAATTTTTTTATTTTATCTGATGTAAATTTCATAGTTTTCTCAATTTCATCAACATTTATGTGATCTTTTAGATAATGATTTATATTGTTTAATGTTTTTGAATTTTCCTCAATTTCTTTTATATTTTCTTCATTTATATAATCAGCATTAACAACTTTTAAAAGGCTATATATTTTATTTGATAAATTCCTAATAACTCTATTAAGTTCAAATTCTAATTCTCTTTTTCTTCTTTGATTTATTGGATTGTTTAAATCAGATTTTATATCCACAAAACTTTCGACCAGACCCAGATAGTCGTTGCTAAATATTTTATCTTTATCTCTTATTTGTATAGTAGGAAAACTATTTTTGATAATTTCATAACAAAGTTCATTTAATTTTGAGAATGAAAATTGATGATAACAATTCAAATTTAAACGGTCAAAATGGATTAGATTTTCCAATAGAACTTCTAATATATTTTTTAATGTATTTAAATCTATATTAAAGTTGTTATTTTGAATTTCTCTTTGAAAATATTGCTTTAATTCATATATTGTATTTCTAATAAGTTCAATGTTATAATCTTTATTTTCATTTATTATCGAAAATAAAAAACTATATTGATCACCCATTTTAATTTCTTCCATTTCATTTAAGCATTCATACCCAAGTTTAATTATTTTTATGTCATTGTCAATTGTTTCGATTTTAAAATTTTTCTCCATGAACAAATTTATCACATTTGTTATACCAGAAGATAAGATATTTTTAAATTTTTGTGTAGACTCATCAATTGATGATTCTAAAGAATCAATTAATTTTTTTAAAGATTCGAATTTAATTAACTTCAAATTTTCTAAATAATATATTCTTTTAAGAAAAGAATTCTTAAATGCTTTAAGATTTAGTTTAATATCTTCTTCTTTAATTTTAACAATTTGTTCATTTAAAAATTCTTGAATTTTATTTCCCAAATTTTTAAATTCATTTTCAAGATAATTGTCATTCGATATTTTGGTTGCTAATAGAGTTTCATTAATTATTGAAATTTTACAAAAACATGACACTGAATGTAAAAAATTACCTTCATTGTAAGAAATACCTATTCCATAATTGGCCTTTTTTAAATGCGTTTTTATATAATCATCGAAATCACTTTTTATTTTTAAATCAAATTTTTCTTTAAAATTCGAATCTAGCAAATGAATCAATTTTGAATCATTTATTAATTTAATTTGTAAACAAATATTATCTATATTTTTTTTAAATAAAATATCATCAAAATTATCAGAAAATATGCTATCGAATGATGATTTGTAAGAATTGTTGATTTTTGTAAGAATCATTCCTAGAATTTCACATGTTTTTCGATAAGTTTTCCATACATAGTGTGAAATTTTTTCAATTTCAGAAATTAATTTTAGTGAGTTATATTCATTTATCAAATCGTCTATAATTAATTTTTCATCTGAGATAATCATTGAATTTATATTCTCATTTCTCTTTTTAATATATGTTTTTGCTGAAGCTCCAATTTTTTCATTAGTTTCTCTTAGTTGAACTTTATCAAATAAATCAGAGATTCTACTCTCATTGATAAAATTTATTTCATTTATTAAATCTTTCATTTCAAGAATTTTTTCTTTGGAAAGCATATTTTTTTTTTCATTTAAAAATATTTCACAAACATTTTCAATATTTCTTTCAAAAATTAATTTTATATCTGCCCTTAGCTTTTCTGATAATTCTGTATCATCCTTGTTATTTACATTCAACTCTAAGTTGAAAATTTCAAATTTTGTTAAATCTGAAAATTCTGGAGAAAAATGGGAAATTATTTTATCTAAATTCTTCACAATCAGAAAATATCGATAACTTTCTTCATATTTAAATTCCGAAAAATATTTTTTGAAGTCCTCAAGGATATTCTTCAATATTTCTCCTTTTAAATAGTTGTAAAATTTCATGAAATCTTCACGATATTCTTGAAGTTTATTTGAAATTAAATAAATGTTTGTTAATTTTTTATTAATATTTGAAAAAAATTGAATATCTAAATGCTCTTCTTGTGGTAATTCTACTTTAAATGTTTCAAGAATGAAATTTTCAATAAATTTTTTTACATCTGGAAATTTAAAACAGTTTTTTTTATCATCAGGTAGTAAAAACGTAATTTCATCTAGTTTTTGACTCCTTCTAAATGAATCTTCAATTTCAATAACTTGGCTTTGATTAAACGGATTATTATTTTCCTTAACATCGTTAATTATTTTAACAAGTTTTTCGAAATTTCCATCTAAATTATTTTTTATCATTTCATAAATTTTGTTAATTTTTGAATGTAGTTCATTCATTTCCTCAATATCATTAAAAAATGATAATTCTTCAATTTGATCTTTAAGAAATGATATATCAGAATTTTCAAGAGCATTTAAGATTAATTTATCCTTCGAAGAAATATAATTCATCAATATTAAATTTGCATTTTGAGATAGAGTCAGATTAAAAACGTTTCCTGGATATATGAATTCCTTACATATTTCTATTTTTTTATACACTTTGTTTAATTCATCTTTATTTAGAGGGTTAATTAAAATGCTTGAATTTTTTATTCTTTCTGCAATCGCATTAAGTGCCCGTTTAAATGAAGGATTGTTATTCTCTTCTTCTGTAAGTTGGTCTTCTAAATTTTCTATTCTTTCCTTTAATTCTTCGAATTCAAATTTATTCGCTTTATTGATAGCAAATAAAAACTTCTCTATATGTTTTTCGACTGATCCTACTAAAGAAACTATTATATCAATCAAATCTCTAACACCTTGGCAATTGTTTGCAACCATATCTTTGTAATTCAAAATATATAATATTTTTAAAGTTTTACAAGCTTTCAAAAATTTTGTTATTCCTAGATTATTTGTTATTTCAGTTTCGATATCTCTATTTTCAAACAAGCCTGGTAAATCAGCAATATAGATGCTATTATTTCCTTTCAAATTTATATCTTCATATTTTACTTGGAAAGCTACAACATATCTAGTTTCAGAAAGAGCTTTATATGAGGTCTTAATTTCTTCAAGCTCTTTATAAATAAAATTTTCTGAATATATGTGAGGTATTTTTCCGTTAATCATTATCTGCTTCATTTCAGAACCTGCTAAATAAAAAGTAGTTGTAGATTTTCCTGCATTGGAGTTTCCCAATATTGCAACTACATTTTTGTCTTTTATTTTTTCAACTGCTAATATACTTTTTTCATAAAAGAATTTAAGCTTCTTTAAATCTAGGGGTATAACTTTAGATTTTATTTTAGAAATGATGTTCAATGATTCTTTAAAAGAATTGTTGTCAAATAGTTCTATTTTAAGTGAGTTTTTCAATTTTTCAACTTCATCAAAATTTTTTATTTTGTTTTGTATATAAAAATATTCAAATTGATTCCAGATTTCTTGGAAAACATTTTGTTGTTGTTTGAATAAGGATTTTTTATCAGTAATGTTATATGATTCATTTAAAAATTTACAAATGAGATACTCCAAATATTTTAAATATTTTATGAAACTATCTGTCAATTTCATAATGTCATTTTCTTTTTCATATTGGTATATTTCCGTTTCATCAGGTTGATTTACTATTAGAGAACAATTGTATTGGTCATTAATTTGAAAAACTTGATTATCAGTAGTGATTAAATTTGATTTTTCATGATTGGGATTATTTTTTTCTAAGCTTATAGATGAAGGATTATTAACAGGAGAAATCTCAAGATAATCAGATAACTTTTTTTGAGTAATAAATTGTGAATTAAATTCTTGGTTAATTATTATTTCAAAATTTTTTTCTCTACACATAGAAATTACAGTATTTACTTCTTCCTCTGTTACTCCATAATCTTCGAATTGATTTCTGCTTTTTATCAACTCAGAAAGTTGTAGATAATTAAATATTTTCTCTTTTAAGATTTTGAATTCAGAATAGATATACCCTATTTCTCCTTCAGATAATTGTGAGATTTTATCATCTAATTCTTTGATATTGAAAATATTATTTGATTTCATATAATCCAAAATAATGTTTAAGTGTTGTATCAATGTTTCTTGTTCAATTCGGATTGAATCAATATCCATATTTATATTATCAATTTTTTTAATAAATAGTTTATATAATATATTTTGATAATTTAAATTAAAAATTCAAAAAAAGAAATAAATTTTATTTTTTAATATATTTTTCCATCAAATAAATGTTGGAATATATATTTATCTTAAGCTTAATAAATTGATTAATCAAATATGATATTTCGAGTATTCAAGCTGAAATACTTTTACTTGGAATAGTAAAAATACTGATTACTTGTTAATATTTGTAAGAGAAGACTATTATTTTATTAACATTTGTAAAAAATTATTGAAAGAATACTAAATATTCATTCAATTCTACTTAATTTTTAGGAAAATTTAAATTTAAATTAAAATCTTAAAGAATTTTTTGTATAAAAATCTAATAATTAAAATATAGTGTCTTTTTGAGAAATTAGTTTAATATTCATAAAAGTACTTAAATGAAAATTAATATCAATAAATTTAAAAAATTTTATCAATAAAATTTTTGCGAATTTAAATTTTAATTATAAAACAATTAATAAATGTTTGAATAATTCAAATAAACTCCACAATTATTAAATAAATATCTTCTAAAAAAATAAATTAAAATTTTTTTGAATTTTATAAAATTCATTTAAATAATCGAATTATTATTTAATTCACAGAATGATTTCCTAATGAAATTTTACAGAAACACAATAAAAAAATGATTCATAAATTCAACAAAAATAAAAATCCACTAGAAAAAGAGAAAAATATGAAATTCCTTGAAAAGAAATTAAATCTCATGCAAATATTAATAATTTCAAACTTAATTACACAGAAAATATAAATGAAAATCACAATTGATATAAAAATAATTTTAATGATTCAAACCATTAGGAAACAAATTTTAATAAAAATTAGTCCTATATATTATAAGATAATTACCAAACATGTCTTATGAAGAAATTAGGTTATTTCCAAAATGAATAAACTCCAGAATTTTCATAGGGATAATTTACTATGACTTTATTTCTTAAGAATATAAAAAAAAATATTTATTTTAAGATTATTTCTTAATTTATGCCATTAATTAATTTCTTTTTTAATAATTATAAATTTTTAATTTTAGTGATATTTGGAAAATAAAAAAAACCAAAACAATAGTAATCTCAAATCTTTTTGAGTAAAATGAAATTTATAAATTTAGAGTTGTTTTTTAAATTTTATAATAAATTTTAATTTATTTTTGTCATTTTACATATATTTTATTATTTCTACCAAAAGCATGGAAAAGATGGAAATAAAAATACATTTTTTCTCCAAAAATTGTATAAAAACTGGAAAATCTAATTTTTCGATTCATCTTTCAATTTAAAGGACAGTAAAAATTTAGAGAAAATTGGTAAAAATAATTTTTTATAATTTAAAAATAAGAAATAGAACATAATTCAAAAATTTAGAATATTAAACAAATAGAAATCATAATAAATATCAATTTAAAATTTCAATTATTGGGACTACTGATAATTTACTTATTCCCTGAAATATATCGAAGCAAAATGAATATGATTATTAAAACATAAATAAAGAAATTGACACCGAAAATAAATTAACCAATAAAGTTTCTTTATTAATATTATCTGAAGAAATGCTTGTTGTAAATTATTATATAAATATACTTTATTGGCTTTATTAGAGGA
>Ga0194116_10006296_pt1 | contig 12712 bp, 12 predicted proteins | sample TA2MahsurfametaG_4_FD_148617 | JGI IMG/M metagenome (GOLD analysis project Ga0194116, IMG submission 148617) | Freshwater microbial communities from Lake Tanganyika, Tanzania - TA2015008 Mahale S9 surface | ecosystem: Environmental > Aquatic > Freshwater > Lake | place: Tanzania: Lake... | reverse complement strand
CTATCCAACAACGTATGGAAGGAAAGTGAAGTATCCGCAAAATATTGGTCTGAACGTGTTGGAATGTTTAGCCGTTGGTGTGCCCAGCCTAATTTCGGAAGAGGACTTCTTATCTTGGCCAGAACTTAAAGATTCACCACTTGTCGTGACTACAGATTGGTCAATCAAAGATGTGCAAGATAAAATTGAAGCATTTTGCATGTTAAGTAAGTCAATAAAAAGAGAGGAACAAACTCGAGTTCTCCCCATCATATCTATCGAATCTCATATAAAGAGAATATTGGAAATTAGTGAACGCTAGGCCGGCACTTATCCATTAGCCCGCATGATCAGGTCTTTGATACTTGGCACATTGTTGTGGCCGATCAGACCCCAGAATGTGTCATGGTCTAATTGGTGCTCGGTTGTGAGCTCTGAATTTTGAGACCGTTTGTTTTGTGGAAAAATTTGCAAATCATGCCGAGAGTAATGCTGGGAAAGTAGTTTCACTAGTTCAAATTTAGAGAGAGTAGATGATGAAAAAAAGTGCCTGACACCGGTAGGCCGTTCGTCCGAGAGTGACAATTGTGTGATGAGGTTTACTAGCGCATTGACAGTCACGCCATTCCAGTTGGGTTCAGAACTAACAGAAATCTCTGCCCCTCTGGGAAGGGTTATTATTCTAGAACTCAAATTTTTGTCATTGGGCAATGAACTGTTGAGAGCCGCAACCATTGAAAACCTGAGCAAGAGCGACGATTTACTAGAAAACTCTCCAAGCATTTTTGTCAAACCATATGCAGTTGTAGGCATTCTGTAATCCTGCTCTTTGCAAGGCCTTTTTCTCCCTGAAAACACAGCATCAGTACTAAACGCAAAAAGAAAGATTCCTCTTTTTACAGAAGTTCTCAAGAGATGTTTCGGGAAAAATGAATTTACATAGAATGATGTTTGAGCATCTCGAATGGACGGGCGAGGAGAACTGTCCTTTGCAACCATGCAGTTGTATACGAAATTTGGATTAGTTTTTGAAAAAAGGTTACCAAAGCCCTTTCCATAGTTGCCTTATTTCAAATCAAAGTTTTGATGTCTCTATCATTGCTCAAAATCTCGAATAGTAGAGCACATGTTAGGCAGTCAAATGGGAAAATTGTCCAGAGCGGCCATCTATCGACTTTTTCGAAAAGAAAAGAGGGGGATTCTCTTGGATACTCTAAGTACTTGTACCGAAGTGAAGACGCTCTACATATTTGAAGGTGTTGCAGAGTTCATGTCAGCTTGGCTTGGACCAACCGCATACATACCAAGTAACTTCTGGATAAGAAACTGGAAGAATAAGATGGTTGAGCACATTTCCTGGGATAGAAGATTCGAGTTTTATGACTGGTTTCAAAAGATTGAATTTCTAACGGTAGAAGAGTTACAACTAAACAAAAAACATATTAGGCAATTGCGAAAGTCTATTGAAATGCGGGCGAGTAAGATGCGTAGAAATGAAAGATCAGCAGCAATTCATATAAGGATTGGAGATTTTAGAAGAATTTCATGGGGCGTACTGGCAGACAATTGGAATCAGCGCGCTGTTTTAGAATTTGTCGATAAAAGGGTGAGGTCAATAGACTGCTCCTCTGATGAAAGTTCTGAAGCACGCCAAATCTTATAGAAAGCCTCAGACAAGATACACTTAAGTTTTCCTGAACTTGATCGAAGACTTAGACCTCATGGTCCGGTTTTTACTTTGAGCCAATATCGGTATTTTACCTAAAGCAATTCTAGTCTTAGTTGGCGGGCATGTTACCTCAACTAGAGAAGTGATGCAGAGATAATTTGCAATTGGAATCAAACATTATTTCTGCCAAGTTGGAAACGCTGAGAAATTTAAAGAGACACGAGAGAGTCAGAAACCGAACTCGTGTGTAATGGCGTTGAATATTGATTGAGTGAGGGGACTGATACTCAACAAGAAAGCAAGGTTTATTCAGTTCGGATGTTAACATATACTGAGAAGGCAAAAAGCATTGCAATGTCTAGTAATTCGAATTACCACTGCGGATTGTAGATTAATCAAAACTTTCAGATTTTTCCACACTTCCGTTCTGAAATGAAGTTCGGCTCTCTCAACAGAAATACAGGTCTAATCTGTACAAAGGATTACCACAAAGGTAGCGAGGGTCGTTTGGTAGACTAAGGGTCAAATTGCCACCCCTAGGAGCCAAATTTTGCGAACTCACTTAAGTTCTAAGAGAATTTTGATTTTTGGTGGAACTGGCTCTTTGGGACGAGCCTTAGTGAATAGGTGGAGTTTTGGAAATTCTCTAGGTGTATTTAGTCGCGATGAGGCCAAGCATTGGACCATGAAAAATCACCTTTCGAAAGAACAGAGCGTTCGATTCTATGTTGGGGATATAAGAGATAGGGAACGAATCAAAGAGGTAATTCAACAGTTCCTACCAGAAATAGTGATTATCGCCGCCGCTTTGAAACAGGTAGACACATGTGAGTTTGCCCCGTCTGAAAGTCTAAAGACTAACGTGTTAGGGGTAAACAATGTTGTCGAGAGTTGTTACGCGCTTGAAGATCAGATGAGTTGTCTAAAGTCTGTTCTAATGGTTTCTACCGATAAGGCATGCGCGCCAACAAATGTTTATGGCATGTCAAAAGCGCTCTCTGAGAGGCTTGTTGTAGGTAAAAGTCGAATTAGCAAAGAAATGAAATTTTTAGGTGTTAGATATGGGAATGTTCTAGATTCAAGAGGCTCTATCGTCCCTCTATTCAGATATCAGGCACAATACGGGGACCATTTCACTTTAACAGACAAGAGAATGACACGGTTTTTAATGACACTTGACGAAAGTGTTGATTTAATTGAAAGTGCCCTTGAAATGGGACAGAATGGTGAATTCTGGATTCCACAGCTACGCTCCATGAAAATAATGGATTTAGTCGAAATATTCTCGACTTTATTCCCAAAACCGATTATAGAAATTGGAATACGCGCCGGGGAGAAACTTCATGAGGATTTGATCAGTCCAACCGAATCGCTACGAGCGGCAAAATCACAAGGCGTAATTGTGTTAAAACCTGAGAGTAATTCTCGCTCTGTGAATCAGGATTTGTGGACCTATAGCTCGCAATATGACAACTTAAGCAAGGATGCTTTAGAAAAGTTCCTCCGAGAAACGGGGATTCTATCAACTCCATTAGATAGTTTTTTGGGTAAAGGGATTGAGGAAATTAGGACTTCAAATAACTCCATTTTGGGTGATAGATGAAATATCCTCTTTTCAAGATACATATTCCCAAAGACGAGGCTCTTCGCGAAATGGGAAAGGTAATTGATTCAGGTTTTATTAATGAGGGTGAACAAGTCGCTGAGTTAAATGAAAAATTGAGCAAATTCTTGAAGATATCAAACTTAGTTCTTACAAACTCTGGAACAAGTGCTTTAACCCTGGCATTGAAGATAGCTGGTGTATCTGTTGGAGATGAAGTCATTTCAATATCGATGACATGTATAGCGACAAATACCCCAATCTTGAGTCTAGGAGCAAAAATTGTTTGGGCGGACATAGATCCAGCAACTGGCTCCATAGATCCTAATGAATTGCGTAAACTGATTAATGCTAAGACTAAAGCAATAATGTTTGTGGCATGGGCAGGCAATCCATGCGCTCTTGATGGATTGAAGAGAATTGGTAGCGAGCATGGAATACCACTGATTCAAGACGCCGCTCATGCTTTTGGTGCGGAATTTGGCGGTAAACCCATATCTGATTTTGCTGATTTCACCTGCTTTTCATTTCAGGCTATAAAACACTTTACTACGGGAGACGGCGGAGCAATTGTTTGTAAGCGCGAATCAGACTACTTGTTGGCTCGAAAGTTGAAGTGGTTTGGCTATGATCGCGACTCCGTAAAGGATTCAAAAGGTGAGTGGAAGGGTCAGAGGTGGGATGCAGATATCGCACCTGGCGAGATAGGCTACAAATTTAATATGAATAATCTGGCGGCATCTATCGGCTTAGTGCAGATGAAATATATAGATGGAATAATTGAGTCTCACAGAGAGAACGCGGAGTATATTTCGAAGGCTTTAGGCTCTTTATCTAGTTTTACCTTATTGAACTTGCCAAAAGAGGCAAGGTCTTCTCATTGGGTATTTACCTTACTCTTCAACGGAATCGTAGAAAAGCGAAATCTTCTGCTTGAGAGTCTAAACAGGAGAGGAATAGGGGCGGGGCTAGTTCACTTGCCCAACCATACATATTCAGTGTTTTCATCGTTTCATCGGGAGCTTGCTGGAACGAGTGAATTTGCCGAGAGGCAGATTTCCCTTCCATGCGGATGGTGGTTAACGCAAGAGGATTGCAAATCAATGTGTCAGGAAATTGTTGAGATTGCGACGGGAATCTAGAGAAGTGTTTGAAACAGATCGACTCATTATTCGGTTGATGGAAGAGAAGGATATTGAAGAAGTCCGGCAAATTCATAACGATGAATCAACACTCAAGAGATTAAGCGATCCGTTTCATGTTAGCAAGGAAGAGCAATTGGTCTGGTTCAGAAAAATTTCAACGTCACGAAATTCTAGGAGATTCGTTTTGGTACTCAAGGAGTCGGGAGAATTATGCGGAATTTTTAGAATTGATGATTTAGATTTGGCGAATCGATCGGCTACTATCGGAGCCGATATCAAGTTGACTTTCCGAAATCAGGGTTATGCTACGGAGGCCTACAGAAAGATAATAGACTATCTTTTTCTTTCCGTTGGCCTGCACAGGCTCCAACTGTTGACTTTAGAAAGTAACGAGAAAGCTTTGAAACTTTATTTGAAACTTGGATTTAGCATCGAAGGAAAATACCGTGAAGCAATCTTTCGCGATGGAGATTTTGTCAATCTTGTGCTCATGGGCCTTTTAAATAAAGAATGGGTTAAGAAACCATCAATATAGTGAACTATATGAATTTACTATCTGACGTAACAGTCTTAATACTTTCTCACAATCGTCACAACTGCTTGCTTCCAGCCCTTGAATATTGGAATAACTCGGGAGTCAATGTTGTGGTTTTGGATGAATCTGAAAAACCTCTAGAAGAAGCGGGAAATTTTCCTTCTGTGAGGTATTTTCATACAAGGCAGAAATTCTCCGAAAGATGCAAGATGGCAGCTCAAATCTTAGATTCCCCTTACGCGATTGTTGTTTCAGACGATGAGTTATACACGCCCTCCGGTTTGTTGCGTATGAAAAGAGAATTGGAAAAGGACCCGGATTTAGTAAGTGTGGGCGGCATGGCGATTGCAATCTGGAAGTACGGGCCGAGAGTGGCTGGATCGTGGCCTTACAAAGGAACTTTCGGATACGAAAACAAAGAATTCTTACCAATAGACAGGATTAGATTTCATACGGGTGATGGTAAAAAACCACACTCGGCATTCTTCACGAGTAATTTGAACAGAACGCACTATCTTAAGCGATGCTTGAATCTATATTCTCGTTCGCCAGTGATTGCCACAGAAGCAATCAGCATTCTGACCATATGTGCTGCGGGAAAGAGTAAATATCTAAATGAACTTTTTTGGGTAAGGAATTGGAACGAGTTTCCAAAATCGCATGCAAACTGGAACAGGGGTATCTATTTGCATGACTGGTGGATAGCAAATGTTAACTCTGATGAAGGGCACAGATTTCGTAGAGATCTTATCGAAGCTTTTTCAGAGTTTGCCGACTCGGAATCATTTGATGAAATATGGGGCATGATTATGTCTGCCAGTAAAGCTTCACAGCCAAGAGTGGATAAAAACAGATATAGAGCGAGGGAATGGCTTAATTCATACAGCATAAGATACTTAAAGTTTCTTACCAAGCATGTCATCAAAAGCGCCTCAATTCCGCTTGAATATCACGAAGTTCTCTTGGAGATGGAATCACAAGGAATAGGATTTGATGACAGGGAAATTGAACTAGCCGTGAATGTGGTTAAGAGAATGAAACCGTATAAGAACTGGAAATGAATATAGTCCCTGCAAGTTCTTCTTGTATGCCTTGTTGATTTATCTGCTCATTAGTTAAAGTAATTGAATTGAGAAATTTGTAGTAGTAGATTTTCATTTTTAGTACTCAATTCATAGAGTGTTGTCCCAGACCTCGATTATCTTTTAAAAATTAACTAACTGCTGAGGAGAACTTATTGACTTTAAAAGTAAGCTCGTTTGTGAAGCTATTTCCTTAGGCAGAATTGTGACTTCGCCCAAATTTAGTGATAGTCTCAAAACTGCAATCCATATTGAAATCTTGGAGTTAGTTCCGATGAAGACCCTCGACTTCATGCATGAGCTCATTACTAGAGGAGTTGCAACCTTGAGGACTTCTAAAGAGAATTTACTGAAGTTTCTTTCAAGTAGGGGCAGCACGACTTCGGGTTCGGAGTCAGAGTAGATAACAAGCTTCTTTGCTCCTTGAACAAGTTTTGTAGCATTGTCCAGACGGTCAAGGTTTATGTGGTCCTTTGACTTAAGGGTTAATAAGTCGCCAAGCCTTAAATGTATCGCTATCGATTCCCGATCAAATGAAGTTTGGTGTTCCTCCATCAAATTTAAGGAATCTGCAACCCAGTCTATCTCATACCTAGTCAATTGCATTCTCGTGTAATGGCCTCGAACCTCGAGCACTCGTGAAGAGATTGAAACAAATTCTTGCTCCTCGTTCAACCTAGCAAGAAAGCCGCAGTTTTCCATGATCTTTAGCAGCACCCTCTTAAGAGACTTACTTTCATTTTCAGGTTCAACACTTTTATCTAGCTCTCGCGACCGGTAATCATCCACGAATTCAGTGGAGAGTGAAGACGTTAAATTTTCATTAACTTCCTGACCTCTATAAGTAACGCCCGCACTATGGAATACAAGAACAATTCTTCTGTTTGGAAATCTCGCTTTCAATCTCCGTGCGATGACGCAGGCGAAGATTTGAGATCCTAGTCCGCCCCAGCTATGAACGCGGATAGGGAGTCTAGAGAAAATACTCTTCCTCTTGTGTGTCAAAGTCATAGTTTTTCGAGTTATGTGCGGTTCCGATGACTTAAGTACAGAGAGTTGTGGGAAGTCAAATATTTGCCCATACTAAAGAACAACAGTCTATTTTTTTGCATTATAAGAGTTTCCCTTCTTAGTTTTTTTGAGTTACAAAGCTTGTCAAAAACTAGCGTTAGAGAATCGATAGAGCCACGAGTGAAAAGTCCTGGATGGTTCGCTCCTAATACCTCTGGAATGGAAGTTACATTAGATGCGATTACAGGAACATTGCAGTCAAAAGCTTCTAAAAGAGCAAGACCGAAACCTTCATAATTTGAAGTAAGTAAGAAAAAGTCAAGATCTTCTAAGAACGGGAATACTTCATCTAGTTTTCCAAGAAAGTATATTCGATCACTTAACCCAAGATTGTGCGCCAAGTTTTGAAGATCAATTTTCATCGGACCCGCTCCCACAATGAATGCTGAAACTTCTCGCCCATTAGCTACTTGGTCACTAACAAACTGGATAAATAAAGATAAGTTTTTTTGCGCTGTAAGCCTACTTATAGTTCCCAGCTTTATTCCGTTACGGTAATCCGGGGGCTTTGATTTCACCTCCAGCTCTCTCTTTGCTTCATAACCATAGTAGATTACGGTTGCATTGCATTCAGTGTGTAATTCCCTATTGAGGCGTAGAAAATCAAGAACTGATTGTGAAATTGCAATAACACTAGCGTTTTGAGTGACCCATCGAGAAAATAAAGATGACATAAAGTGTGGTACTTTTGGGAAGAACTTTTCGGAGTTGTGTCTCGTAATAACTAAGGGATTCTTCCCAAAAGCTATACGCGATATCAATTCTGCACGAGGTAAATGTGCATGCACTATTTCTGACGCTCTCAGTTTCTTCTTCAGGAACTTTATTTGAGTCAAGGGGTTTTGATTCAAAGTGCCTAACTCCACTTCAATATTATTCACAAGAAAATTGTCGGCGAGCTCAGTTATTCCTTTGAGCGGTATAACCCTTACTCTATGGCCATATTTAGCTTGTGCAATCGCTAGCGATAAAACGGCTTTTTCAGCCCCACCGCGCTCAATCGTTGTTATCACATGAGTAATGTTCATCTTTTATCCGCTGGTTCCTGAATTACATCTAAAAGTCTCATTATCCAACCGTTAAGTTCATGCGAAGCTAGCGCAAGTCTATGTTTTCTCTCTATATCCATTTTAACTTTTTCCAAAGAAGAGGTGTACAGAGCACTGATTTGGGCCTGAACTTGATGCGAAATATTCGTGTTTGGAGAGATTCCATTTTCGAATTCAGATAGATATTCCGGGTTAGCCGATACAACTATTCGCTTTAACACCAGAGCCTCAACGATTGCCTTATCAAGAGATCCCCAAAACGCATTAATGAAGGCATCATGAAGCATAGAGACTTCGGCCAACCTTGAATACGGTATCTGGCCATGGAAGAATATCCAATCACTTTGCGCGTATTTTGATCTCAGTAAATTGTAGTAATCCTCGTAGTTAGATGAGGATGGGCTCCCATAGAAGTGCAACTGGATTTCCTGATCTTTAGAATGTAGGGCTTCAAGCGAATCAATTATCACTTCGATATTTTTAGAAGGGTCAATACGACCGACGTGATACCAACTCTTTGGTGGAACATTTGGTAAACGCGTGATATCCCGGGCAATAGAGGCATCAATGGCTTGTCCCAAAAGAATCACTTTTTTCCCAGATATTGGGCAAGAGCCTCGCGTAGACGTGCACAATACATCAATAAATGGATAGCAAAACTTCAAGAACTTTGATGGTGATTTATGCGCATACCAAAGGATATGACGAATTCTAAGAAGTTTGCAGGGTATCGCTATAAGCGCAGATTGAACGTCGGTCATGTGAGAAAATAATGTGCCACCTCTATGTTTAATCAAGAGTGGCATTGTGACTAAATAAAATTTAACTATATTTCTATAAGTTTTTCCTATGCGCCACTCCGTACTAAAGATTTCCACATTCTCTATGGGAGCGTCCTTAAATGTTTCAGACGAAACCACATCAATACTCTCAAGTCTCTTTGAAAGTTCTAAGACAATCCGGCGTTGGTGGGAGAAAACTTGACTAATACTATTCATAGAGTAATTGAGTAAGAGTAACTTCATAGGAGGTCTAGTGTATAACTGCGGATAATGTCACGTCGGGGAGATCTAGCTCATTATCAATCACAACAGTTGTCTTTTTTTTGCTTAAGTGCTTAATGTTAGACTTAGGACTCGCAGAGGCTATTCGAAAATCTAAACTAGGTTTCCAACAAGGAGTGCATTCATTAAAATATCGAAGGTTGCTCCCTCAATTACATCAATTATCGTAGTTGTTCAGAGGTCGCTCCGCATTCTTGGAAAAAAGGATAGACAGAAAGCTGTTCTAATAATCTTTGTTTACCTGGCCATGGGCTTGATGGATGTTGCTGCAGTTTTTGTTCTTGGCTTAGTTGGATCACTATCTGTAACTGGCGTGTCTTCAGGCAAACCCGGTGACCGTGTAACTTCAGTTTTGAGCTTCATGGGTATTGAAGACCTCAGTTTGCAAAGTCAAGTAGCAATCCTCGGAGGAATATCAGCTATAGCCCTTGTACTTAAATCCTTAGTTTCCCTGTACTTATCTCAAAAGACTTTAATGTTCCTCAGCAGACGAGCCGCCCTAATTTCTAGGACGCTTATTTTCCGATTAATGGGACAGCAAATGCTCAAAGTCAGAGACAAGACTGTGCAAGAGACTATCTATGCCTTAACTTTTGGCGTCCAAACTGTTGCCTTGGGGGTGATTGGTGCTGCTATGTTATTGGTGGCGGACCTATTCCTCATTTTAGCTTTTAGCATAAGTTTGTTTGTAGTTGATACTTTGGTGGCGATAATGAGCCTCGCTCTGTTTTCATCTGTTGGGTTTTTTCTTTACCGAGTTATGCAAGAGAAAGCGAGTGTGATTGGTAAAGAGGTTACGCGTCTCAACATAATGAGTGGCGATAAAATTGCAGAAGTTGTGCTGTGTTACAGAGAATTACAAGTTAAAAACAGAAAGAGTTTTTACGCAAGACAAATAGGTAATCTGAGACTTGAGAGTGCCGAGGCTAACGCAAGGCTTGGGTTCATGGGCTTGTTGAGTAAATATGTAATGGAGATAACGCTAGTTGTCGGTGGGCTCTTAATTGGTGTAGCTCAGTTCGCGACCCAGCCAGCGAGCCGCGCGGTAGCTGTCCTTGCAATTTTTTTGGTGTCTAGTGCACGCATTGGGCCCGCAGTCTTAAGAGTTCAAACGGGTCTTGTGATGATGCGTACAAGCATCGGCTCGGCAGCTCCCACTCTTGCTTTAGTGGAAGAACACTTAGAGGGAGATGATTTGGATTCCGAGACTCCTTCTAAGTTTCCGGGTAGGCAGAATTTTACTCATAAGGATTTTGTTCCGAAGCTCGAAATACAGAGAGTCTCATTCACCTATCCAAAAGGGAAAAGTTCTGCTTTAAAAGAAGTGAACGCGAAGATAGAGCCAGGGGAATTTGTTGGGATAGTAGGAGCGTCTGGGGCTGGAAAAACAACCCTAGCTGATGTTCTATTGGGATTAATTGAACCCGATGAGGGTCGGGTATCAATTTCTAACACTAACCCAGTTGGTGCATTTAAAAGATGGCCTGGAGCTGTTGCATATGTTCCCCAAGAGGTGAATATCATTAACGGAACAATAAAAGAAAATGTATGTCTTGGTTTCGACGAAACAGATGTGAGTGATGAAGAAGTTGCGGAACTTTTGGAGTACGTACAACTTCCAGAATTTTCCTCAAATTTAGGCTTACGAACGGCAGCTGGTGAAAGAGGAAATAAATTAAGTGGCGGGCAAAGGCAAAGACTTGGACTAGCTAGGGCACTATTTACAAATCCAAGACTACTGATTCTAGACGAGGCTACGAGTGCTCTTGACTCAACAACTGAAAAAAGGATTACCGACTATTTAAATTCAGTTAAAGGCAGTATGACACTGGTAGTTGTTGCCCATAGATTATCTACTCTATATTCAGCAGACAAAATTCTCTACATGGAAAAAGGTAGAGTGTTGGCGGAAGGCTCATTTGAAAGCTTGAGAAATCAGTTACCTCAATTTGAATTACAAGTCAAGCAGATGGGTATTTCTTGATAAAGCGCAAACATTGGGGTTATCCTTCTTTAGGATGAAAATAGAAAATTTCTTACGGGCCTCTAGGGAAGAGCCTAAACAGGGTGTTATGAGTGGTATACGGCCTGAACCCACTCTTGATGAAGCGAGAGCTGAATTATCTGAGGCGATCAGCAGGGTTGCTACCTCTTTATTTAAAGATAAATACGGTCCGTTATTGGGCGTAGTTTCACAGCCCGCTGTCAATGAATTCCTCAAGAGTTTTGAATCAAACCTATCTCGCACGAAGGGCGATCTGACCATAGTTCTCGAAGAACTTCTAGATCGAGTAGTTCCTAAGAATCTTCGAAAGAAAAGTTAAGCGGGTAACCTTTAATCATGGCTATCTCAAAAGTTGCGATTGTAGGTACCGGCGTCATGGGTGAAGGAATGATTAATTCACTTGTGACAGCTGGTATCGAGTCTGGTGCAATCTTGATTAGAGATAAGCGCACCGAAAGAGTAGATGAGTTGGTAAGAAAGTACGGGGTGACTTCGGGTCATATCCACGAAGTTGACGCAGTGATCCTTGCTGTTAAACCACAGGACTTTGAAACCTGTATTGCAGAGTTAAGAGCTGAGTTTGAGCATAATTTTCTATTGGTTTCTCTTCTTGCTGGTGTAAAAAGTTCTCGAATTGAGAAAAAAATTGGTAGAAAGGCGCGCGTAATTCGAATTATGCCAAACACTCCGATTTTGTTGGGCGAAGGAATGTCAGTAATTACAAGAGGAAAGAGTGGAACTGAAAGTGATTTGGCGTGGATAGTTAATCTTCTTTCAAATTCTGGCAAGACTTTAGTGGTGGAAGAGGAATTGATGGATGCAGTTACTGCAGTAAGTGGATCGGGTCCAGCATATTTCTATGGCTTTGTTGAATCGATGATAAAGGCAGCAAATAAGTTAGGCCTTTCAGAGCGAGACTCAAAGTTACTCGTCCACCAAACTCTTCTTGGCGCTGCAAAGATGGTTCAGGAATCGGGGAAGGATGCCGCTACTTTAAGAAGAGAAGTGACAAGCCCGAATGGCACAACTGCTGCGGCTTTAAGCTCATTTGAATCAAATGGCTGGGAAGAGATTGTTTACAAGGCGATGAAGGCTGGTATGGATAGGTCTAAGGAGCTTAGTAACTAGCGCGGCAAAACTTCGTCCGCATCGATAATTCGATAGGAGTAGCCCTGTTCAGCAAGGAATCTCTGACGGTTTTGAGCAAAGTCCTGGTCCATCGTGTCTCTTGCAACAACGGAATAAAAACGAGCTGTTCTTCCATCAGATTTTGGCCTAAGGATTCGACCTAATCTCTGGGCTTCTTCTTGGCGTGAGCCGAAGGTGCCCGAGACTTGGATTGCGATTGAGGCTTCCGGTAAATCAATCGAGAAGTTTGCAACCTTTGAAACTACTAGGCACTTTATTTCACCACTGCGGAATTGTGAGTAGAGAATCTCCCGCTCCTTGATTGGGGTTTCTCCTTTGATTATTGGCACTCCAAGCTCGGCTGCAATCTCATCTATCTGAT
>Ga0194116_10006295_pt1 | contig 12715 bp, 12 predicted proteins | sample TA2MahsurfametaG_4_FD_148617 | JGI IMG/M metagenome (GOLD analysis project Ga0194116, IMG submission 148617) | Freshwater microbial communities from Lake Tanganyika, Tanzania - TA2015008 Mahale S9 surface | ecosystem: Environmental > Aquatic > Freshwater > Lake | place: Tanzania: Lake... | reverse complement strand
CCAAAACTTTAAGTTACCAATCAAGATATTCGTCCAAAACAATTTCGGTTATGGAATCATCAAGCAGTTTCAGGACGCATATTTTCAAGGGCGACATCATGCGTCTGGATATGGGTACTCCTTGCCTTCCTTTACGAAGATCGCATTCGCTTACGATATTGAATATCTCGAGTGTAAAACCGAGGATGACATTAGGAATCTAGAAATCGATCCAAGGAAACCTCAAATGTTTGATCTGATTCTGCCTTCAGATGCACTTATTACGCCAAAAGTTGAAATGGATCGATTCATTCATGACCAGTTCCCTTACCAAGGAAATCCGGGAATTTCATTTCTTCCTTTTAACTATCCAAATCACCCTAGCCAGTTAGAGCAGGCGTGAGAAAAAACACTATTTCTACTGAACTTAAGATTGATGGGGAGTTAGGCCATTCTCTCAAAAATTTGAACGCTCTTGAACTTCAAGTTGCAGAAGAATCTCCAGGTTCCAAATGGTTAATCCTTGGGGGCACTGGATTCGTTGGTAAGTGGATAACAATGGCGGCTCTTGAAATTTCTTCGCGGTCTGGCGCAGGACCGGAAGTTATTGTGGTGAGTAGAGATAAATATAATGCCGAAAGATTATTTCGAAGCTTTCTTCCTGGAAGGCTCAAGCCGCCGCGAATCGTTGACTACCAGGAAGTTCTACACTTGGAAGACCATATGCCTGGCGGAGGAGAAATAGATACGATTTTCCATGCTGCAACCCCTACTCACAATCAAGATAAATCAATATATGATCTTCCCGGGTTAACAAAGAGAATTTTGGATAAATGTTACGAATGGGATCGACCCAAGTTTGTACACCTAAGCAGCGGTGGAGTTTACCGGAGAGCCGAGTTTAAAGGAAACCTTGTCCCTGAGGGGGCATCTAGAGTGGATCCAAGTAAGGCGGTGAATGCGTATCAACAAATTAAAGTACAACTAGAGTGTCAAGTAGAAGAAGCCCATAATGCAGGGATAATTCGAGGAGCAAATCCCAGGTTGTTTGCCTTTGCAGGACCAGGCTTTCCTCTTGAGCGTGAATTCGCATTCGCTGACTTTTTTCGTTCTGGATTGTCAAAGAGTCAAATTCTAATCCGCGGTAACCCACAAACTCGGCGATCGTACATGCACCCATTAGATATGGTTTCTTGGATTCTCAAGGTTCGCTCACACATTGATTCAATCGGCTTGAAACCGGTTCATATAGGAAGCCATGTTCCAATCAGCATTCTTGAACTAGCGAATCAAATTGCTGATTTTTTTGGGTCCCGTGACATTATTTCGGTTAATCCAATTGTCGCGGACGAAGAGTGGTACGTTCCTGAAACCCTAACTATGCGGTCATTGGGTTGCGAACTTAAATATTCGAGTATTCAAAATATCTTGGAATCGTGGTCCAGATATCTTGCACCAAAGAATTCAGCGTGGGCGTGACTCGCTTCAAATAATCTTTTAGGTCTTATCCAAAGGTTCAAGCCATGGCGGCACTTCTCGGTGAGCCAAGAGATCCATGTCCTTCTTTTCACGCAACGTGTCTACAGGTTGCCAAAATCCAAAGTGCTGAAAACCGCCTAGAGATCGAGATTCAACTAATCTCGGCAGTGCTCCTGATTCAAAAGGTTCATGATCGCCCTCAATCAAGTGCGAAACATTTCTCTCTATGACAAAGTAGCCCCCGTTGATCCACCCAGCGTCTGCTTGGTTTTTTTCACCAAAGTGACCTACATGGCTGCCATTCAATTCAACATATCCGAACCGAGCCGGTGGCCTGACCGCCGTAAGACTTGCCTCGAATTCGTTGTCTTCGTGAAATTGCAACAACTTATTGAGGTTAACATTGGCAAGACCATCGCCGTAAGTTGCAAAAAAACGTTCGTTGGACGAATCCTCAATGCACCGTCTGATTCTGCCACCGGTTTGAGTATCAAAGCCAGTGAACAGAGTCTTGACACTCCAATCTTCCGTCAAGTTACTTACCCATTCGTCGATGACATGTGAAAGATACCCTGTTGCCAGAGTGAAGTTCCTAAAGCCTTGATTGGCATAAATGTTCATAATGTGCCAAATCATGGGCTTATCATGTATAAGGACCATGGGCTTGGGGATCGAGTGCGTTTCTTCAGACATTCTTGATCCTCGACCGCCCGCAAGAATAATCACTTCCATGTTCGAAGAGTAGCCGTAATTGGTGAACTTCATCGAAAGAGTGGCGCTTCTATTAGCGATAGTTGCGGCACGATAACATAGTGCTTGAGAACGGAAGATGGAGATAATGAAGATTGCCGTTGCAGGCGCGGGCGGATTCATCGGTGGATGGTTGACGCTTAAGTTGTTATCTGACGGCCATGAAGTCATTTGTGCCGACATTAAACCACTATCAAATTGGCACCAAGTCCATGAAGCAGCTGAGAATCATGTATTGGATCTCTCTAGATTAGAAAATTGTTTAGTTTTTCTTAATGGTGTGGACCAGGTTTATAACTTGGCCGCAGATATGGGTGGAATGGGTTTTATTGAGACGCATAAAGCAGAGTGCATGCTTTCGGTTCTAATTAATACGCATCTACTAATGGCAGCCAGGGATCTGGATGTCAAGAGATTTTTCTTTGCCTCCAGCGCCTGTGTATACAACGCCTCAAAACAGGAATCTAATGATGTAGCTGGCCTGAGAGAGGAAGATGCTTACCCTGCCATGCCGGAAGACGGGTATGGATGGGAAAAGTTATTCTCAGAACGAATGTGTAGACATTTTTATGAAGACTATGGTCTAGAAACGCGAGTTGCCCGATATCACAACATATATGGTCCTCGGGGAACGTGGGATGGCGGACGGGAGAAAGCGCCAGCGGCATTAAGCCGAAAAGTTGCTCTTGCTAAAAGAATGAAATCCAAAGAAATTGAAATTTGGGGAGATGGTGAACAAGCGAGGAGCTTTACATATATTGACGATTGTATTGAGGGGACCCTCAAACTAATGAGCAGTGAGGTCCGTGAACCCTTGAATATTGGTAGTGATGAAATGGTAACTATTAATCAATTAGTTGAAAAGCTCGAAAAAATTGCTGGAGTTGAGTTAGACAGAAAATATAATATGAATGCGCCAAAAGGTGTTAGAGGTCGAAATTCCGACAATCACAGAGTAAAACAACTACTTAATTGGTCACCTACGATTAGTTTGGAAGAGGGGCTAAGTCATACCTTCAGCTGGATTCAAGCGCAGATCGAGCAGAACTTAGAGCCAAAGAAATGAAATGGAAGCGGTGGGGTGTTGATAGAAAGAAGGTCGCTGTAGTTGGTTGCGGAAAACTAGGTCTTCCTCTAGTTGCCGTTCTAGCAAATGCTGGACACCAGGTAATCGGGTTTGATTCGAACCAATCTTTGATCGCCAGCCTTTCTATCGGACAAGTTCCATGGTTTGAGGTTTCACTAAGTTCACTTCTTGAATTGAACTCTAAGAGGGTTAGATTTACGAGTAACCACAAAGGAGCATTCGAAGATCTTGATTTCGCTCTAGTGATTGTTCCTTCACCGAGTGACCGTTCAGGTGTGTTTGAATCTCGGTTTGTCGAAGATGCCATTACTTCTATTGTTCGCGAAAGCGGAGGCAGTGGGAAAAAGACGAAAATAGTCATAATTAGTACGCTTATGCCTGGTTCTTCTGACGAAATTCTCAAGAAACTACGAGACAAATTTTCTTATTTTGATTCGAAATTTGACTTAATTTATTCTCCTGAGTTCATTGCTTTAGGGAGCGTCGTACACGACATGACAAACCCCGATTTAGTTTTAATCGGAGCAAGGAGTGAAGAGAGTGCGCAAGAATATGCTCAGCTTGTGAGATCCTATATTCAATCGAATCCGCACTTCGCATTTCTTCTGCCACAAGAAGCGGAAATTGCCAAAATCGCCGTTAATTCTTACGTGACTACCAAAATCAGTTTCGCTAACTTTATTTCAGAGCTTTGTGAAGCTACAGGGGGAGCATCAGCGAGTAAAGTTTTGGCGGGCATTGGTGCAGATTCGCGAATTGGCAGGAGTTATTTAAAGCCAGGGGCGCCTTTTGGTGGACCATGTTTTCCGCGAGACAACATCGCTCTTGAGCGATTTGCTTCAAGTGTTGGAGTCAGCGCTTCTCTGGCGATCTCAACACACGAAGTAAATCTACGCCAATCATCTCGAATAGCTGCTTTCATAGAGGATCGAAGCGACCTACCAGAGGTTGTATTGGTGGGCATCGCCTATAAACCGGGAACCGCTGTGACTGATGAATCGCCTACAATCGGCGTCATCGATAAACTTCAGAGCAAGCGAAAAGTATTCTTGATTGACGATTATGTTCCTGAAGATGACGTTAGTTTGGCTGAAAGAACGATTATGCGCTCTGAATTAAAGGATATCCCGCGCTGTGTCGTTTTGATGGTGCCAGATGAGAAATATCAGAACATTCCTGCCTTGATGCACGAAGAGTCAGAAGTGATTGATTTGTGGGGAAAATGGGAAACGATTTCGGCACAATCGGGCCTCTCTTATCACCGAATGGGAGATGTGAATGAGCAACACCGCCGCCATTGAATTTAAACTTGCCGGGGGAGCTGCTGCACAGACTTTGGGTTTAATCAATGCTATTCACGTTCAGCAAAAGACAAAAAGGCCATTTCTTATTAAGTATTACCCACATAGCACGGGCACTTATTGGCCTTTCGCGATCAATTTCCTCTTGAGAGAAGGCGAACTCGTTGACGACAATGCTTCAATTAAGGGTTTTGAACCAAATTCAGACTTACCAGTTGGAAAGATAATCAGAGATCACCCGTTGGAGACAAAGATATTTTCTTACGAACGGCTATTGAAATGGATCCGAGCACTGGGTCTTGAATTTATACTCAAGCGATTGAGGGGTGAAATTGCACTTGAAGCTCTTCCTGATCGACTACGAATGGTGAGTGATCGCATCGTGAAAGTATCGGGAGGTTACGTACCTATGTTGAATCACGAGGTGATGAAAGAGATGGACTCAAGATTTCGCGTAGGAAAAAATGCCAATTCTCCGTTTTCGAAAAGTCTTGACCAAAAGGAGCAATATGTTGCGCTGCATTATCGCATCGGCGACAAGCGTGCAAAATTCACCCACGATAAAGACTTCGGTGGCGATGGAATCTTCGATCCGGCTTGCTTTAAAGAGATTATTGAAGGACTTGGCATAGCAAAGGATCACAAAATATATGTCGTATCAGATGAACCAAGAGTTGCTCAACATTTACTCCGAGAATCCGGTATTGAAGCAAATCATTTTGAGAGTGTCCATGATATTTGGCTAGATCTTTTTCATTTATCTCAAGCCAAAATTTTGATTGGTAGCTGGTCGCAAGTTTCACAGTTAGCGGCTCTTTGCGTTTCACACAATGGTGGCACATCGTATTTACCGAATTCAACTCAAGTTGGAACCAAGGTCAGGTGGGAAATTCCTAAATCGACATTCTTTCAACCAAGGTATTTGGAAGGCGATCATCCAATCTATGGTGCTGATTTCATGTTAGAAGATGATGCGCATAGAGGGTATCGCAACAAATAAATTGGTTAGAAGTTTCTCCAAAAAGTCACCATGTATCGAACTCGTCTCAAGCGTTTTAAGACATTTCGTGCGACATAAATCAATGATTTCTCCCAAGTTGACAGCTGGCTTTGATCTTGTAGATCTTGGCCCAATTTTGTTACAAGCTGACGCATGACCAAATTGTCGATTTCCCCTACCTCTGATGTATCAATAATGTTGCAGTCAATCGTCACAGAGTCTTCGCTGATTAGAGATGACTTAGACGAATGAGAACAACCTACATTGCCAATTGTTGGACCAATTGGATTGAGAACGCGTGCCAAACTATCAGCAACATTCTTGCAGATATCAGGTGAGACTTCAGCTCGAAAATTAAGTTGCTGATTAAAGTGGCTGGCGAGACTGACCTTTGATGGGAATTCATCCATTCTCAGGAAAGCACTCTTGCTTGAAGCAAAAGATGACATAAGACTCTGAAGTGATAGAGATTGCCCTTGAGGTGTTGCTGAGAGCTTGTTCAGTACTAAACAATAAATTGAGGCGCCATATCGAGGATCTCCATAAATAGGTGGGTTTTCACCAAGCTCGTCAAGGAAAAGTGACAAAACAGTGGGCGGGTCAAGCTTGCTCCAAAAAGCATTTTCTATCAAAACACTCTGAAGCATGATTTCAGCCTCAAATCTCTTACGCATCTCTGATACATGGAAACTTTCTTGATCTTCATGAACTCTATATCGGACTAGGGGCTGTTTTACAGTGGCGATGGGACCGGTAAGACTTAATTGAATCCCGACCCACCAATCAAAGACAAATCGAGAAGAGAATATTTTTTCTGGGATATAAGAAGCATCAAAAATTAAGCTTGGCCAAACAAAAAGTGGTTTGTGAAGAGCCGCTACAAGAACCTTCTCTATTCGTACGTCACTAAAATCTAGCGGTCTTAGAAGTTTTCCGGTTGGAGTTCCTTCATTGTCTATAGCATTAGCCGAGAACCCCAACGCTACGTATTTACTGCTATCAACTATCAAATCAAAAAAAGCAGAATAGGCTTTGGATATCACCAAATCGTCGTCACCTGGCATATGTATCCAGCGAAGTTCTCTCTTGCGAATAGTTTTGACGATTTCATCGGGCATTGGCGTGTTTATTTCGATTATGTCTGACGACACTCGAGTGGTAAATGCTTCCTGAAGCGGTTGAAGATTCCTTTCGCCTTGCTCAGATTTCCCATTGAAAATGACAAAAAGTTCGAGATCAGAATGAGTCTTTAGCGCCTGAGCTATCGCTTCTAGTGCCTGTGAAAAATACTGAAGTCGAGCTGGTTGCGTGACAAGAACTATGGTCAGCTTCATTGACACAGTCCAATTATGTCTCTTGCTACGGTCGTAGGCTTCCAGGCATCAAGACCTTCCTTTGAGCTGAGAAAGTGCCTTATATTGCTTCGAAAATTCGCCGTGTCAATCTCATCGACATTCTGCAGAACGTGGACAACCCCCTTGAGTCCTCGTGTCGGGGTGATCACACAATTCTGAGGAATCCCATATTGTTCAAGATTGGGGCCAATATAGATTGGGATAGCGCCCGAAACGAAAGCGTCAAGTAGTTTTTCAGATACATAAGTAGATGAGTTCTCAATCACTAGATGAAAATTTGAGTTGGAGATTATTTCGAATTTGTCAGATACGGTATCGACCTTCTTTTGTTTTGAGAAGTAAATATTGTCGACGACATGCCTTGGATTAACCCATGTGCCTTGAGAAATAAAGAACAGGAATAAGCGAAGATTTTTCTGAAGGCGAGTTAGGCGCGAGTCTTGCCAACCCATACCAAAAGTAGATAACCCCAAATCTTCTGATCTTAAGACTAGCTTGCGCCTGAGGTTGTAATTTGACGGACGAGACCATGCCACTTTATTCGAAACAATAAATGAAACTTCAAGAGATCGCTTAGTCACACCCGGCGTTGAAGAGGAAACGAGCGATTGTGAATCATGAATCCTTTCTTTAATTGGCTTGGCTGGATTAGGATGGCTGAAGTACGGCCATCTAAGAGTCACTTGAGTAACGCCATTGTGCTTAGTGCCTCCCACACTCAAGACGCGGTCGTAACAACGTAAAGTACGCTTTTGGTAAATAACTGGATTCACGGCAGCTGGCTCGAATCTCAATAAAACCTTCAAACCCTTGGAGCGTCTCAATTCTTTAAGTTCCCGTGAAAATCTCCTTGGATGTTCAAAGGCAACGATGATGTGGGCATTTTCAATTTGTTGAGACTCTATATGTCCCGACTTCAACATTTCAGTTCTAAAGATCTGGGCAAATCCGGTGGGATCTTGTTCAGGACGAGGAATAATCGTGAAGAGTTTCATGAAGTAGGCATAATAATAGTCTCTTGATAGGACTAAAATATCGGTAGTGCTACGTAGATATCCTCCTATAACGCGCCATGAAATGTGAGATCCAATGCGCTTGATGGTTTACCTACCTTGTTGGATCAACTATGCCGATGGCTGGACTCAAATCGATCGACTACGGGATCAAGAGGCAAAGTTAAGGTTATTGGGCATTGATTTAGAACTGGAATTCGTGGTCTCCGTGAATTCGATCGAAAACGTGTCAGATGCTTTCAAAAAGAGAGCTTCGGCTCTGGGTGAAAACTTTCGACTTTTTTCGACGAATCTGGCGGATGTGAATATTAATCTTGGTTTCTTAGATGCTATAAGAAGCAAAGCAGAACTATTCTGGATTGTTTCACCAGGAGATCCAGTGTCGGACACGGCATTGATGCGCATCCATGAATTCTTTGGTCCAAAATGGAATCTTGATTTTATCGTCGCAGATGAAGATGAAAGAGGAATACGGAATATCACTCTTGAAATGAAAAGTTTAAGTTTTCAAACGATGTCAGAGGCTTCATTTGGCATGGTAACTGGTGTTGTCTATAGAACTTCAACTTTTCGTCCCTACTTTCACCTTGGCGTGCAAGCAGCATTTACAGGGTGGGGTCAGTTAGCCGTACTTTTGGGTGGGGCACGCAAAGTTGGTGGAATAACAGGAAGAATTCTTCCGAGCGACCACTTCTATTTCCGAGGGGATGCGAAGGACTTGTCACATGAGGCAAAGATGGAGAATTTGCGTTCTTACGCTCACAGTTTCTTTGGGTTTGTCATCCTAATGTCTTTGCTGCTACCACGTCCAAGATCGCAGGTGAGGAAGTGGGTTTATAGCAATTGGTTTCGCATTGGTTCCTACATCAAAGCGTATGAAAGAGAGAAGTATGGCTATGTTCGCTTGACAGATTTGAGGCATCTGGCCAAAATTGCAGTAGCAGAGACAGATATTTTTACCCGCAATATTTACTGGTTCGCAACTCGAATCAATTTTGGGGAAATCAGGAAGAAGCTCGTTCCACTTGACTAGAAAAATTTTCTTTATCACTCCAGCCCTCTCAGGTGGGGGAATCGAGCTTTCAACACCGATTTTGATCAGCAATCTAAAAAGTCTGAGAAATCGCTCCTTTCAATGGATTGGCATTAATCGCTCGACTTTCAACGGCACTATCGATGAAACCCCAGTCACTTCAATGGATAGATCCTCTGGCGACGGATTAGTAAAAACACTTCAGATTTTATGGAAGTTGCGGAATATAATTCTCGAAGAAGAGAATCCCGTTGTTGTTGTGAATGGCGAAGTGGCGGAACTTCTCACGTTATTGCTGCCAAAGCGTATTCAGATGGTTTGTGTGGAGCATGCTTCACGTCCATGGTCGATGAGCCGCCCATTAGGGTACTTGGTGAGAAGAAGACTCTCTGCAAGGCCAACAACCTGGGTAACCGTTAATTCAAAACAGATAACAATCTGGCCCCATATCAATAAGTTCTCCGTAATACCAAATCCAGTGGAAACAATAGAAATTAATGAAGACGACCAAGAAGTTGGCCTGATTCATATTGGGCGAGTAACTAGAGATAAGGGTGTAGCTATGACCTGCGCTGCTGCTGCTGGCGGTGGTTTTTCCTTAGATGTTTATGGTCATGGTGAGCTTCTGCCCGATTTACTGACAGAATACATTGGAAATAGTCGGATTCGTTTTCATGGATATGTTGAGAATGTATGGGCGAAGATTGGATCAAAGCGACTTCTCGTTTCGGCATCGAGGCATGAAGGAGATGGCCGCAATATCGCAGAAGCTATTGTGCGCAGACAGCCAGTCTTACTTCTCGATACGCCAGATAATAGGAGATTTGGACTACCCGAAATTCATTTTTATACAGATATAGACTCTCTTATAGGCAAAGTACGAGTTAATGAAGTAAATGGATTTATGGATCTGCGACCTTCCGACCAGATATCAAAGGCTGAAAGGGAGGGGCGAAACCCTAGTGCTCTGGCTTTGCTATGGGATTCTTTACTTCTCACCCTTGAATCAACCTAGTTTTGGACTCCTCCAAGTCTGAGATGCGAGAGATATCCTGCTGTTGTTTCGTTACAATGCTTGAGTGAAGACAGAAGATGGTTTACGTAATCAAATTCTGCAGCTCGTTTCAGAGTTTGCATCATTGAAATCCCAGCCCGCAGATTTCATACCAGGAGTCTCTCCTGTTCCGGTCTCAGGAAAGGTCCTTGACTCTAAGGACTTCTCAAGTTTGGTTGGAGCGGCACTTGATGGTTGGTTGACTTACGGAGAACATGCTGAGAACTTTGAACGGGCGCTGGCTCAATACGTCGGAGTTCGCGGGGCTCTTCTAGTGAACAGTGGCTCGAGTGCAAACCTCGTTGCGCTGAGCGCGCTGACCTCAGCCAAATTGGGTGAGAAGAGATTGCGAGCAGGCGACGAAGTCATAACGGTTGCTATGGGTTTTCCCACCACCGTCAACCCTATTGTTCAAAATGGACTCATTCCTGTCTTTGTTGATGTCTCAATCCCAACGTATGACGCAGTAATTGAACAAGTCGAAGCGGCACTTTCTCCAAAAACGCGGGCAATAATGATGGCGCATACTCTAGGTAACCCGTTTGATGTAGATGCGATAAAAGAGATATGTAAGGAGAATGATCTATGGTTGATTGAAGATAATTGTGATGCCCTGGGTTCAACTTATAAGGATTCCAAGACCGGCAGTTTTGGTGATCTTGCGACAGTGAGTTTTTATCCCGCTCATCACATCACTACCGGTGAGGGCGGAGCTGTTCTATCGAAATCCCCATTAATTCGACGTCAGTTAGAGTCATTTAGAGACTGGGGGCGAGATTGCTATTGTGCCACGGGGCAAGACAACACGTGTCAGAAGAGATTCTCTTGGCAGTTAGGTTCTTTGCCTGAAGGATATGACCACAAATACATCTATAGCCATATCGGGTATAACTTAAAAGGCACGGATTTGCAGGCAGCGCTTGGAATAACGCAATTAGAGAAGATTGATTCATTCCATGATGCCAGAAAGAAGAACTTCAAGTTCCTTTATGAGGCCTTCGCGAATATCCCTGACTTCATCCTCCCGCAAGCTACTCCGCACTCCGACCCTTCTTGGTTTGGCTTTCCGATAACCCTGAAGGATGAATCACCTATCAATAGAGAAGAACTGCTTCGACACCTTGATTCACGCTTGATCGGAACCAGACTCATGTTTGCGGGCAATATCCTTAGACAGCCCGGGTACAGAGATATACCTCGGCGCGTTGTCGGCAATTTGGAAAATGCAGACAGAATTATGCGAAGAAGTTTTTGGCTAGGAGTTTATCCAGGATTGACCAAACCAATGCTTGAGTATGTTGCCGAGAATATTCTTGAATTCATTGATGCAAAGGGACTATGAGATATCTAGTTACTGGTCACACCGGATTTAAAGGCGCTTGGCTGTCTTTAATCCTTAAGCAAGCTGGCCATGAAGTAAGTGGATTTTCGTTGGAAGCTGAGCCTGGCTCACTTTTCAAGAAGATGGAGCCCGAGTCTGTCTTTTCGGAGAGCATTATTGGCGATGTTCGATCACCCAAAGACTTTGAAAGTGCTTTAGAAAAGAGCAAGCCAGATGTAGTTATTCATCTCGCTGCACAATCCTTGGTGAGAGAGTCCTATCGTGATCCCGTATTTACATACGAGACAAACGTCAATGGTAGCTATAACGTTCTCAAAGCTGTAACTAAATTTCAAAAGGCTCCCCACCTTCTCATGATCACTACCGATAAGGTCTACGTGAATGATGGACGTAGAATCGGTTATATTGAAAGTGATGAGCTAGGTGGTAAGGATCCATATAGTTCGTCGAAGGCAATTGCAGACCTGCTGATTCAATCGTGGCAGGTCTCTTATCCCAATCTAAGCTTGGGAATAGCAAGAGCGGGAAATGTCATTGGCGGTGGGGACAGCAGCAAAGAGCGGCTTTTGCCTGATTTGATTTCCGCGATGGAAAAAAAGGAAGAATTGAAATTGAGGAGTCCCGGCGCCGTGCGACCGTGGCAACATGTACTCGACTGTCTTTCTGGCTACTTAGCGCTAGTCGACATGATGTTTACAACGTCAGGCCCGGTTGGAGCCTGGAATTTTGGTCCAGATTCTTCGCAGGTGCGTACGGTAGGCGAAGTGGCAGAGAAAGTTTCGGAAATTTGGGGGAACCCTCTGAGTTGGAGTCAAGTTTCCAATGATGGTTTGGTGGAAGCAGATTTTCTCTTGCTTGATTCTGGGAAAGCACGAAAAAATTTAAAGTGGAAAGACAAGCTTGATTTTCACCAGTCGGTAGAGTGGACCATCAACTGGCATCTACGAGTTAGAGATGGATTAAGTGTTCGCCGTGCCATGGAAAGGGATGTAGAGGACTTCCTGGCAATCGAGTAGAGATCACTCTTCCATTCAAAGTATGATTCTTGAGGTGGCGTGTCCGAGCGGCCTAAGGAGCGCGCCTCGAAAGCGCGTGTTGGGGAAACTCAACCGTGGGTTCAAATCCCACCGCCACCGCCATGAGAAAATGACTCAACTTGCATTCATCTCTGCGGAGGATGAGGGATTTATCCTCTCCATCCTGGGTAATTCCCCGTTTTTTAGGTAAACGGGTCATAAAGCGACAGCATAGGGCGCAACCTCGAACCTGTAAACGGTGAGAGATAATAGTTCACCAATCATCTCCACTGCGGGGTTGACAGA
>Ga0194116_10006290_pt1 | contig 12721 bp, 15 predicted proteins | sample TA2MahsurfametaG_4_FD_148617 | JGI IMG/M metagenome (GOLD analysis project Ga0194116, IMG submission 148617) | Freshwater microbial communities from Lake Tanganyika, Tanzania - TA2015008 Mahale S9 surface | ecosystem: Environmental > Aquatic > Freshwater > Lake | place: Tanzania: Lake... | reverse complement strand
TTAATGAGCGAGGAACGGCGCTTGATGCCGTGGACCTCGTAACCCTTCCCCAGCAGATATTCGGCCAGGTAGGAACCGTCTTGACCGGTGATACCGGTAATCAGGGCTTTGCGGAGGGACATGGTGTAATTGGTTTATATGTTGTTAAACTCTTCGTGATAATTACTAATAATTTCTGTAACAATTTTTTGTCCGGCATCTCCACGTCCAAACAAATAATTATTGTTCTTGAATTGAAAATCCTGCATTAAGCCAAAACCTTCAATGATTTTTTCTTTAACTGGCGCCACACTTACACACACCATTTCTTCAACCAATTCAGGCCATGGAGATTTTTTCAAAAGATACATGCTTGGTTTTTTGAAGAAATAGGCTTCTCTTACTAAACCTCCACTATCAGTCACTATACCTTTGCAATTCTCAATTAATCTAATCATGTCAAAGTACCCAACAGGGTCAATACATAAAAAATCAACCCGAACATTTAAACTATTTAGTTTGGATTTGGTTCTAGGATGTACAGGAAGTATTACCCTACATTGTTGATTAATTCGATTTAATCCGTCCACAATTTCTTTCAGTATAACCGAATCATCTGTATTTGAGGCTCTATGTATAGTGCATAAAATATATGGGTTGTTAAATTTATCTGTTTCTATAAACGCTGGTTTATTGGTTTTTGACCTCTCTCTGTAAAACAGAGTGGCGTCAAACATAACATCACCGTAATTAAAAATTTTGGAATGCTGTTCGGGCTCAAAGAACCCTTCCTTTCTTAAATTTTCTACTCCTAAATAGGTGCAACAAAAATTAATATCTGCCATCCTGTCAACTAGGTAACGGTTAATCTCTTCGGGCATATTTTCATCAAAATTGCGCACCCCAGCCTCGACATGGACTATTTTGATTCCTAACTTTTTTGCCGCTAGTGCGGCTGCTAAAGTTGAATTGGTATCGCCAAATACAAGGACAAAATCGGGTTTTTCATTCAAAAGGATCGTTTCAATTTGTTCTAACATTCGGCCCGTCATAGCCCCATGACCTAAGCTATTAATACTCAATTGATAATTTGGAGTCGGAATTTCCATTTCCTGAAAAAAGATATCCGACATATTTTGATCAAAATGCTGACCAGTATGCACAATGACTTCCTTAACTTTACCTGATGCTATAAACTCCCGAGATAAAACCGCAGCTTTCACAAATTGTGGCCTAGCTCCAATAACTGTTACAACTTTTATCATTAATTATATTATTTGTGTTTTTTAGAGCTATACGCTGCCCAATTGATTTTTCGTTACAATTCCTTGAGCTTGTTCCTTATCAAGATGACAAAAACGAGAATTGTTGGAAATGAATTCCGGGATGTGTTTTTTGAGGGTAGCAACCAAACGGTAATCATCCCCGGACAGAAGGGCCTCGCGGAGCTCGCCCAGTGCATCGCTGGCCTGGTCGTAAGAAGAAGAACGAACCCGAGCCACCAGAATTTTGGGATGATGGGTGGGCAGGGTGTTTTCTTCGCCTGCCAGCAATTCCTCGTAGAGCTTCTCGCCGGGTCGAAGGCCGGTATACTTGATAGCAATGTCCTTGCCGGGTTGCAGGCCCGATAAACGAACCATTTGATGGGCCAAATCCGCAATTTTGACCGGGTCCCCCATATCAAAGACATAAATTTCCCCCCCCTGTCCCATGGTGGCGGCCTCCAAAACCAATTGGCAGGCCTCGGGGATGGTCATGAAGTAGCGGGTGATTTCGGGGTGGGTAACCGTTATCGGACCCCCGGCTTCCAATTGCCGTTTGAAGAGGGGAATGACCGACCCGTTGGAACCGAGCACATTCCCAAAGCGCGTTGTTACCACCTCCATGGTCTGCTCAAAACCCGGGGCGTCTGCCATGGCCTGGGCGATGATCTCGGCCATGCGTTTGGAGGCCCCCATCACGTTAGTAGGGTTCACTGCTTTGTCCGTGCTCACCATCACAAACCGGGCCACCCTGTATTCGCGTGCCAAATGCAAAAGCGACGAGGTTCCCAAAACATTAACCCGCACCGCTTCCATCGGGTTTTCTTCCATCAGGGGAACGTGTTTGTAGGCCGCCGCGTGAAAGATCATCTGCGGGCGATGCTTTCGGATGATTTGGCGCATCCGCTTGGTGTCCGTAATATCGGCCACGTAGTAATGCAAGGAGCCCTGGCCTGCATTCAACGATCGGTTCGTTAAACTCAGCTGCAAATCATTAAGGGGAGTTTCGGCTTGGTCCACCAGGATGAGTTGGGCCGGGTCGTAGTGCATCAGCTGATGAACCAATTCGGAACCGATGGAACCGGCCGCCCCCGTCACGATCACCACCTTTTCGCGAACCAAACGGCTCACCTCGGGATTGCTTAGATTGATGGGATCGCGCTGCAAAAGCTCTTCGATAGCCACCGGGGCAATTTGACGCAAGGACAACTCCCCGTTGATCCAATGCTCCAAGGGGGGCACTACCTTGACCTGGATATTCCGGCTCAAGCAAAGGTCCACGATGGCTTTCTTACGTCGTGGCTCGATGTTCTGAATCGAAACAATCAATTCATCAATGTTACGATTCTCGAGAAAGTCGGAATTCAAGGCCGAAGAGGAAAGTATTGGAACCCCTTCAATGCTTTTGTTTTGCATACGGTCGTCATCGTCCAAAAAAGCCAACACCGTATTCAAGGAACGGGTCTCGCGCAACAAAACACTAAGGGTCATCCGCCCCGACGAACCCGCTCCGTAAATCAAGTAACGCTTGCGGGGCCGCTCTTTGTTTTTGAATTGGTTAAAAAGCCCCTTGAACATAAAACGACTCCATACCATCACAAAGGTGAGCAGGAGGTAATGGGTCAAAATCAACGAAAGGGTCAGGTTAAAAGGAGAAACCTTGGCGCTGCTGCTCAAGGTGGTGAGGGTATGCAGGACCAGGAGGACTATGGCCGCCGCCGAATTGGCCCGTAGGATCCGTGAGGCATCCGCAATGGAGGTATGCCGTATGATGCCCACAAAGGATCGGAACATCAAAAAAGACATCGCGTAAAGCAGCAATACCACTGCGGACTTCTCCACAACCCTAAACCAACCCAGGGTATTGAAATCCTGAAAATCAGTTAACAAAAGACTCACCCAAAAAGTCAATGCCACCAAAAGATTATCAATGGCAAAAACCGTCCAACGTGAAATCACGTTTTGGGAGTACCAGTTAAAAATTTTACGAAAACTTTTCATGGCTTGGAAGGCTTCAAATTCGGATAACGAGAAAAATAATCCATCAAAAAGGGTAATATTGGTAATATTTCAAAGAAATGCCTTAAGTTCCCTATATAGATAACGATTAATCGAAAATATCTTTCATTCATAGATTGATAAATATGAATTGATAGCTTTTCTAAAATTATTAATATTATCATCAAAAAAATTAAAAAAAGGGATTGTAAATACGTCTGTTTCAATAATCTTGATAATAAGAAATTAATAGATAATATCAAAAAATTATATACAAATGAATCTAAATTGATTCTTTGTTTAAAAACATTAGGCAGTTTAAACGAAATTAGTCTAATTTCAAGTGGAGTATAGTTGTTAAACTTAGTGAAATCAACTTGAAAAACTATTAATTCTTGCTCAAATAACACAAGATTATAATTTTGATGGAGTTTGATTAAAAAAATAATAACCCCTAATGCAATGCAAAAAATAATTATTTTGCCCGTTCTTTTTTCAAAGAAAATATCCATATTAGTAATATCCAAGAATAAACTACAAGTGTAAAAGTGTATTTATGATGAAACTCAATTTCGGTTGGGCGATATAAAACCATCATTGCTAATCCACTTATTCTTAAAATATTTAAAATGAAAATACCAGCAATACCAGCAAGTATCCATTTAATTGATTGCCATGCCTTCCCCAAAGCGAAATAAAAAGAAATGAATAAAACATACAATTCCAAGCCATTGCATGCATCACCGATATGAACCAAGTTTATTTCTTGTCGATAGATGTAAAATTCGCCTTTTAAATATTTTAAAGAAATTTTTTCGTCAAATTCATTCAATAGTTTTATTGATGATTTTGATACTATTTCTGTTAAAGGATCATCAATATCTATCTCTACTAAAATTCCATGGTATACAAAAATCCATATCAAATAAAAACCAAACGCCCTTACCAAAAAGAGTAGCGGCGTTTTATTTTGTTGATAAAATTTACTGATATATATCCGCGATTTCATGTTCATTACATTAAAATAACAACCTAATTTGTTCAATAATCATCCGAAGATCCGCCACAGAAAGATTGGAACCTGAGGGCAAACAAAGGCCATTCATAAACAAGCGCTCGCTGGTGCCGTCGCCATAGAATGGCGCGTCGGCGAAGATGGGCTGCATGTGCATGGGCTTCCAGAGAGGGCGCGATTCGATGTTTTGGGCATCGAGGGCTAGGCGTACGGTTTCGCGGGTTACGCCCCCGCTCTGCTCGGGATCGATGAGCACACAGGTCAGCCAGCGGTTCGAAAAACTGCCCTCGGGCTCGGGGAGGAACGACAAACCGGGGAGATCCGATAAGTGCTGTGCGTAGAAGGCGTGGTTGCTGCGCCGCGCCGCCACCCGGTCGTTGAGCACCGTCATCTGCCCGCGGCCAATCGCTGCACAGACGTTGCTCATGCGGTAGTTGTAGCCAATCTGAGAATGCTGGTAGTGGGGCGCCGCATCACGCGCCTGGGTCGACAAAAACCGCGCCTGCTGCACCCAATCGGCGCGGTTCGCCAACAAAGCGCCGCCGCCGGAAGTGGTGATGATCTTGTTGCCGTTGAAGCTCAAGATGCTGATGTCGCCGAAACTGCCGCAAGGCTGGCCATGCACGGTCGATCCAAGGGCCTCCGCAGCGTCTTCCACCATGAAAAGGCCGTGGCGGCGGGCCACTTCGGCCAGCGCATCCATGCGGGCAGGCATGCCGTAGAGGTGCACCGGAATAACCACCTTCGCCCGCTTGCCCTGCGCCTGCAAATCGAGGATCGCGCGCTCAAGGGCGGCCGGACACATATTCCAACTACCGGGTTCGGAGTCGATGAAGACCGGCGTGGCGCCAAGATAAGCAATCGGATTCGCCGAACCCGAAAAGGTAAAACTCTGGCAGAGCACATAATCGCCTCGCTGCACCCCCAAAATGATGAGGGCCAGGTGGATGGCCGCCGTGCCCGAGCTCAAAGCCGCGGCATGCGCCACTCCGGTGTATTCCTGTAGATCGCGTTCGAACCCATCGACATGCGGCCCCAGGGGGGCAATCCAATTCGAGTCGAAGGCTTCACGAACACGTTCAAACTCCTCGCTGCCCATATGGGGCGACGACAACCAAATTTTCTTCAGATCCACTGCTTTAGGTTTGAAAGGGGGATAAAAACTAACATTGAGGGCCCAAACTATGGGCCAACTGTTCCTTCATGAGTTCGTCGAGCCAGTCGAGGTGCTTCCAGGAGGGAAGCGCGTCCGACCAGCGAAACGGTCGAAGGGGGTTGTGCGTGACTTTGAAATCGCAGGGTGCCGCCATAGGTTCCGCACCAAAGGCGGTGAACAAGGCCATGGCGCGGCGCATGTGTGCAGCGGAGGTAACGAGCAGCACCCGCGTTCCCCGGCCGTGGGCATCCACAAAAGCACGCGCCTCTTCGCAGGTGGTTTTGGGCTGTTCCTGCACCTGAATCGGTCGATCGGTGAAGCCAAGGCCTTGGGCAGCACGGCGGCTAAGCTCGGCCTGGCTGTGTGGGCTATGCTCAAAGTAGGCGGAAGTCACCAACACCGCCTCAGGCATCAGTCGCGCCACCCGAATGCCTTCCGACAAACGGACCATTTGGGTGGGCGACAACAACTGCCCTGGAGGCAAGGCCGGATCGTAGTCGGCTCCTGCCCCCAACACCAAAACAAAAAGGCTGTCGGAAGCAACTAGGGTAAAGGAATCGCTTGGTGCGGCCGCCTCGCCCGAAGGCACAACCGAGAAGGGCGGGTAGGTCGATTCCAATCGGCCCATCAAGAAACGCGGCAGCGGCGGAAGAGTATAGATCAGCAACAGCACCAGACCGATGGCCAAGCACCGCAAAGCCATTCGCCTGCGGTTAACCACAAATAGCAGCAAGCCAACCACCCACACGATCAGGAGATGCGATGAGGGCTTGAGAAGGTCGAACAGGAAGCGGAGGAGGTCGGGGAACACCAGAATCAATTTGAGAAAAGCCTTTCCGCGCGGTCCAATGTCATTTCAACCCCCGCATATTCAATCCTAATGCGTATGACACCCTTTAGCCGCTGAGCAAGAGAGATGATTTGACGCATTACAAGCGCCTGCAAATCCGAGGAATCCGCATTCAAACAGTTAACCCAATGCACAACGCTGAGGGTATTGTGATCGACCGCTAGAATGAGAATGCAAAGTATTGGGGCGCACCCCTTGGAAGGAGTTAAGAACCACCCCTGCTGGCCTCCGGAAAATCCTTTTAATGCAAATGTTATGCCGGCTTCACTTAACCTTATTTCAGGCACACCAAAACATTCTATGCAGCCAAGAATCTGAGACCGATAGCGCGACTGATCGCGATGAAAAAAGAAAAGTTCCTTTGCTTCTTCCTCAAACAAACTTGGAAGATACTGCTGAAAGATCATCGAAGAGGTCGTTTCAGCAAATCAGGGAAATGCTCATCGCGCAGATCATGTGCCATCATCTGAGGGCCATGCCCTGGGTGAATCTGGGCATCATTCTGAAAAGAACTTCGAAGAGCAAGCAAGGTCTCGACATTCTGTTGCTTGTTTCCCGATTTAAGCTTCGTAACCACCGGTATTCCCGGTATAAAAGAATCTCCTGTGAAAAAATGTTGATGAAAGCGAAATGTTAAGGCACCTTCATTGTGCCCGGGTGTAGGCAGGCCATAAACAACCCCTAATCCGTTAGGCAACTCCACCCCTTGCGCCGGCATCGTTAAACACTGATTGCCATGGTACTCAAAGGGCATTTCGTGGTAGAACGACAAATTCATTTTTGCGCTTCGAATCCCGGCAATAGCATAATCCGAAGCATAAAAAAGACAGTCGGGGAACGCAGCTGCTAATTCGTTGAGCCCCATGATGTGGTCATAATGGGCGTGGGTAATGAACACCCCGGCCAGCTGATCATTCCATCCCACATAATCGAGAAGCGCAGAAGCATCTCCAGCATCCACCGCCCAAACAAGTCGATCGCATCGCCAAGCATACATATTGGACGTCAAGTGGCGACATGGTATTTGGTCAATCGGCAGACAAAAATTTGACAATGTCGCCTACTGTTTTAAAATCTCTGATTTGCTCTCCCGATAGTTTTTTTCCAAATTCATCATCGCTCAAAATGATCAACGACAATTTCGCCATTGAATCGTATTCGGGGATGTCTGACAAGTTGGTTGACTCGGAAAGGCTGTTTTGCTCGATTTCAAGCGCGTCTTCGAATAGGTTAATGATTTCTTGAGTGTTCATGGGAATTGATTAATAATTTAAGATAAAAAACCAGCGTGGGCAGGGAACATGGTTCCGTTCATCTGCGAAGAACTACCGCCGAGCAGGTAGCAAATGGCATCAACAATTTGGTCGACCTCCAACAGACCCATATATTGTCTTTGAAGGACAGGATCGGCCTCGGACTCTTTGGATGACATTAATTCATGGTATGCTTCCGTATTTACCTGTCCGCAAACTAAACCGTTGACGCGAATGGACTTCTTGAACAATTCAGCTGCGAGACACCGTATGCTGCTCTCGAGGGCAGCCTTACTAGCCGCGTAGGCGGTTACCCCAGGAGAACCGACGTGCGCAGAAATCGAAGAAATACCAATCACGCTTAATCCGGGATTAAAATATCCACGTTTAGTGATGATGCGCATGGTTTCAACAAAAGAAACCACATTAGCATTCATCACGGCTTGCATACCCTCCAATTGAAAAAGTGATAATGGCCTTCTCGAACGAATACCAACACAATGAACAAATCCATCCAATGTGCCAAAATCACGCAAAAGTCCCTCCAACTCATTGGTAATGGAACTGGGATTGGTAAAATCTGACTTCCAAAATAAATGGCCTTTGGCGCCGAATTGATCCTTTAAACGATCGATACCCTCATCAGACGAAGCCTGTAGCAATAAGTTTTGGCCCTCATCCGATAATCTCCTGGCTAAAGCAAACCCAATACCCTTCGAAGCGCCTGAAATGAATGTTCTTTTCATAGTTTAAATTCCATTCTAAAGGGTATATCCACCATCGATCACAATTGCCGTTCCTGTGATGGATTTTACCAAATCACTCAAAAGGAAAGCGGTTAAATTAGCCACCTCAATCGGCTCAATCGGACCAAGAAGCTGTTTATCCAAATCATTTTCCCTATTTAAGGCCATATTACTCTGAATAAAATCCAGATTCATATCTGAACTTACCCACCCTTTTTGAATAGAATTCACACGGATTTTCTTGTCAGCCAATTCGGCGGCCATACCGCGTACAGCGGCATCCAAAGCGGCTTTAGAAGCCGAATAAACAGACTTCGACTTTAATCCCTTAATACTCGAAACCGATGATAAAGCCACAATACTTGCCCCCTCCCTAATCAGTCTTTTTTTGAGCAATAAACGAACCAATTCAAAGAACATAAACACATTTTCGTGAAACATCGAGTGCACAAATTCAGCACTATTCAGTTTTAATGGACGTACACCTCCTTTTCCACCTGCATATACTATCCCATCAAATGGATGCTTTAGATGCTTATTTACGAAGGTGTTGAACAATGTAAAATCGTAAAAATCAATATGGTATTGCTCCTTTGTAGATTTTATATTATCCATTTCTTTTGAGCAAACAAACGTCACATCTGCTCCACTCAAAGGCAAGCTCTCTACTATCTTTAAACTAATTTCGGTATTAGCCCCTAAAACAAGTATGTTTTTTGATGATAGCATTTAGGCTGGATTTTGTTTAGACTCCACCAACTGACCAATAGCCTCCAATGAATTAAAATTCTCTGGTTTTAAATCCGTAACACGAATGTGGATATCAAAAGCATCATTAAGCTCAGATATGATGGATACAATATCAAAGGAATCCAAGATACCCCCATCCACTAAATTCATTTCTTCATTAAAATCTACATCAGGTCTGATGTCGTTTAAAATTTCTAGTATTTTTTCCATTTTATTTCTTTAACATCGAACAAGTCGATCGATTCAAATAATTAAAGCCGTATTTTTTATATAAGTTTACTGCAGGCGCATTGTCTTGTATGACCCACAATTGAAACTGATTACAGTTTATTTTTATTCCTGTACTCAAATAATGTTCTACAAGTACCTTGGCAATGCCTTTGCCCCTGTATTTCGCATCAACAACAATATGTCCCAACCAGAAAACACCATGTTTAAGGTCTGCTTGCAACATGCCGCAAGGTTGACTCCCTTCAAAAGCTAAGTACATCCATTTCCTATTTGCAAAGGATTGGATTTCATCCATAGTCAACTGATCACCCGTGTATAGATCAAGGTTTTCCTCCATTAATCTTTTAGCATACAAAAGTTCGTTTTCAGACTTGGCACCTTCAACTCGAATATCAGTGTGCGCTACAACTATGGAAAGTTCTTTGTTCTTTAAAAAATAGCAATCTCTGCTCAAATGCAAATCAAAACCACATGACTTCCAAAATTCAATATGACTTGTGGGGAATTGTTTTTCTCCTCGATAAACAATCTCTAGAACCTGGGATTGCGAGGGGCTCCCTAAACTGTAGGGTCGATTCAAATCGTTAATAAAATAATACAGTTTTAGAAAACCATGTTTCTTAAGATAAATATACAAGTTTTGCCCATCCACGTAAAAAAACAGATCTTCAGCTTGAATATACTTTGAATACTCCTCTTTGAGCATGTAAAAATTTGAAACTATTTCCTTGTTATTGAAGGTAGTTAACAAAATTTCAAATGCATCAACCGTTTGGATCCGTTCCATTTATTTTAAATCACCTTTAAAATATTCTTCTTTCAAAAGAGTTCTATCAATCTTTCCGTTCAAATTATAGGGCAATTCGTCCAGTGCAATCAAAACATTTGGAAACATAAACTTGGATACCTTGTCTTTTAATCCTCCAAAAATGTATTTGGAATCCGCTCCTTTTCCTTTGTAAACCGCAATAATTTTTTGAGCGTCATGATCATAAAAACAAATAGAAGTGTCAATTCTGTCCATTGCATTTAGCAAAATTTCAATTTCTCCCAATTCTACGCGTTGCCCCATGTGTTTTACTTGATTGTCTTTTCGAGACATAAACATAACTTCGCCATGTTCGTTGAATCGAGCCAAATCGCCTGTTCGATAGATTAATTCTGGAAAGTGAGGATTTAACGGATTTTGACAAAAAGCAGCACTTGTTTTCTCAGGATTATTATAATATCCTAAGGCTAAGCAGCACCCTTTCACACACAATTCTCCTGATTCTCCTTCTTTTACTGCTTCATTATTTTCATTCAGAATAAGGACTTCGCAATTTCTAAAGGCTATTCCTATCGGCAAAACTTCATCATCTGCAAAGGGTCTTTCAATTTTATAATACGTACTAACCGAAGTAATTTCGGTTGGACCATAAAGGTTAACAAATCGGGTATCTGGCAGGTTCTTTCTCCAATAGTTTAATACCCTATTATGCATCACTTCTCCTGAAAACATCACCTTGCGTAATACCGTAGGCTTTTCATCTTCAAAGGCTTGTGCATTTGCTAATAAAGCAATAGCGGAAGCCGACCACATGATGGTGTCTATTTTGTGCTCGTTGATATAACTGACCAATTGGCCCAACATCATAAAATAGGATTTGGGCAATACATACATAGTAGCACCGCATTTCAAGGAACTATAAATATCTTTAATCGAAGCATCAAAGTAAAAAGGATTTTGATTTCCAAAAATGTGTTCGCAATCAAAATCAAAAGTTTCCACTAGTGCTTCCGTCATATCAATTACCGATTGATGACACGTAATTACCCCTTTTGGTATTCCGGTTGAACCCGAAGTAAACGTAGCATAAATAGGGTCTCTATCTATGATTTTTCGTCTTACCTTTTGTAATGAAGCTTCATCAATCGCTACCGACTCTGTTTCATTATAGTCTACAGCACCCAAATGTGGCGCTACGTCATAAGAAAACTTTTTACTAACTGGGGTAACCACCATCGCAGAAGGCTGCAACGTATTTAAAATAAGCTCCACGCGTAATTTAGGCATCTGAATATCAATAGGAACATAAAAGTTCCCGCTATAAGCAACCCCCAAAAAAGCAACCAAGCTTTCGATATTTCTATCCACAAAAACAACCACAGGCTTTCGGATGTCTCCATTTGTTTTTTGATGCAAAGCGGTTCCTATTTGTTTAGCACGATGCTGCAAATCGCTATAGGTTATGCTACGGTGCTCATCTACAAATGCTAACTTTTGTGGTACGGCTAAAGTAGCATCATCTAAATACTGAAGTACGTTTATTATCATAAAATTACACTATAAATTTGAAACAGAATCTATATAACCTTCCTCAAACACATAATCATCTTCCTCTATGGCAAAGATATCGTTTGTGTCTATTTCAAATGAGGTAACCCCCCAAGAGATGCCTACACCAAAACCTATCATCATCACGTTTAGCTTCTTCGATATTTCGCTTTTTCCATAAAACTCACAAAGCGTCACCAAAGGAGATGCGCCTGAAGTATTCCCATAAATAGGCAATGTAAGAGGTAGCTTTTCCATAGGGATTTTCAGCTTCTTAGCTATTTGTTTTAAAATAAGTAAATTGGCTTGATGAAAAGCAAACACATCATAGTCTTCCTCCCCTGTTTGGGTTAAAGCAAAATAGTCTTTAATCGCTTTGGGCACATCAGATATCGTAAAAGTAAAAACCGAAGTGCCTTGCATAAAAGAATTATGTAGGCTACGCGGATTACCGTCGTGGCATACTTCTGGCTCAGGATTGGCGTGTAAATTTCTGTATCCACCACCGGGGACAATCAAATAACGATATCCCTCGCCATCCGAACGCATTAGGGAAACAATGGGTATCGTGTCCTCTGTTTTTTCTAAATAAATGGCAACAGCCGCCTCTCCAATTAGCATAATCGAAGCTCTATCCAATGGATTGGTTGTCTTACTTGTGGTATCACCAACCACCAAAATCGCTTTATCTATATCCGAATTCGCCATCAAAGAAGCCACCACTTGCAAGCCGTAAACCGCTGATGAACAACCTAAACTAATGTCAAAGACAGCGGCTTCTGTACTGATGCCTAATTGTTTTTGGATGACAAAGGCAGAGGCAGGCCTTCTGTAGTCAGGACTATGCGTTCCAAAAACTAAGGCTTTTATTTCTTTTGGGTCTATGCCCTTTTTTAGAATTAAAAGCTTGGCAGCAGCTGTTCCCAAGTCAGATGCCGTTTGCTTTTCTGAGGTCCAACGCGTCTGAGAAATACCCGTCATCTGCATAAACTTGTCCACCTCTTCGGCTCCAAAACGGTCTTTAAACGATTCCGTTTGCACTATATTTTTGGGAATCACACAGCTGATACCCGAAATTTTTATGTTCTTAAATTGAAATACCGCCATTATAAGATTGTTTTTTTTGCTGGATTACCCATATACAACAAACCATCTTTAGGTTTT
>Ga0194116_10006288_pt1 | contig 12724 bp, 12 predicted proteins | sample TA2MahsurfametaG_4_FD_148617 | JGI IMG/M metagenome (GOLD analysis project Ga0194116, IMG submission 148617) | Freshwater microbial communities from Lake Tanganyika, Tanzania - TA2015008 Mahale S9 surface | ecosystem: Environmental > Aquatic > Freshwater > Lake | place: Tanzania: Lake... | reverse complement strand
AACCCAAAACGGTACAGGCCGTCATGTGCATCCCCATGGGACCTGAAAACAAATCCATCACATACCCCACCACAAAAGCAATGACCAAAACCAACCATTTGGGTGTCTCAAATGGCAACATCAAAATGGCAAAAATGTACACCCATGGCAAGATGAATCCATCCAATACTTGCAACCTTGAAACAATCAAGGCTTGCAAAAAAACAAGAAATACGATGCGAAGAATATTAAGGGGTATCTGTGTCATCGTGGATGCGTTGTTGGTTCAACAATGAGTCTTGCTCTTCTTTGAAAATATCACTTACTACTTGCACGTAGCTCAGCTTGCGAAAATCCGTAGACAATAGAATCTTGATGCGGTGGAAGTTCTCTTCTGGCTGATCATTGATTTCACTGATATAGCCAATCAACAAATCATTGGGGAAGTGAGAACCAAATCCGGTCGTAAGCACTGTATCTCCAATATTCACCTGCACATGTTTGGGAATATCACGCACATCGGCATAGGCGGGATCAGATCCGGGAGGCCAAGCGATCAAACCAAAATCTCCAGAGCCTTTCATCTTCACACTCTCTTGAAACTTAGAGTTCAATATCGGCAAAACCACGGCAAAATTGTCACTCACACTGCTGACCACTCCAACTACACTTCCATTGCTGATAACCCCCATGTTGGGACGAATGCCACCAAACACCCCCCTATCCAAGGTCAAATAATTATTCTCGCGATTAACGGAAGCATTCACCACCCGCGCACTGCGATAAGAGTAGCGTTGTCTGCGCAATGTATCTTCCTTCTGTCCCACGGAGGTATCCAAGACAAAGAAATTGTCGGGCATTCCCGCACGTAGCGTGGCATTTTCCAATGCCAATTGATCATTGATTTCTTTAAGACGCAGGTAACGTTGAAGTTCATCACGCCAGCCATAGACTTTCCCTACCCAATCCGAACTCTGCTGCAAAAAAGCGGCACGCTGATAACGATTGGAAGAAAACAAAACGGCACCTGAAAAAATAAACAAGATGACAAATAGAATGAAAACGAAATGACGCTTGATCAGCTCAATAATATTCTTCATTCCCTAAACAGCAGATTATTCTCTCATTAAGAATTGGAAGCGATTGATGTTTTTCAAAGCGATTCCCGTACCGCGAGCTACTGCGCGCAATGGATCTTCAGCCACGTGAACAGGCAACTTGGTTTTCATTTGAATTCGCTTATCCAAACCTCGCAACAAACCACCACCACCGGCCAAATAAATTCCGGTTTTGTAAATATCCGCTGACAATTCGGGTGGGGTATTGTCCAAACAACTCATGATTGCCTCTTCAATCTTGCTGATGCTACCGTCCAATGCCCCTGCAATCTCAGAGTAGCTCACTTTGATTTCCTTTGGAATTCCTGAAAGCATGTCACGACCGCGCACGCTGTAATCCGCAGGTGGGTTATCCAGCTCCGGCAAGGCCGCTCCCACTTCAATTTTGATTTGCTCCGCTGTGCGCTCTCCTACTTGGAGGTTGTGCTGACGACGCATGTAATCTTCAATGTCTTTGGTCAATTCATCACCAGCAACTCTGATGTTTTTATCTGTAACGATACCGCCCAAGGCGATTACCGCGATTTCTGAGGTTCCACCTCCGATGTCAATCACCATGTTACCCATTGGCTCTTCTACATCGATTCCTATTCCAATTGCAGCTGCCATGGGCTCATGAATCAAATAAACCTCCTTAGCTCCTGCATGCTCTGCACTGTCTTTTACAGCGCGCTTTTCTACTTCCGTAATTCCAGAGGGAATACAGATGACCATGCGCAATGAAGGCTGAAACAAATTCCGACCACGGTTGATCATCTTGATCATTCCCTTGATCATATCCTCGGCGGCATGGAAATCAGCGATAACACCATCTTTCAAAGGACGAATGGTTTTGATGTTTTCATGGGTCTTCCCATGCATCTGTTGTGCCTGGCGACCTACAGCGACGGTCTTTCCAGAGGTACGGTCTTTGGCGATAATTGAGGGCTCATCCACCAAAACCTTGTCATTCATGATGATGATGGTGTTGGCTGTACCCAAGTCTATAGCAATTTCCTGCGTGAGGAAGCTAAACAATCCCATTTGGTTTCAATATTATTTGTTCGGTTTAGAAGTGCGAGCACTCCCGTGCAAATATCGAAAAGGAATTCCGATTTAAAGCCATAAATGAACAATTTTGTAACTTATTTTTTTTATAATTGATGAAACCGAATTTTAAACTTTTTTCATGCCTGTTAATCATCTTATTCAGCAACCTTTCAACGAGTAAACTATTTTCGCAAAAAAAAACCAATATGAAATTTGAATTAGCCCCTCTTCCATATGCTTATGATGCATTGGAACCGCACATCGATGCAAGAACCATGGAAATTCACCATTCCAAGCACCACGCGGCATACACCAACAATTTAAACGCTGCTTTGGAGAACTCCCCATTGGCTGGAAAATCAATTGAAGAGGTAATGGTTGAAGGTTTTGATACCCCTGCCATTCGCAACAACGGGGGTGGATTTTACAACCACAACCTTTTTTGGACCATCATGACTCCTGGCGGAGCTACCTCACCGGAAGGAGAGTTGGCTGACGCGATTAGTGCTGCTTATGGTTCTTTCGAAAACTTTAAAGATACTTTTGCAAAGGCCGCTACTACACGATTTGGTTCAGGATGGGCTTGGCTTTGTGTTCACAAAGGAGGGAAAGTTGAAGTTTGCTCTACTCCCAACCAAGACAATCCGCTAATGCCCGGCACTTGCGGTGGTTTCCCCATCTTGGGCATTGACGTTTGGGAACATGCTTACTACTTGAACTACCAAAATCGTCGTCCCGATTACATCAACGCATTTTTCAATGTAATCAACTGGACCATCGTTTCTGAGCGATACAACGCGAACAAATAAGCATGTATACACTCGATTTATTTCAATACAAACGTTTCCCCACGCGCAACGTTAGAGTAGGTTCCATTGGCATCGGTGGTGAAAACCCCATTCGTGTCCAAAGCATGACCACGAAAGACACGATGGATACTGAAGGCACTGTTGCCGAGAGCATCCGTATGATTGAGGCAGGATGTGAATTGGTACGAATCACAGCTCCAAGCAAAAACGAAGCTGAAAATTTAGCCAATATCAAAGCTGCTTTGGTTGCACAAGGATACAACACTCCGCTGGTAGCAGACATCCACTTTACACCCAACGCGGCTGAAATTGCAGCCCGGTTGATTGAAAAAGTGCGCGTGAATCCTGGTAACTACGCGGACAAAAAGAAGTTTGAAGAAATCGAGTATACCGATGATACTTACCAAGCGGAGCTGTCTCGAATAGAAGAGCGATTCACTCCGCTTGTTCTTTTATGCAAAGAACACGGAACGGCAATGCGCATTGGCACCAATCACGGTTCCTTGAGCGACCGCATTCTCAGCCGTTATGGCGATACACCAGAAGGAATGGTAGAAAGCGCCATGGAATTCTTGCGTATTTGCCAAAAACATGACTTTCATGAAATTGTAATTTCCATGAAAGCCTCCAACACACTGGTGATGGTGCAAGCCTACCGTTTGCTCATGCAAACCATGGTGCAAGAGGGCATGAACTACCCCTTGCACTTGGGCGTAACAGAGGCTGGTGATGGCGAAGATGGTAGAATAAAATCGGCGGTTGGTATTGGTGCATTGCTGGAAGATGGCATTGGAGATACCGTTCGTGTTTCACTGACAGAGGCGCCGGAATTTGAAATTCCCGTGGCCCAAATATTGGTCAATCGATATAAGAACAGGCACACAGCACCTGCAGTTCCTAGTAGAAACTACAATCTCAATCCTTTCCAACACCAACGTAGAATCACCTCTCCTGTTGAAAATATCGGAGGTAAAAACGTTCCCGTTGTGGTGATGGATCTCAGTCACAAAACAGACATTCAACCCGCCTCCATATATAGTGCTGGATACGCTTACAGCGTGCCCATGGACAAATGGAACTTGAGCGACTTGGCCTGTGATTACATCTACTTGGGACAAAATCTATTGAACTTTGAGATCCCAGGAACCCTAGGGATTATTCAAGATTCAACCATTTGGCAATCACAAAAACATAGCCGTTGTTACCCCCTCTGGACATCAGCGGATTTTATGCAAAGCACTGAAGTTCACCCTAGCCTAAATTTTGTACAAATTGACAACAACCTTTGCGGGATTGAGACCCTCCAATTTTTTAAAAATTGTCCCAATGTGGTTCTCGTTTTGAATAGTAATCATGCCCTAAAAATGATGGATATGCGCTCTGCTTATTTGGCCATGATTGAAGCTGGAGTTCAGAATCCCGTGATTAATTTTGCCTCCTATTTCAATGCCGACGAAGATTCCTTCATGTTGGATGCCGCAGCTGATAACGGCGTTTTATTCATCGATGGTTTGGGTGATGGACTTTGGTTGCAAGCACCACACATAGCCTCTCAGCGAGTAAACTCCACCACTTTCGGAATACTTCAAGCCACCAGAACCCGAATTTCCAAAACAGAATACATCTCATGCCCATCTTGTGGCAGAACTTTGTTTGACCTGCAAGAAACTACCGCTAAAATTCGTTCAAGAACCGCGCATCTCAAAGGTGTTAAAATTGGCATCATGGGATGCATCGTCAACGGACCCGGGGAAATGGCTGATGCCGACTATGGATATGTGGGAACAGGACCTGGGAAGATTACCCTGTACAAAGAAAAAACCGTGGTCAAGAAAAATGTCCCAGAGGAAAATGCCGTTCAGGAATTGATCGAACTCATCCAAGAATATGGGGATTGGGTAGATCCTCAAATGGTGGAGGGATAAAGACCAAAATCTTACTTTATTTACTGAAATAGAATATTTTGTCCAAAAGAACATTGTATCTTCGCGGCAAATTATTTTTCACCCACAATGACTGTCACAGTAGATGCAATCGAAGGGCTGAAAGAGCGCGTGCTCGCGCTCGGGAGGTACCTTTGACGTGGAGACTAAGAAACTCCAAATTCAAGAAGACGAAAAACTAACGCAAGACCCTTCCTTTTGGGACGACCCCAAAAAGGCTGAGGTCATCATGCGTCAAATCAGAACCCGCAAAATGTGGGTAGAGGCACACACCACTTGTCACTCGGGTGTTGAAGACCTCTTTGTCCTTTATGATTTCTTTAAAGAAGGGGCAGCTACCGAAGAAGAATTGGAAGAGCAATACCACGCAACCGAAAATAAAATTGAGGAGCTGGAATTTAAAAACATGCTCTCCGCTGAGGAAGATGGATTGAATGCAGTAATGCAAATTACAGCCGGAGCTGGCGGTACAGAATCCTGCGATTGGGCCGGAATGCTCATGCGCATGTACATCATGTACGGGCAAAAAAATGGCTATACCGTAAAAGAACTGGACCTTCAAGAAGGCGACGTCGCCGGGGTAAAGCAATGCACTTTGGAGTTCAATGGAGAATTTGCCTTTGGTATGCTTAAAGGAGAAAACGGCGTCCATCGTCTGGTTAGAATTTCTCCGTTTGACTCCAACGCAAAACGCCACACCTCTTTTGTTTCAGTATATGTTTATCCCCTAGTGGATGACACCATTGAAATTGATATCAACCCCTCTGATATTACCTGGGATACCTTTAGATCAGGTGGTGCTGGAGGACAAAATGTAAACAAGGTAGAAACCGGTGTGAGGTTGCGTCACAAGCCCACAGGTATTATCATTGACAATACCGAAACCCGTTCACAGCTTCAAAACAAAGAGAAAGCCATGCAATTGCTGCGCTCTCAGTTGTATGAGATGGAATTGGCCAAGCGCAATGCTGCCCGTGAAGAAATTGAATCTGAAAAGAAGAAAATTGAATGGGGCTCTCAAATTCGCAACTACGTCATGCAACCCTACAAATTGGTTAAAGATGTTCGCACCGGACATGAAACCAGTGATGTAGATGGTGTGATGGATGGTGATATCGGAGATTTTTTAAAAGCCTTTTTAATGGCACAAGGAAACGCAGTTGAATAATTGAAATAAAAAACAAAATGGAATACCGTATCGAAAAAGACACCATGGGTGAGGTTAAAGTTCCTGCTCAGGTATATTGGGGAGCGCAAACAGAGCGTAGCCGCAACAACTTTAAAATAGGTCCAGCAGCCAGTATGCCCAAAGAGATTATTTATGCATTTGGTGTTTTAAAGAAAGCGGCAGCCCATGCCAACTGCGAATTGGGTGTTCTTTCCGAAGAAAAAAGAGACCTTATCTCCAAAGTTTGTGATGAGATCATTGCAGGACAGTTGGACGACCAATTTCCATTGGTGATATGGCAGACGGGTTCAGGTACCCAAAGCAACATGAACGTGAATGAAGTAATTTCAAATCGCGGTCATGTATTGATGGGAGGTAAATTGGGTGAAGGCACGCCGCTTTTGAATCCCAACGATGATGTTAACAAGAGTCAAAGTTCCAATGACACCTACCCCACTGCCATGCACATTGCTTGTTACAAATTGGTTGTTAAAAAAACTATTCCCGGAGTAGAACAATTAAAAACCACCCTTCGCAGAAAAAGCAATGATTTCATGGAGGTGGTGAAAATTGGACGTACACACTTAATGGATGCCACCCCCGTCACCTTGGGTCAAGAATTGAGCGGTTATGTTGCTCAATTGGAGCATGGCATTCGTGCAACAAAAAACACATTGGCGCACCTTTCGGAATTGGCCTTGGGCGGAACTGCCGTAGGAACAGGAATCAATACCCCAAGAGGATATTCTGAATTGGTTGCAAAAAAAATTGCTGAATTCAGCGGATTGCCTTTTGTTACTGCTCCAAATAAATTTGAAGCTTTGGCCGCGCATGATGGCGTAGTAGAAGCCCACGGCGCACTAAAGCAGTTGGCTGTTTCTCTGAATAAAATCGCCAATGACATTCGCATGATGGCCAGCGGCCCTCGCAGCGGAATTGGAGAGATTTTTATTCCTGAAAATGAGCCTGGCTCCAGCATCATGCCTGGAAAAGTGAATCCAACCCAATGCGAAGCATTGACCATGGTCTGCGCACAAGTTATGGGCAATGATGTAGCCATCACGGTTGGTGGGACACAAGGCCATTATGAGCTCAATGTGTTTAAACCATTGATGGCCGCAAACTTCTTGCAAAGTGCTGAACTTATTGGTGATGCCTGTGTTTCCTTCGATGAGCATTGTGCCGTTGGCATTGAGCCCAATTACACCCGCATCGAAGAATTGGTGAATGGCTCATTGATGTTGGTCACTGCTTTAAATACAAAAATCGGATACTACAAAGCGGCAGAAATTGCCAAAACAGCACACAAAAATGGAACTACCCTAAAAGAGGAAGCATTGCGTTTGGGTTATGTAACTTCAGAGCAATATGACGAATGGGTAGATCCCAAGAAAATGGTTGGATCATTATAACAAATTCAGTGAACGAAACAAGTGTACAGACACCCACCAAGGTGTCAGAAATGGCAGAGAACCTGATTGGTTCAGAGATCATCAAACTGGGTGGAGAAATCCGTGAATTGATTGCCAAAGGCAATAAAATTTACAATTTTACCATCGGTGATTTTGATCCCAAAGTATTTCCTATTCCTACAGAATTAAAGCAGCAAATTATTGAGGCATACCAAAATGATTTGACCAATTATCCCCCTGCCAATGGATTGGTTGAATTGAGAAAAGCCGTGGTAAATGGTATAAAAAAATACCAAGGTTTGGATTACGATGCGGAAGAGATCTTGATTGCAGGTGGTGCAAGACCCATCATTTATGCTATTTTTAGAACCGTCGTTGATCCCCAAGATAAGGTGCTTTTTCCCGTTCCTTCATGGAATAACAATCACTACACGCATTTGACCTTTGCGCAACAAGTGTTTATTGAGACCCAACCCGAAAACAAATTCATGCCCACTGTAGATGAGATTTTACCTCATATTCAGGAAGCCTCATTGTTGGCCTTGTGTTCACCGCTGAATCCAACGGGAACGGTCTTTACAGAAGAAGGACTATCCGCTATTTGTGATGCAGTTTTGGCAGAAAATGAAAGAAGGGGACCCGATCAAAAGCCCTTGTATGTCATGTACGATCAAATCTACAGCATGCTCACATTTGATGGAGTCAAGCATTTTGATCCCGTGAGTTTGCGTGCAGAGATGCGCCCTTACACCATTTTTGTTGATGGCATTTCCAAATCGTTGGCTGCCACTGGTGTTCGTGTAGGATGGGCATTTGGTCCGATGGATGTCATTGATAAAATGAAGAGCATTTTGGGTCACGTAGGCGCATGGGCACCACGTGCCGAACAGTTTGCTTCGGCACAATACCTCAATAATGAAAAAGCGTATGAAGATTTCATCGCCCACATGAACAAAGAAGTTTCTGCTCGCTTGAACGGATTTCATGCCGGAATACAAGCGTTGAAGAGCGCGGGTCAAGCAGTAGATTCCATTGTCCCTGAAGGAGCGATTTATCTCACTATTCAATTTGATTTAAAAGGCAAAACCAGAAGCAACGGCGTTCGATTAAACTCGACAGCTGACATCACCGCATTTTTGTTGGAAGAAGCCCAATTGGCGGTTGTGCCCTTTAGTGCATTTGGTGCCTCTTCAGAATCCACTTGGTATCGTCTATCAGTAGGTACAGCCACCATGGATCACGTTCACGAGGCCATAGAAGCATTGAATAAAGCGTTGAAGTCTCTGTCCTAACAACAGATTAAAAACAAAAAAGGGGGCATGGCCCCCTTTTTTTGACCAAATCCCTCCCTTGTCAAAAAAGGATTACTTATATACAATCCAATTTTTACTTTCAAATGGGTTTGTTGTTATTTACACCTAAACCGAAAAGTGCAAAATCATATTTAACCGGATCCATCGGATCTAAAAGCCTTAGATTGCTATCCAATTCTTTTACCGCTCTGGCGTCATTCTGTACTCGTTTTAACAATAGAAATTCTCTTGCCGTGTTCCCACTATGCACGTCCAATGGGATACTCAATTTGGAAATGGGAATTCTTTTCCATAAACCAAAATCTACCCCTTGTTCATCTTTTCTAACCATCCATCGCAAAAACATATTGATCCTTTTAGCTGCTGATCCTTCACTAGGATTAGCCACATGCTTTTCAAAACGAGCCGAATGAATGGGCTCTAAAAAAGTATTCCGGAATTCGACAATTCCGTGCATGGCGTCTCCCCTTTCAAATCCCGGTAGAAATAAATCTTCTAAAGATGAATGATGGTGGTATGCCTTTCTCAAAAGATCAATCAACGTAATTACATCATCCGCGTTCAATGTTCGATAGATAAATTTTGAAAGCGTTTTGATTTCCATGGGAGAGGCCGATTTTACAAAGGCATAAGGAGATTGGTCCATGGTCTCCATCCATATCCGTGCAGTATTCAAGATGGCCTTTCGATTGCCCCACGAGATAAGTGCGGTCATTAACCCTGAAACCTCTTTGTCCAATGGGTCTTTAAAACCGTGTGGAATAGAAATGGGATCTGTTTCAATAAATTCCACACGATTATAGGCCTCAACGGCCAAATCCATTGCATCCTTAAATTGTAAAAAAGGGAAATCAGTTTCCTTTTGTAAAGGCATACTCAACGAGATTGGCTCCCATTTTAAGGGCATTTAAACGGTTCTGCTCGCTGTCATTGTGAACTGCTGTATCTTCCCATCCATCTCCCAAATCACATTCAAAATCATAAAAACAAACCAATCGTCCTTCGAAAAATAGGCCCAATCCTTTGGGTGGCTTATTGTCGTGCTCATGTATTTTAGGCAATCCTTTGGAAAACTCATAGGTGCCATGATAAATAGGGTGATCAAAAGGTACCTCAATCCATTCCAATTCCGGGAAAACCTTTTTCATTTCTCTTCTCACATACATATCCATTCCATAGTTGTCCGAAATATGTAGAAACCCACCAGACAACAGATACATCCGCAAGTTTGTCACGTCATCACCATTAAAAACCACATTACCGTGTCCCGTCATGTGCACAAATGGGTAGTCAAATATTTCAGAACTTCCCACATCCACCGTCGCTACGGCTTCATCTATGGTGGTTCTCAAATTTTTATTGATGAACTTTACCAAATTGGGCAGGGCCGTTGGATTTGCGTACCAATCTCCACCCCCTTTGTACTTTATCACCGCTATTTTAAACCCTCCAGGTGGAACGGCAGCCTGTATCGCAAAAGTCAGGAAAAACAGCAGAATGCCAAGATACTTTTTCATTTGCTCAAAGATAATGAATAGTAATTAGAACGATGACAACCACAATTGAAACCAACGCATTCCATCTTGTGAAAGAATAGACTCTGGATGAAATTGAACCGCAGACCAGGGTCTATTTTCATGCTCGATTGCTAAAATCAATTGGTCATCTGAGACAAAACCAACCTGCCATTGCTGAGGCAAATGATCCTCGTCAGCCACCCAAGAATGATAATGAGCAACTGCAACCCTTTCTGGCATCGATTGCCAAAGTTTTCCTTTTCTGGTTTTAATTGCAAAACCCATTTTCCCGTGCAAAGGCTGGTGAAGATTTCTCAATCCCCCCCCAGTATGCACCACCAAAGATTGCAATCCCAGACAAATTCCCAACACCGGAAGACAAGGAGGAATTTCTTTCAACCAACCCATCAAATGCCCCGCATCTTGGGGTAATCCTGGACCTGGAGAGATTACACAACCCGCATACTTTCCCCATTCCGGCATATCCCCAACATCATTTTTTACTACATCCACCAAACAATCACATTGTTCCAAATAATGAACGATATTCCATGTAAAAGAATCGTAATTGTCAATTAAAATTATTCGCATCTTGCGGTCTGAAAGTTTACAAAGCTACTATGAAAAAAACGGTTGTCAATTATGAAGGTGCGCCAAAACCATTGGCGCCATATAGTCCTGCAATTAGAGTGGGTAGTTTCCTATTCATCAGCGGGCAAATAGCGCTTGATTTGGAGACCAATGAGTATATTCCAAGACCTGTTGAGGAAGAAACCCTAATGGTCATGCAAAGCATCGCCAAATTGCTCAGTGCAGCGGGAATGGATTGGAACCATGTGGTTAAGGCCAGTATTTTTATGAAAGACATGGCGGACTATGTTAAAATCAATGCTGTTTATGGCGAATATGTGGGTGACATTCCTCCCGCACGTGAAGCTGTTGAAGTGGCACAACTGCCCCGTAATTGCAAGGTAGAAATTTCTGTTATCGCAAGTATTTAAACCATGGAAATATTCAGAAAAATTTGGGGTTATCTTAATCCCTTGAATTGGTTCAAAAAAGAATCAAAAGACTTGAACCTACGATTTATGCACGGCATCAACAAAATCTCCCTGGTGATTTTTTTGATTGCTTTGGTGTATTTGATTCGAATCTGGTTCCGATAATTATTTCAGAACGATTTCCTCTCCTGAAGTAGAGAAATACTTGGATTGCAATAGTTCACTTGAACTCGATGCCTCCAATTTGATTTTTACGCCATATTTCCTCTGCCAAGATTTCTTGATGTTATTCCACCAACCTTTGGTGAGATAAGCCTCAACCATGGGATGAACATGCATGATGAATTCCCTGTGACCCAATTCTTGACCCACTACGCGTACCTCATTTTCCAGTTGATCCGTGTACAACACTGACGCTTCAACAACACCCTTTCCATGACAGCTTGGGCATTGCTCTGTCGTTTGTACTTGGGTAACTGGCTTGACTCTCTCTCTGGTAATTTCTACAACACCAAAACGACTTGGAGCAAGAACGTTGTGTTTGGCCTTGTCGTCTTTCATTGCATCGCGAAGTGCATCATGCAATTTCTTTTGGTTGTCTTTATTCTGCATGTCAATGAAATCAACACAGATAATTCCACCCATATCACGCAATCGCAACAATCGCGCTATTTCTTTAGCACATTCCAAATTGGTCTGCAAGGCATTCTCCTCTTGGTCTTTGACTGAAGCCTGTTTTCTGTTTCCGCTATTCACGTCGATTACGTGCATCGCTTCCGTATGCTCTACTATAAGATAGGCACCACTTTTCAGATTGACTTGCTTGGCAAAAGATGATTTGACTTGTCGATGAATATTGAAAGCATCAAAAATATCCTCTACTTTGTGTTCTTTGACAATTTCTTCAAGTTCAGGTGCACTGTTATGAAGGAACTTGCGAACCGTTTTGGCCAACTCAGGATTGTTAACGTGAATGGCAGAGAAGCGATCACTTAAAATGTCCCTTAGAACTGCTGATGTCTTGTCCAATTCACCCAGAATTTTTTGAGGCGCCTTTGCTTGTGGAAGTGACTTGACCATTAATTCCCATCGAGCAACCAAATCCGTTAAATCCTGATCCAGTTCTGAGACAGTGGTATTCACGGCCTGTGTGCGAATAATCACGCCAAAATTCGAAGGACGAATGTTTTGGATAAGCTTTCGTAGACGGGTTCTCTCTTCTTCATCTTCTATCCTACTCGACAATGAAACCTTGTTAGAGAAAGGAACCAAAACCAAGTACCTCCCGGCCAGTGTAATCTCGCAAGTCACGCGGGGACCTTTGTTTGACATCGGCTCTTTGGCTACCTGCACCAAGATAGGATTTGATTGTCCAACTTGATCTTTGATTATCCCATCCTTGGGAATCTCAGGTAGCATCTTCACCGTGGATAGA
>Ga0194116_10006283_pt1 | contig 12726 bp, 24 predicted proteins | sample TA2MahsurfametaG_4_FD_148617 | JGI IMG/M metagenome (GOLD analysis project Ga0194116, IMG submission 148617) | Freshwater microbial communities from Lake Tanganyika, Tanzania - TA2015008 Mahale S9 surface | ecosystem: Environmental > Aquatic > Freshwater > Lake | place: Tanzania: Lake... | reverse complement strand
TTATTGGTCTTCACCTTATTACTTGAGGAATTACAATGCCATCACAAATTAGAGTAGATAGTATCTCAGATTTAAATGGAACAGGATCTCCCGAATTAACTCAAGGTGCGACAATTCCATCAACAGGCACTTTAACAGTCAACGGAAATATTAATTCATCGGGAATTGCCACCGTTGGATCTTTATCAGCAACAAATGTTTCTGTTGGAATTATAACTGCAACTACATTTGTAGGTGATGGAAGTCAATTAACTGGACTTCAGGTTACAGGTGCCTCTAAGTCAATTGCTTTTGCAATTGTTCAATCATAGGTAAAAAAACATGGCAAGACTTAGAGTTAATACTATTGTTGATAGAAATGACAATGGTGCTCCGTCTTTAGTTTACGGTGCAACAATCCCATCTGGAGGAACTCTTAATATTTCCGGAAACGTTAATTCAACGGGTATTTCTACGGTTGGATTTTTATCAGTTACAAATGCTTCTGTAGGAATTGTAACCGCAGCTACATTTGTAGGTGATGGTTCAGGATTAACTGGAATCCAAGTTGTTTCTCCCAGCAAATCAATTGCATTTAAAATGATTCTCGATCCTCTTCCTTTCAGATCATGAGTTTTAATCTTAGGACAGACTCAATTACAAATAAAACCGGAGACGGTTCTGTAAATTTGACTGGGGCAACAATTCCCTCTGATAAGAATATTGTTCCTTCTGGAAATATCAATGCAACTGGTATTTCTACGGTTGGATTTTTATCAGTTACAAATGCTTCTGTGGGGATCGTAACCGCAACTACATTTGTAGGTGATGGTTCAGGATTAACTCAAGTCTCAACAGTATCTCTTGCTAAGTCAATTGCACTTAGAAATATAATTGGTGATCCACCTCTTAGATCATAAACTCTTATAAATAAAAACATAAATTCAAAAAAATTATAAAAACTATGGCTGCTCCAAACATTGTAGGTGTAACGACTATAACTGGAATTACAACCGCACTTTTTCTGACAACAGCATCTCAAACACTTTTAAGTAATCCTTCTGGAAGTAATTCAGTTTTCAAAATTAACACAATTGCTGCAGGAAACAGAACTGGTGCTACTGCTAACGTAAACGTTTATCTTCGTTCTGAAGCTGCTGGAGTAGGTGTTACTTATGCAATTGCAAATGCTATTGATGTTGCCACCAAATCCTCCCTTGTAATTGTAGACAAAGCATCTTCATTCTACTTAGAAGAAAATAGATCAATCACAGCTACCGCAAGTGCAAACAGTGCTATAGATCTTGTTCTTTCTTACGAACTTATACAATGATTTCGTTTTATCTTTAAATTAAAAGGAGAGAGAAAATGGCAAATCCAACAAATCTTTATTCGTATCAAGGACAAGAACCACAACCACTTCCTAATGAAATTGGATGGGATGACGGAATTTATCAATCAAGAACAGGTGTAGAATCCTTCACTAAAGAAAATCTTAAAAAAGCAGGATATACGGGTCCATATGCATATCCAGAAATTAATATTGATCACCAAAGAGTTTACTGGGATTCCAAAAAACTTAAATATGTAGTAGAAGATATTCCAGATGAAGAACTTTGGGATAGAATACGTACCGAAAGAAATCGTCGTCTATCCGAATGTGATTGGACAATGGCAGTGGATATTCCAGAAGTGGTAAACCAAAGAGAATGGGAATTGCATCGCCAAAGACTAAGAGATATTACCTTAGAATATACAAATCCAAGAGAAGTTGTTTGGCCTACTAGTCCAGAAGGAAGACCTGATGATGACTTCGATCAGGAAAGAGTGATAGAAGAAAAACTTCGTTGGAGAGTAAAATACTTAGAAACTTACGTTAGACAACTTTTTAATGATGTTGAGATTTTGAAATCCAAACTTGTTGAAGGAAAATAAATTATGGCACCATTTCGTCCTACAAACTTAAATAAAAGAGCTTATCCTGGAAATGCAGGAGTAGTTGGTCCCGATACTAGAGCAACAGTAGGATATACTACAACAACTTGCTGTACTTGCAATTGTACCTTATGTGGAGCAGCAAATATTTCTTGGACTTTGGGGTGCAGAAATCAACCTGCTTCATATCCTTGTTGTGCTTGTTGTTGTTGTTGTGTTTGTACTGTCTGTACAAGAGCAATACCATCTGGTAGATATAAATCATCTGAGCAATATGAAGCACGCACTCGCAGAGATGCTTGGTCTGCAAGTAGTTGTTCAAACGCAGCTGCTATAGGATTTTGTGGAACACCAGGAACACTTACAGGATGCACAGTTGACTGTAAAGGTTTTTATGTAGTGCAATATGGATCCAGAATACTTTTAGCGCCAAGTTGCACCCAACAAGCAGTAGCACCCTGCGTCTGCTGCGGACCGGTCACCCTTGCTAATCAATGCATGGGAACCTGTGGATGGTATATAGGTGATGAAAGTACAGTGAACGCCGCTCATGGCAACCGAGGATATTGGGATCACGTAACGGTGGATCAACATAGAGATGATTATTATACAACAACATCTCACTCTGGCACCCAGTGGCGTGTTGTTTATGTGAAAAATAGTCCACCCTACGCCACCTGGCAACCTGGAGCCCATGCTGCTCAAGGAAATTACCATATATGGGGAAGATCTGTAAGAGCAGTCTAATATTTTAGTATATATAAATTACATTAATAAAATTATTAATTATGGATTTAATTTCGATTTATTCAATTCCAGTTTGGGATATGATATATCCTTCTTTTGATGTTGAAAAAAATATTTTTTTAACATCTGTAGATGAATATATGCAAGAAAACCCAGATTTTTCTGATGAAGGCACCACAAATCAATCAGCACCTTTATTGCATTCTAAAGAAAAATTAAAACCCTTTTTTGATTATATCTATCAAGCTTCTAATAAAATAGCAGATGATTTGAATTTTATAGATAGAGACATTTATATAACATCTTCTTGGGTTACTTATCACAATTTAAGAAATCATATTAAACCAGAACATATTCACCATGAAGTATTTTCCGGAGTCTTTTATCTGCAATGTCCGGAAAAAAGTGCAAAACTTCGTATTAAAAATCCAGGAATGAATCCTTTATGGAATGGACTCATTTTACGTGAAGATAAAAACCAATTTACTTCCGAAAGTATAACCATTGAACCTAAAGAAGGTCAAATAATAATTTGGCCATCTTATTTGCCCCATTCTGTAGAAACTAACGATCATGATAAAAATAGAATTTCTATTTCATTCAATATATTAATGTTGCCAAAAGCCCGAACAGAAAATACAATTAATTAAAATAAAATTATATTTAATAACCATGAAAATTATTAATCTTGATGGTGGCATTGGAAGAATTCTCACTGCACTTCCAGCACTTCTTAAATATCACCAAAATCATTCAGATGAAGAATGGTATGTATCAATTATGGGGTGGGATTACGTTCCTCTTGGTATCCCAGAACTTCAAGAAAGAACAATCAATCCAGATACAAAAGGAGTTTGGGAAAACTATTTTATGAAAGCAAATGAAGTAGTTTCTCCAGAACCATATCGTCTTCCAAATTTTTATAAAGGAAAAATATCACTTGCAGAGGCATTTGACGAAATTATTAATGAAACAGAAACCCATGATGATTTAAACTACGAAACGTTAAATCTTTCTCATGCAGAAATTCGTAGAGGACAAGAAATCATCTATTCTGCTTGTGAACTGCAAGGTAAAGAGCAAACAATTGTCATTAATCCATATGGTTCTACAGCACAATTATCCCCTATTGGAGTTTATGATGATAGTTTGAGGTCTTTACCAGAAAATATGTTTGATAAACTCTGTGAACTGCTTGCAGACGACTACAACATCATTTATATGGGATATTCACATCTTCTCTCTGAGAAAAATAAATTTGTTTATGTTCCACAACCAGAACTTCATATTCGTGAATGGATGGGTGTAATTTCTCAAGTGGATTACTTGATTGGATGTGATACTGTAGGGCAGCATATAGCAAGAGCATCTGGAACAAAAGGATGCGTAATCATGGGCGGAACTGATGCAATTAATATGTCATATCCAGACTACTTTAGAATTATCGAAAGACAAAAACCAGTTTATTCACCTATGAGAATTTCTGGATATCAATCAAATCTTGCAGAAAGATTAAATAAAGGATGTATTGAATATACGGATGACGAAATTTTAAACATTTATGAAAAAATTAAAGAAGACTTAAAAAATATTTTATGAATATAAAAATTATAATAAAACAATGTATTTACTAACTAAAAATAAAAGTACACCACTATTAAAGTGCGTTTCAAATTTTTTGTCCGATGATGAAATAAATCATATATTTGAATTTTCTAAAGACATTGAATTTGTTCATGGTAAGGTTGGTACTAGAATTGAAAATTCTAAAAATAAAAATGATTTAAATAAACATATAAAAGATACATCAAATGGATTTGTTTCGAGAGTTAGAGAAAATAATGTAAAATGGATTGAGTTAAATGATACCACAAACTGGTTATATGACAAATTAATTACTACTATTAATGAAATAAATGCAAGTGATTATTTTTACATATTAAGGCATTTAGAAATGCTGCAATTCACTCATTATGATTCAAATAAAAATGGATTTTACAGAAAACATACTGATCAATCTCCAAAACACAGTGTCGAATCATTCGTATCTATTCGCAAATTATCTTTTAGTATTCAATTAAGTGATCCTAATCAATATACTGGTGGAGATTTAATTTTGACCAATAATAAAATTTCTATTCATACAAATAAAGAAGAGTACATTAAAGTTCCAAAAACTAAGGGAACTCTTATATTTTTTCCATCTGATGTGGTTCACGAAGTAACTCCAGTTACAAAAGGTGATAGATATTCTTTAGTTGGTTGGGTAAGTGGACCGAATTTATTATGACATTTAAAGAAAATGGATATGAAGTTGTTCGAAATGTTGTATCTGAACAACTACTAAAAAATTTATCAATAGAATTTAAATTACTCCGTGATAATAATTTTTTTTCAATATAATGAAAAAAATAAATATGCTTTTGGTGATTGGCAATCACCAAAATGTTTTTCTAAGTATGCACCTCTAGGATTTGAATCTCTTTTATTAAATATTAAAGATTTGATAAGTGAAGTTGTAGGATTAGAATTATATCCAACATATTCATACGCAAGAATATATTATACAGGAGCAATTTTAAATCCCCACACAGATAGATCAAGTTGCGAATATTCAACTACAATTTGTATCGACAGCACTGATCTATGGGACTTTTATATTAAAGATAGAGAAGAAAAAGAAAATATAGTAAAATTAAATCCAGGAGATATGTGTGTATATTCTGGATGTGAATTATTGCATTGGAGAAAACCATATGAAGGAAAACAACAAATTCAAGGTTTTTTGCACTACGTAAATGCAAATGGACCACATAAAAATGATAAATTTGATGGAAGACCATTGTTAGATTATTCAAAATTTGAAGAAACAAAAAAAAAAAATTAAAACCTAATTATTTTTAAATATCTAAATAGATTTTTATAATTTACTTCATGAACACCATCAATGTTATAATAATGGGGGGCGGAACTACGGGGTGGTTATCTGCATTATATTTTTTAAATGCAAATAAATTTTTAAATTTAAATTTAAATATAACACTTATTTCATCAAATCAAATTGATCCAATTGGAGTGGGTGAAGGAACAACTCCAGTTTTTACAGACTTTATAGAAAAATATTGCAATATAAGTAAGGAAGATTTTTTAAAAGAAACCAATGGTAGTTTTAAGTATGGTATAAAATTTTCAAACTGGAATTTTGATAATCAATCATATTATCATTTATTTTCTAATTCTCTATATGAAAATAGAAATCCCGATATTGATTACGATCATATTCAATATTGCATTAATAATGATTTAGATATATCCCAAGAAAAACTACAAAAAAAATTATTAGGAATATCTTTTGATATGGTAGAAAAAAATAATATTTCTTTCAATATCAATGATTCTTACGCATATCATTTCAGTGCAAGTTTAATTATTCCATTTTTAAAGAAAAAATGTCTTGAATTCAATCAATTTAAACATGTAGAGGGAATTATTAAAAATATAAAATATGATGAAAATTCATACATAAGATTTTTAAAGACAGATCAATCAGAAGTAATTGAAGGTGATTTTTTTGTAAACTGTTTAGGATTTAAATCACAAGATATCTTAAGAAAAGAATATTTTGATATTGAAAACTGGGATAACTATATTTTAAATAATTCGGCCTTTGCAATTCAAGTTAAAAATTCATTCGAAGAAGTTATAGAGCCATATACAACAGCGACCGCTAAATCATATGGATGGTGTTGGAAAATACCTCAATACGAAAAAACGGGGTACGGATATGTATACTCGGATAATTTTGTGGCAGATGAAAGTCAATTATATGAAGATTTACTTAAAACTTATAATATTAAAGAAAATGATATTTTTAAAACTAAAATTGTAAAATCAAAACCATATTATAACATTAAACAATTGCATAAAAATTGTTTATCTTTAGGACTTTCTTCTGGATTTATAGAACCTTTGGAAGCAACAAGTATCCATATGACCATATTTGCATTAAATAAATTTTTTGATATTATAAAAAATAATTTACAAATAAATGAAAAATATACAAATATTTTTAACGATTTGATGAAAAAAAGTTGGTTTGGTGTATTTAAATTTATTATATTTCATTATTTTACAAATAACCCCATAAATGAATATTGGAAACATTATAAAAATATTCAACAAAATGAAATATTTGAGTTTCATGAAAAATACAATTCAACGATAGATCCAGATAGAAATATTTTTAATAGAGATAATTATTTTTTAATTTCTTTGGGAATGAAAATGAAAGATTATTATTATAATTTTTCTATGGAACAATTTTTAATGAAAAGTATAAATGATTATTTTAAATTTGATTTATCATTTAATCAAACTAATTTATTTTCCCATAATGAAATTTTGAATAAAATTAGGAATGAAAAAAATGAACATATATGAAAATGGAAATAATTGGGTTATTGAGGATCAATTAAATTCATCTTTAGTTGATGAAATAAAATATTGTGTTAATGATAATATCAATTCATTACATAAATTTAAAGAAGGTTATAGCACAAGAGGAAAAAATTCTGAGCAATATTGGATCATTAGAGGTGATAAAAAATTTTTATCTAATAGTTTAAACTTTGAGCAATTGAAACTAAAATATACAAATGAAGTCTTTAATAAATTAGAAAAATCAAATCTAATATCACAGTTTTTTTTCTTAATAAATTTAAATTGTTGGACTGTTATAGGAGAAGAAGGATCCTATCATGCAGCACATAATCACAATTTAGGAAGGTTTGATGGGATATCAACCGTTTTATATCTCCAAGTTCCGGAAACAAATTTATCGGAAGAATGTGAAAATAATTTATTTTTAGTTGCAGATTCATCACCCAAAAATTTAATTTATTCGAGTAGTATTCCTTCTACAATTGAAATTAATCCTGAAGTAGGAAAACTATTAATTTTTCCAAGTTGGATAGTTCATGGAACTTATCCCCAAACAAAAGGAGTTAGACAAACTTTTAATCTAGATTACATAATTGAAAGTAAAAAGAACAAAACCACCTTCTCTAAAAATTTTAATTATTTTTAGTAAACCTAAATAATGCATTAGATAATGCAGACAAATGATAGATATCAATTATGATAAAATTTCTAATAGAATTAGAGTTCTTTAGAAAATCAATCTTTATCTACACAAGAAAATGGAAATTAAAACCTGCTCTAAATGTGGAGCACAATGGATAGCAGGAAAACTCTATTGGGCAAATGGAAAACCTGGAAAGGAAGAAGATTTAGCAGGTCTAATTTGTAATAAAGTTAATGATGTAAGTTGTATTAATCCCAAGTTAGGAGATACTACAGGAGAAACTTGGGAAAAAAGATTAAAAAAAATAGATGAGTTTCACGAAAGAATGTTAAATGATCCGGAATTTAATATATAGTTTTTATTAATTTAAATAAATTATGAATCTTTTAAGACAAAATAAAGAGTTGCATCCTATTTGCACATTGTCAAATTTTTTATCTGATTTGGAAATTGATAAAATATTTGATTTAGTTAAAGAAAAAAAATTTGCAGAAGCCGGAGTTGGATATGATAAAAATGAGGACAATAAAAATTTATTAACAGATCACAAAATTATAAATTTCGATGTTGGGGTTGTAAAAAGGAAACGAGAAACAAATATTAAATGGATTTCATTGGAAAAAAATTCAAATTGGTTATTTAAAAAAATTATTCAGTGTATAAATGAAGTGAATATTAATAACTATGGATATATTTTAAAATTTGTAGAAGATTTACAATTTTCAGAATATACCTCACTAACAAAAGGTTTTTATTCTAAACATCAAGATTGTTCAAATAGACACGCAATAGAAAATTTTGTAGACATGCGTAAATTATCATTTACTATTCAATTAAGTGACCCAAATGATTACGAGGGAGGTGAATTAAAATTTTATAAAGGAAAAAAATCAATTTATACAAACAAAGAAGAAGGAGATACCGCAAAGAAAGATAAAGGAAGTATTATATTTTTTCCTTCTCATGTACTTCATGAAGTTACTCCAGTGACAAAAGGAACACGATACTCGTTAGTCAGTTGGGTTCAAGGTCCTAATTTACTTTAATCTATAACTTATCTTTAAACTCAACAAAGCAATTCTAAACACATTTGAAACCTTTGTCAAGTCCTATTGACTTATGTTTCTTAATCTGGTAGGATAAGCACAATTGAATATTATAAATGCCCTTTACAAATAGTTCTCTTTTAGAGGCAAAAGCACAGAATTTTTATGTTACTCACGACGAGATGTGGGCGGCAATTCCTTATGGTGACAACTTTATGGTTATCAACAACGGGCAACAAATCAAACAGTTTGTAACTCTTCAAGAGTGTGTTGATTTTATTTCAATCAAACATCAAAAAAAGAGAAGTAGTAGACGCAAGAGTGAAGTTACAATCGACCAGTTTTGTTAATTTATTAAATAGTTGATAAAACAAAAACACTAGTTTTTTATGAAATTCCTACCTTTTCTTCTTCTACCCTTCCTCTCTCTTCCAGCACAGGCAATTACTTGGAAAGAGTTCTGGGAACCATTTAGAGTTGAAAGCCATCATCACTATTATCCACGCCGCATACGCTACATTCCGATGTGTAATGTCAGGGTTCATCGCGAGGAATATGTTCCAGGTAACAGGTATCGTTTTGGATATGTCAGAACCTGGACTGAATGGGAACGAGTTCCTTGTGAGGATGTTGATCGTTATTGATTGTTAAATAGTATAACTGCTATACTGTTTATGGATGAATCGCCTGAGGTTAAATGGAATCGTGGTTTAGATTTGTTTATTGAGTCTGTGTATAAACCAGATAATGAATTAAGACAGTGCGCTCATAATCAAAAGTGTTATCACGAGTTGATGTGGGTCAGAGAGAACATTCTAGAATATCTTAAAACATTAAGAAAATGAACGCATCATACATTTATTTTATTATATTTTTTTGTATTACTTATTTGGTGATTACCGACCAATCCGTAGCGAGGGCATTTTATATGCTAACTCAACTGACAAGAGTTCAATATGAAAAGACTAGGTGGTGGGTGTTACATAATCCTGCAAATCCAATTGTCAAGTATCTGATGTGGAAACGTTCTATGAAACTTGCTGAGGAATTAATGAAAGAATTTGAGGGTAAGAAATAAAACATGGGATATAAAACAAAAAGAGAATGTGGAGAATGCACAGCTTGTTGCGAGGGTTGGTTGTCTGGATCAGCTTACGGAAAAGAATTTTTTAAGGGATGTCCTTGTTATTTTAAAACTGGTTGCGGATGTTCTATTTACGAAAATAGGCCAGAAAATCCATGTAAAGAATATTCTTGCGAATGGTTAGTTAATGATGATTTTCCCGAGTGGTTTAAACCAAATCTTTCCAAAGTTATTATTTCTAAAAAATTTATTGAAGAAAAAAAATGTGAATATCTTTCAGTAATAGAAATGGGAGAAAAAATAGACTCTACAATTTTAAATTGGTTGTTTAGGTACTACATGAAAAAAAATATCAATATGATAATTGAAGTAAATGGTGCTTTACATGATTTTCCTTCTATATCATTTAAAAATGAAACTAAAAATATTGATTATCAATAAAACATATTTTTGATTTATTAAGTATAGTTATGTTAAGAAACCCTGACAAATAACCTAGATAGTAGTAGAATATTGCAGTGAGGATACAATGAAAGAAAACCAATCTTCGTTATGATGTTCTTCGTGCATGGAGGTTATTATGCACAACTTAATTTCTTTTAATCAACTTGCTTATTGGCACAATCTTGAAGACCGTGACAAAGAAAAAGAAAATGACCTAATTGCTGAATATTTTGAATGTTTAACTGAGTGTGATGAGGACACACAAATTTGTAAAAAACTTTGTAGAAAAATCTTAGCAGTATAATCCAGTTTCCAAACCGTCCACCGACCCTTGACTTTCACAGTCAGGGGTCTTATAGTATGTGTATATTCAAAACAGACCAATGACTTCTATTATTTCCACAAATCTCCCGTTTAATCCTGTTAACACTGAATATAGTGCTAAGATCTATTACATCACACCAGATCAAGCACAATATATTCTTGATTACCACAACAAGGATAACCGCAAAATTTGTAAATCTCAGGTAGGTAAAATCCTTCGTAGTATTGAAGATAATGATTGGTTGCTTGATGGTCAACCTATCACATTTAACAAGCAAGGTAACCTGACGGAAGCACAGCACCGCCTTGCAGCAATTGCTAAATTTCATGATCGTGATCGTAAATTTGAAGTTATTATTGTTACTGGTGTTGCCCTTGATTGCTTTACTAAATGTGCCCTTGCTAAACCCCGTCGTGCTGTTGACGAAATCCAGAGGAAAGATAAAACTGCTCTGGCATCAGAAGTTGCCATTCTTGGCGACCTGATGAAGCGTCGTCGCGGTGAGAAACTTTCTATTAATAACGCAGTATATCATTGGGAACTGTGGAAGGAAGATATCCGTCGTGGTGTGGGTCTGATTGATAGTTTTGTGACGAATACTGAAAAGTTTTCTTCGCAAACCAAAACTCTTGGTGCTTGGGCATCCCTTTGTGTGAATGCTAAATATGCCAATGAAGCATCTTCTTTCCTTGAACTTTTGGAAGAAGAGGTTTTGAATGTTGAACCTACTACTCGTCTCACAACTGATTTCATTTCTTACTGGAATGAAAATTCTGTTGACTTGAGTAATGAAGGTCGTTTGGTTCTGTTCTATCAGTTACTTTGTGTTGCCACTGATCGTATAATTTCCCGCGATGATGGTAAGATTGAATTAGATGTGACTGCCTCTGATCTTCAACACGATTCTCTTTCTAATCGAGGAGTTTATCGGAAGTTCCTTGCTTGATCCAGTTTAGGAACTGACACACTCACCCTAGAATAGGGTGAAACTACCCCTATAATATTCTCATAAGCAACAGACCTATGACTTACAAAGCAACTCTCAAGGTTAAGTTTGATACTGAATGGACTTCCACCCATTACAGCAGTGGGTTTTGTGATATGATGCTCCCCGAAGAGCATTACACTTTTGAGGTTCCTGCTGAAGACCTTAATGTTCATCAACTGTTCCGTTTCTTCGCAACTGTTGCCCGTGCGATGGGTCACGATGAACTCACCATTATGAAAGGTGCTTGTGGTGTTGCATTTGGTGAAGACCGTAGAGAAGAGGATATGCGTAAGGTTGCTGATGTGTTTGAGCTCACTTTGGGTGAAGACCTGAGGAAAAAGTTTGAGGATATGCAGCAGGCAGAAGCAGAGTGGGCACAATTGAAGAAAGGTCCAATGGGAACTGTATTGAGTGATGAAGAACTCACGAACCTAGAGGAAGGAGTATGAATATTCTAAAGTTCGTTCATAAGGAAGACTTTGGGCACGAGTGGTATGCTCAACTACTCAATGTAAAAAACTGGTCACTGCTTCAGGTATCAGTCAGTTGGAACGATTATCCATCTTGGCCCTATCTTCAAGTCACATCTGGATCTAATGGTCTTCTTGGTGTCTTATTCTGGGCATATAAGTTTGGATTTGATGTTGATGTTTTTTCCCGCACTTGGAGCTGGGATTTCGCAAAGGAAGTAGATGAAAAAAAATACGACTACACTGAACTATGCGAAGAGTGACTGTAAAACCGAAAAGTAGTGAGGCAAAGAACCGTCTTGCTAACTCTATGGATGGTAATCCTATCTGTGTTGTTGAGCAGGACAAAGGAGATGGTATGCTGTTTCTTGCTAGTGAGAATCAGAAATACTTCTTCTGGGTCAATGTAAGTGAAGATTGCCACTGGGAAACTGAATGGGAGGTGCTATGACTAAAGCCCAGAAGATTATGAAATCCTATGATAGAAAGTGGGTAAGCATGAGAAACAAAAACTGCTATGATAGGAAGTATGCCATCGCACACCTTATTCGTGAGACGGCACATCAAGTTCTCCCACACAATCCCAGTCACACATTCACTGCCTGGAAACAGGAAATGCTACAAA
>Ga0194116_10006282_pt1 | contig 12727 bp, 13 predicted proteins | sample TA2MahsurfametaG_4_FD_148617 | JGI IMG/M metagenome (GOLD analysis project Ga0194116, IMG submission 148617) | Freshwater microbial communities from Lake Tanganyika, Tanzania - TA2015008 Mahale S9 surface | ecosystem: Environmental > Aquatic > Freshwater > Lake | place: Tanzania: Lake... | reverse complement strand
ATTCTGGATGTTTAATATCTAATTCTGCACCCATAAAATTACATAACAACATTTTTGTTGGTGATAAATTTACATGCATTTGCCCGACAGATTGTATATTGAATCTGTCTGCAAGTGTACTTGTACTAGCAAATGCCCAACAACTACCACATTTTCCCTGATTTCTAACTGGTGTTAATAAACCCTTCCAAGCTATACGACCGTCAAAATTGTCTGGAATAGGATAATCTCTTCCTGGAAATGCCTTGGGCATACTATCAAAATTTATTTCGGATTTTATACTTGAATTACGTAACTCTGTTAGCGTTGGTCTAGCAATTATAGCTGCTTGTAATTTACTATCCATTTATTATCTATAATATTTTTATAGATAATATCTTGTTTACTAACGTTCCTATTAATATAATAGGTTTTATTATTTACTAACTTTCCTATTAACATATGGCTTTACATCGAAAATAATAAGAGATTGATTTTTGTGTCTTTGTATAACTCGTGATACAATATCACAATAAATAAGAAAAATTGTAACCAACACACCTATAATAACCAAAAATAGTACACAAATAAAATGTCCATCACAATTATTAGAATCATTATTACTAGTTCTACAACAAATAAGAATATTACAATCAGAATCGTTACAGTCATCAACTTCATTATCAGACTCAAAAATACAGAAGAAGTTTCTACATCTACAATTTTCAAAAACAAAAATTAGACCCATAATCATATAAAAAATACCCAAGATAATATGAGTCATAATAAATCCATTGCAGATAATATTTTCTAAATGATTTCCCCATTCTGTAAAAAGATTTTCAGTGTTTTCTGACTGTTCTAAAATTAATCCAATGCCGATATATGTTGATAATAGAATAATTGTAACTGTAAAAATATATAAAAATAGATCCTTGTACAATGTACTTTTTGGAATAATTTTTTTGAATGATAATTTATATTTTGTATGACAAATTTCACATGAATGGTCAAATTGACGAAATGATCCTGGTAGAACCATTTTGTAATTTTTCTTTGCAAACCATTCCTTTAAACATTTCTTATGTACATATTTAACACTTCCTTTACAACGACATGGTGATACCATATCAGATACGTTATCATCTGAAAAACAATATCTGCAATATATAACTGGTTCGTCGTCCAATAATTGTTGTTTCATTTGTAATATTTAGACTTTATTAATTTAAAAAATCAATTTATTACAAAGGATAATCTATTTAAAAATCCATTTGTATTATATTAACTATGGACCACCGTAGAAAACAATACGCGAGTGAAACTCGTTTAAATATATCAAGAATGAAGATTGTACAAAGTAGAGATGAAGAATCATTAAAAAATTTACGTAATTTAAATTTAAATTTAGAATTATTACAGAAAAAACAGACAGACCTTAAAGATGCTATTGAAAAAAGAAAGGAAAATATTTTTGTTCTTGAACAACGTGAAAAAGACTTTTTATCTGGTAAATTAGATCAAGAAATAAGCAAAGAATTAAAGAAAAATACATGCGAAGCAAATATTCGCTTTGAATCTTCTAAAAAGAAAGATTTAAATAAACAGGAAAAAAAGTTTAATCAATTTGATTATGGCTATAATGCAGAAGAAAGAAATAGACAAAAAGATTACATTTATTATTATCGTTTATATTGTAAAGCTAACGAAACACTTCCAGAATATATGAGAGAAAATCTAGCTGATATGCCAAATAATAAAGGGTATATCTGGAGAGATTGTTGGTTTTTTGGTGAAAAAGCACAAGAACATGGTCAGCCTACAATAATGTTTGAAAAGAAAAAGGGATCTGTTATGCATATTCATGAAATTGATAATTATGAACATAAAATATTTGAGAAAATTGGTAAGGAAAAAAAGAAACTAATATCTTCCTCAATTCAAAGAAACACCAAGAAAAATTAAATATTTTTTGTATTTGTATAAATACAAAAAATATATCCAATTGTAATATTTACAAAAATACTTGTTAACTTATAAGTTTTTTAGGTTTGAATGTTTATAAGCGCAACAATCTCCAACAAGCATATCTCCACAGTAATATTTTTCAGAGTCTGTATTTGAACAATATCCACAACAATATAAATTTCCAAGACAAAAAACTGGAGTGTTACTATAATCCATTTCATGATAATCTCTCGCAAGTGATCTCCCAATAGAATCACCATCTACTGCTGTAAATTTTTGTTTGCATTTGCATTCAATATATATTTTACCACCCATTCTTTTATAATGCCAGAAACATAAATCTTGGAATACATCTGACATTTTTAACGAACAACTTTGACTATTTATTTTACATTTTTCATTATGAGTATTTCCATTTTTATGTTCGGGATAAGATTCATTATTAGCTAAAAATTGCCACTCAAGTTTTTTAACAATATTTTTCCTATTAATTATTTGAGACCATAAAACAGGTTTGGTTGTCATTTTATACTTTAATTAAAGATTTTAAATAAAAAATCATTTTTCTAGTTTACTTGGTTTTCAACTTCTTTTTTATCAGAAAGAGTTGCATTCAAGAAATTTTTTACAGATTCATATCCATCTGAAAACATATCGAGTCTAGTTTTTGATTTAATATCAAATTCTATTATGTTACGCATTTCACCAGTAATAGGAATTGTAATACATTTATCCTTTACTTGAGATATTTGATTTTTTGAACTATGTATCATTGGTATATAAAGTAATCGAAGAAAATAGTTAACCATTCCATCTTCTGGATCATCACGCATACTACTTTCTTGTATTTGCAAATAGATTCCTAATACTTTTTCCCCAATTTCTACACCTTTAATAATAGGAAAATTATCAACCATACCACCATCTATGTAATAATTATCCATATATTTGAAACGGTCAAATATCATTGGAATATTTGCACTCATTCTTAAAGCTGTTAAACAAGGTAGGTCAGGATGATTATCAGGACCTAGATATTCCATAGAACATATTGTCATGTTGTATGTTGCACATACTAAAGTTTTTCCAAATATTTCCTTTAGTTTACTTAAAGTTAGAAGTCTTCCAATCTTAGATAAAGTAAGTTTTTCCAATGCTTCATTTAAATTAGTAAAATTTGTTGCTCCATTACCATTAATCATTGCGACAAGATTAAAATATTGCATTTTTTCTAACCATCTGTTTGTATATAATCCAACTATTATTTCTATAGGAGTATATCCAATTGCTAATAAATATCCAATAATTGCTCCAACAGATGTACCTACATATATGTTAATATTTTTTAATAGACCTAAATCCATCGCACATTGTATTCCTCCAAGTAGACAAAATCCCTTAATTCCACCACCAGAAAGAACAAGAGTATCATAATTTTTGGTATCTTCCATTTCTAAAAAAAATATATCTTTTTAACTGCAAATTTACAGTTAAAATCATATTAAATTAACTAAACATCAAGTACTCTTTTCAATAAAAGTAGACATACTATTGAAAGTACAACTATAGCAATAATATATATTGTTTTATCATTATGGTAAAATTTTGAACATATTGGACAATCTTGGATATGTTTAGATATATCTATACAATGGATAGCCATATGATTAGGAGGCTGGTTACTAACAGGTATTTCTTGTGGAGGAGGGGTCTGTTTTATCATTTCATTATTCTGTGTATTTACAAAGTTATTAGATTCATATCCTTCCATATTTCTGCCCATACCAGATTGAGGATTTAATCTATGAGTAGCACGAATATGTTTTTGATATCTATCATCTTGAGGATTGGGTCTGTTCATTTGAACATTATCACCTACTCCTTCTAAATCTTCTAGATCAGGTAATTCATCAATCATTGTCACATGGGGATTTTGCATTCTTCCATAGCTCATCTCTTTATTTAGAAGAATTTTCATAAAAACAAAATATCATCTTCCTCAACTGTTTTATTATTGACAACAAGTTCAAAAACTTGATATAAAAAGGGACTTTTTTCCTTGCTAATTAAACCAGAAAGAATTCTATTGAAATCTGTTTCTTCAACAGGATTTATGTCATTTGATTTTTCTTCCTCATTATCTTCTTTCTTGATTTTCTTAGGTTTGAAAACTATTTTAGTACCTTTTTTTACTAGTTCTTTATATTTTTTCGTTTTCTTAAAAGCCTTAAATTCATCATAAACTCCAGATATACTTATTTTTATCTTATCTTCTGTTTCAGGTTGTTCATAGTCATCAATACTCTGAATATCTGTATATATAATTTTCTTCCTTGGCAAATTCAAATCAATTTCAATAAGTTTATAAGGTTTCTTGGGTTCTGCCCAAGATAGAATTGGAATAATATTTTTTTCGCTTTCTCCAAAAGCATGTTGCATAGAAGAACCACAATAATATACATTATCTTGTAATATTTGTCTTGAATGAATATGCCCAGAAACAACAGATGGATACTCTTTAGACCATTTATCTCCTTCTACTGAAACAATTGCACCCATTTTACATCCATAGAATTCTTGATGTGCAAAAATACAATCTGCATTTTTCCAATCATTTTCTTTATTAGTATTTAAGGCTTCTTGAAATCTACTTGGAGGAACGTATGGACAAAATACAAGATGAATATTTTTAATTATTCTATGTATAACTACATCAACTATTTCCACGTTATCCCATTCCTTCATACCGTTCATCCAATGATTTTCAGTCAAAAACTGCTGATTTTGAATATAGTCATGATTTCCTACTAAAATAAAAGTTTTTGTTACATTTCTCATCCTGTTTACAAATTCATATGCTTTATTTAAAGGAATTGTATGAAGTCTTTCATGTGTATGCAAAACATCACCTAATATCACAATAATATCAGGAACTTCTTTTTTTACTAATTCTTCGATTTTATCTATAAAAAGATTGACTTCTGTAATATTATCAGTTTGAAAATGTGGATCTCCGATAGCTATTACTTTCATTTATTTTTTATAAAAATTCCAAAATATTAATTCATTTTTAATTCTATCTTCGTATCTATAGTTGAAATAAAATTTCAGTTGTTATGAAATTTTAACTTCTTAAATTTTTGAATCAAGATTAAGATTTTATGTTTCAATAAAACATAAAATATTCTATATATTATTTTATTATCTAAATTATACTGCTGTCCTGCTTCGTAAAACCGTTGGTTCAGGTCCAATTAAACCATTATTTACAGGACTATTTACATTTGAATTATTACGAGTTGACGGAGCTGTACGAGGAATTTGTGATTGTTTCTTCATTTGTTCAAGCTTGAATCTACGAATCATGTGATTAATATTAGTGGGAGACTGTTTATTTAAAACTTGAATAACATGGTCAAGATTTACACGATTATTTTGACGATCTGCAAGATGCCAAGAATGACATTCATTAATTACTTGATATTCTTCTCTTGGCATAGTAACATAATGCTTTTTAATAAATCTTTCTACATAAGCACGATAAATTAAATGTGCAATATCGTAAATAGTATTTTCATAGTCATTGAAAACTTCAATGTTATCAGGATAAAGATTGTATAACATATCTGTAACCTTCTTATCCATGCGTACTTGTAGATAACGGAACTTTAGACTTGGTTCATTTCCACGAACATGAAACATTTGCATGTAATCTGAATGAAGAACCTTCAATTGTTGATTTTCCGGTCCGAAACAAAAAATACCTTGCACACTTTTAGGATTTACTTTTGTATTAACAAAATTTACAAGATCATTTAAGTCTGTAAATGTATGATGTGAAGGATAGTTAAGTCCGATATCTTCTGTCATACTTAATGTATTATTTACAAAGGTACCAACATGAAGAACAAGTGTATCTTTAACAGTGGGAGGATCACAGACAATTCGATTATCTGATGAATTACGTAAAAGAAACATATATTGCATATTCTTGTTGAGGGTTGATTGAAAACGTTCCAAAATATTTTCACCATTTGTATTAGCTAAGCGATTTGAAAAAGACTTATTCACAACAACTTCATGTTCAAGAGCACGCTTAAACAGAGTTCCAAATGAATCACGAGACGACCACTTACTGCGGAAAGCATTCAATTTACGATGTGTAGAAAGATACCATTTTCCAGAGAAATAAAATAAACGAATAAGTGCTCCTTCGTAAGCTGTATAAAATGACCATTTTCCAAAATTAGTAAAAAGTCTATTAAGATTTTCAGAATCAGTATGAGAATACTCATCAGTATAGGAAAACGCTTTCATAACAAGAGTATCTCCATGGAAAACTAATCCACGGCATTGTTTAATAAACTCATCTTCCTCATTGCAACAACGATTATAACAAAAAAGATCTAGACCAGTATCCTTATCAAAGTCTACAAGACGAATCTTACTTTCATTTGCCAAAATGTTGGCTCTAGTAAACATATTTTGCGATGTTTGAACATCATTATTCTTATTTTCAACACGAGATTGCGTTTCCATTATTTTATATATTATTGAAAGTGTTTAAACCAAAATCATTTTTATTTTTCCAATAAAAATAATAATACTTTTTATATTGACTTGAAACAATAATTATTTAAAAAATTAAACTTTCTGTGCTTTCGCCAAGAGGTCTAATCATTGGACTTTTTATATCTATATATTTCACAAATGTTTTTTCAGTTTGGTTTAGTTTTTCAAAATCTGTTTCCCAATTAAAAAGTTTACTTTCTGTATTTGTCCAACTTTCTCCAGGTAAAATCTTTATTAATTGTATCGTTCCTTGGGTTGTCCATAAGTCAGCGACATATGTATTATAACATATCTTATTTTTCAAATTTTTTATATATTGGTGAATAATTTTAACTAATATAGAAATTTTCTCCAATGTTAATCCTACGTATTTGTAACATTCTTTTTGTGAAATTGCAGATATATGATTATCATGAACAAAAACCCTATATTCCTCACTTTTTGTTATTTCATAACACCATGGAACCATATAAAGTATCGACGCTTCAGGATTCTTAACAATTTCTGTAATTACTTCTTCCAAATTAAATTTTGGAGATTTCTTACTAATTTTTCCTTTGTCCAAACTGATATAAATTCCAGTTTCCTTATTCTTTTCTAAATATTTAATAAAATGAGTAAGTAATATACTATTATAACATTCTTTAATGTCTTCTAAAGTAAATGTTTTTATTTCACAAAGTTTAAAAATACCTACTTTATCAATATTAGAAATACTACAATCCTGTCGACATTCGTACCAATTTTCTATTGAGAAAATAGTATGATAAGCAGTCAGAAATTTTTCGAACGCATTTCCAGTTCTGATTGCTTTTTCTGGTATTTTATCTCTAATTGCATATCCAAAATAATTTCCAAAAGAAATTATTAACTTTATTCTTAAATTTATAAATATGCTTTCCCACCAAGCTCTATCAACATAAACAATATCATCTATACATGCAAAAGGCGCCATTTCTTTATGGCTATGAGTATTAATATTAAATATAGACTGAACACTTTCTATTATTACGTTATCCATTTTGATTTAAAACCTGTAGTTTTAAATTTATGACTCGCAAAGTTTTTTAAGAGCATTACAATTCAAATTAAAACCTGTTAATTTTTCAACACCTTTTGAAATACATTGTTGACAAATTTCTCTGTAAACATCAGGATTAAACATTTTTATATCTTGAATTGCCTTTTGAAGAAGTTGGACTCTTGAATATCGTTTAGCCATTTTTTCTCCTACCATACAATTTTCTGTGTCACTTATAAGAGTTTTTAAATTAGGATATCTTAGTCCATCTAATTTAACAATATTATTCTTTTGAAAATTGTTTTCAATTTGACCATGAACATCAACAAAATATCTTGTTTCATTAATATCATCCAACCCAATTTGATAAACACGCAACCCTTTTAATTCTTCTCCACTCATTACTACAACAGTATCGAAACGATCAGTTATATCCTTTTTTCCACATTCCTTCACCAAATATCCTTTTATTCTTTTTGCAAGATCCAAAGCTTGTTCATTATTACCAAGAATTTCTATATCCCAATCTGATGTTATTAGGTATTGCAATTGATCTTTTGGTATATTTTCATTTTTAGGATTTAACCATGCTGAAACAGCAGCACCTCCGGTAATTCTATAAGGTGGTATACTCTGTTCATGTGTTTTCAAAAAAGTACCAACGCATTTAAAAAGATCACCAAGCCTTCCACCATATTTATCAAGTTTAGTCTTTTCTTCTTCTAAACGTTGTTGTATGATAATTTTTTGTAAGTTGTTAACTACATCATCGTCTTCTTCGAATAATTTATCAAACTCATCCTCGTTAAATGTATTATTCATTATATTTAATATTATAAAATATTATTTTATAATATTAAATAATTTAATATATAAAATAATATCGAATGTATAAAAATGTCTTATTTCCTCTTGGACTAAGTAGTTTGCCTATCACAGAATTTGCATATGATATGCGGGTAAAAGCTGAAGTTCGTGATGAAATAGATAAAAAAATAAATGATTTGAAAAAACAGTTAGAAATAGATTTAAAACAAGAACTAACAGAACAAATTAAAAAAGAACTAACAGAACAAATTAAAAAAGAACTAACAGAACAAATTAAAAAAGAACTAGAGAATGATTTAAAAGTTAAAATTTACAATGAAGTTTACGAAAAAATATTAGAAGATATTCGTCGTCATGATAGCGGTTGGGAAAAATTAGAATCCGATCATAAAAATGATTTTATAAATGATTAGTTTATCATTTATAACAAAACACAATGAACAAAATATACGATGTTTCTTGGGATGTTGGTGCTCACACAGTTTTCACTGGTAAAATTAAAGATACTATTTGGACCAGTGTAAATCAGGGAATGTATACTACACAATTTTTCATGGGTAATCCACAAAGTTTTGATAGGGCAAAAATATCTTTTAACGATATAGTTGAAACTAAAAAAATTCTAAACAAATACCCTATGCATGTTTTCAGCCATTTTCCATATGTTGCAAACTTAGCAGGTTCAGTTGCAAGTTTGGCTTGGAATGGAGATGATTCACAAGACCGTAAAACAACTCATGTTCTTAAATCTTTAGAATACGAATTAAGCATTCTTAGTAATTTCAATTCTTTAAGAAATGGGGTTGTTATTCACCCAGGTAGTTTTAAGAACCGTGAACAAGGTCTTAAAACTATTTCAAAAAGTATCAATAAAATTAACTTTACCAGCGATGCAAAACTTATATTGGAAAATGCTTCTGGACAAGGTTCTGCTTTAGGAACAACTTTTCAAGAACTTAAAACTATCATTGACGGTGTTGAAGAATCTAAAACCAAAAATATTGGAGTTTGTATTGATACTTGTCATATTTTCGCATATGGAGATTACGACTTGTCAAAAATTACTGAAATTGATCGCATGTTCACTGAATTTGATAATATTATAGGTCTAGATAGGCTAACTCTTTTACATCTTAATGATAGTCAAACAAAATTCAACGGAAAACTCGATAGACATGCATGCTTAGGAAAAGGCTGTATTTGGGAAAATAATTTTTCATCACTAAAATACCTATTGAATAAATGTAAATCTCTAAATATTCCAGCTGTTTTAGAAACACACAGTGACGATATGATTACACTATCTTTATTAGCAAACTAAATGAAAGTTTATAATTAAATAGCTGTAACATTCTGTCCATAATTTTGATAATGTTGTATCAATGTTTTATTAAAAAACAATGTTTCATTGAAAATTTTTACCCCTAAATTAAAAAGTGTTGTATTAGGCATTTGAACATGACTTGGACCTCCAACCAAATAAGATAAAGTAGAACTAGTAGAAATTAAACCGTTCATAAAACTTGTAAAAAGGGCTGAAATAATCCCAAGAATTGTAGAAAGGATACCAAATATAACTGCGAAAACCATATCAAAAAAGAATTTAAATGAACTTACAACAATTTCACTAGTAGAAGGCATTAAAGCAGGAACCTTTTTCAAAAGCTCAATACCTGAAAATGCATATTTATTCATATATTCCCCTCCAAATTGAGTATAAATATTATTTACATATTCCCAATCTGTTACTTCGTAAATATGAATAGCAGTCCCAATAACAATAATCCACCAAATGTGACCAACTACAAACTCAACTTTTCCTGACCAAAAATCATATACACGAACCATTGGACGATATATAACTCTGTTTACTGCAATTCTAGCAATTGTTAAAGGTAATTTTATTAATTGTACTGCCATATTCTTAATACCAGAAGAATATATTTCCTTAAACCATACAGGTATTTGGTCCCATCTTAAGTCAGTTAAAGATTGCTTTTGCAATGCCATTTCATAAAGTTCGTTTACTTTCTTTGCAGATTCCTGAGTTCCTTTACGTAATTCATGTAATTCTACAGACACTGTTCCTTTCGTACTATTTTCAAAATGTTCTTCCATTCTTTGCAGCAATAAACTCAGCATTTTATCCTGTCTTTCCTGTCCTTGGGCAAGACATGCTAATGAATTATCTACCTGTTCTTCACGAGATTGTTTATCATCATTTTTTGATTTCTTAATTACTTTCAGTTTTTTATTAAATAGTTTTGATTCTCCTATTTCCTGTTTAAAAAGAGATTCTCGATTATTCTGTTTTTCGTCTTGCTCGTCTTGCTCACGGGGACTGTTCATTCCAAAAACTGCTTGTTTTTCATATAATGGAATTTCTATTTTAGTATTTGAGAATTCATTATTATTTATATATTCTTTTCCAAGTAATACATCTAGAAGATAACGAACATTTTTTTCAGCTAAACTGCTACCTTGTGCGTAGTCACAATATTTAGTAAATAAATTGTCAATAAAACTTTTATCTTTATCACTTAACGAATCTATATTTTGATTTACTATCCATGTAACAAAAGCAAAATCCAAATCTAATTTTTTTACACTCATTTATATACATAAATATAATAAAATTTTTGATAAAATTACAATCTAATTTTATCATATAGTTTTCCAAAAATTTACAATATAGTCTGACCTTACATATCTTAAACTATTGTTAATATTTTACTTGACATTTTTGGAAAATATATTTCTACCAATGTACACAATTTGACAAAAAATTTTTAACCAACTACAAGCAAAGATTTTGATTGAAACAAGAAATAGGTGTAAACAAAAATTGAGTTTTATATTTTCATTAAAAATATATAATTCAATTTCCATTAAGTAATTTTTTAAAAATTGTGGTGTGAGAATAATCTTAAGAAATTGTGTTTATTTCGAATGTGATGACAAATTTACAGAATAATTTATTGTATTACAATAAATTATATTTATATAATTTTAACAACCTTCTTTCTACTTTTTAACAACCTTCTTTCTACTTTTTAACAACCTTCTTTCTACTTTTTAACAACCTTTTTAATCACTCTTCGAATAGGGGGTTTGATAGAAGATTTAGAGCTATTTTTTTCATTGTCATTGTCATCTTCTGCATCTGAATTATTAATACTGCCTGCTTTTTCCACATTTTCTCCTTCATCTACATCGCTATCATCAGCTTTCACTGTTACAGGAACTGAAGATCCACTTGTAATCATACGACCTGTATTCTTTGGTCTAGACATTAACGATTTCATCCCTCCATCCATTAAACGAATCTCAGCTTCATAAAGCTTAACTTGCAGAGAAATTTTATTACCGATAAAGATAGATTCGATCTTTACAGCCGCCTTTACGTAACAATATTTACCAAGAAGATTTAAAGGGTCCACAGAATCTCCTTCTTGGTTGAAAAACATACTAAGAATTTTGTTGTGTTTTTTAGAAGCAATTAATTTAGCATACAAGGTTGGACCAGTACCATCTACAATTTTACCCTTATCTCTTTTCCAATATAGGGGATTAAATTTCTTTAGATCATTCATTGTAAGATCATACTGTTCAATTGTATCCCTATTATCAACAAGATGTTTCTTGCAATTTTCTACAATACGATCAAATGTATCTGTCCATGCTTTTTCAGCAGGAGTTGCTGCTGTACGATTCCAAAGACAAAGTGGTAAAACATGGCCATTGATTTTCTTAGTTTCTGGGTTAGTATTTTCACTTACACCAAAAGAAAATAATTCTTCAGTAGGAAGAATTAAATCTCCAATTGATCCATCCTTATTAAGTGTACTGATTGCAATACGTTTATAAACGATTGGTGTATTTGGTACTGAACCTGCTTGTTGGTCGGAAAAAATCATACGTTTAACATCATAGTCGGCTGCTGAAGATAATTGATTTGAATGTTCACTTTTGCTTGTCATTTTGTAATAATCTGCTAATTTTTAAGTTGTGATTATTATAAATCAATTTTATTTTTTGCACGACGAAAATAAAGAACATAAACCAGAACAACAACTCACAACATTTTTCGAATTTATAGAAATTTTAATTTCACCATTTTCAATTGAAATAGCATTATCAATAAAAGAAGGAATACTCATTAATAAACTATTATCACCTCCTTGTTTTGTAATAATATCTTTTAGAACATGTAAAACAAGTTCTTTCTTTTGTGTTCCTTGTAAATTTGGATATTTTTCCACAAGTTGCATTAATTCTATCGACACAGAAAATATATTCTCATATGTAATCTGCTTTTTTTCAACTATATTTGTCAAACTTGAAATAATGTTATCCCTA
>Ga0194116_10006280_pt1 | contig 12727 bp, 14 predicted proteins | sample TA2MahsurfametaG_4_FD_148617 | JGI IMG/M metagenome (GOLD analysis project Ga0194116, IMG submission 148617) | Freshwater microbial communities from Lake Tanganyika, Tanzania - TA2015008 Mahale S9 surface | ecosystem: Environmental > Aquatic > Freshwater > Lake | place: Tanzania: Lake... | reverse complement strand
CCAATCCCCAATCCCCATAATAATTTTTTATTAAATTTAGTGAAGAAAAGCTCTCAAAATTAAATTTATTATAATATTCAATTTGAAATTAATTTAATATTAAATTTATCTAGTTTTTTTAAAATTTAAATTATTAATAATTCTAAATTTCAAATTTTTATATCATTAAAATGTCAAATGTTCAAGTCTCTGAAATTAATGGGTAAATTCACTTATATAAGCCAATCAATAATCATTTTCTTTTAATAATATTGTATTATAGACTAAAAGTTTACAACCTCACTTCTGGGAGAAGTTTATATGATATTTTGAAGGATGTAAGCTTTTCAAACAAAAAATTAAAAAAAAATGAAGAATATGTAAATAGAATTGAAATATTGCAAGATTTTGATTTTCCAGTAACTGCGGGTTGTTTGAGAGTTTCAAATGATGGAAATTATATATTTGCTTCTGGAATTTATCCTCCAAAATTGAAAATTTATGATTTGAATGAAATGAGTTTAAAATGCGAAAGAAACTTCGACTCGGAAATAAGAAAATTTGAGGTAATTTTCTCCAAACAAAATATTTTTTATCATACTCTTATTCAAGGCCTTACAAGATTTAGAAATTTTTTATATAAATGATTCAAGTTTTTAAATTAAATATTTATTTTTAAGATTTTATCTGATGACTATTCAAAAGTAGCAGCATTATGTGATGATAGAAACATTGAAGTTCATGCTCAATATGGAAAACATTTCAAATTACGTATTCCAACATATGGTAGAGATATTGCATATCATAATACAGATTGCGATCTATATTCAGTTGGAAGTACAAACGAAATTTATAGATTGAATCTTTTTGAAGGAAAATTCATCAAACCTTTTGAAACTTCTGCAAATTCTATAAATTCTATATCAGTAAATTACCCTATGGAAATCTTAGGGGCAGCAGGAGAAAAAGGAATAGTAGAATTATGGGACTTGAAGGCTAAGAATAAAGTTATAGGAATGCCAATTTTGGAGAATTCTTTATATAAAAATTACGAGTATAATTAAACTTTCGTTATTGATTAAAAAACTTTATTTTCTTCAATTTATACAACAAGTATTTAATTTGTTTAGTTTTTCTGACAAAACTTGTATTAATTTTTCGAATGATGGCCTTTTGATGGCCGTCGGAAACGAATTTGGAAAGGTTAATGTTTATGATTTGAGAAATCCCAATCCTTTATATACTGTTAATCATTCATATAAATTGCCAATTAAAAAAATTAAATTTCATGAACATTCACAAAATATAATTACAGTTGATAAAAAATTAGCGAAATTTTCTAATATGAAAAATGGAAAAGTTTTTACAAATATCGAAACGAAGCATGATATTAATGACTTTGAGTTTTATCGAGATACAGGGATGTTCTTCGTAAGATTATATGAATTTCAATTAAAAAAATGGTTATTTAATTTAATTAATAACATTTTATTTATAAAAATAGGTAAACTCTTTTAATCAAAGGAGGAATTATTTATAAAAATATGCTTCCAAAATTTCTTGATTAAATAATCTTTTTCATTAAATAAATAGTTTGCTTGTGAAGCTTCACAAATGGAAATCTTTTATGTCCCAGAAATCGGACCTGCTCCAAAATGGTGCTCATTTTTAGAAAATATTACAGAAGAATTAGAAGAAACGAAAAATTATTCAGTTTACGAAGACTTTAAATTCCTAACTTATAAAGATTTGGAAGCAATAGATGCAGTTAATTTAATAGGAACTCGATTTGTAAAGCAATATATGCACGGATATTTTATGGAATGGAAATTGTATAAAAAATTGAAAGCCCTTTCAGAACCATTTGCTTATGATAAATATTTGGAAGATAGAAAAAAAGAAAAATTAAACAAATTAACAGAGGAGAGAATTCAATTTAATAAAAATAAAAAATACCGTGTTAATGAAAAACTTGCTAGTGAATTTGAAAAAGAAGATCATAATAAAATAATTCTATCTGATCCTCGTTTTGAACGATTGTTTACTGATAGAAATTTCGAAATTGATGACACTACAAATTCATGTAATCTATCTATTATATTCTTTGAAAATTTTAATATTAAAATTTAAAATTATAGTTGCAAAATCAAAGGCAAAAGCAGGAAAAAGTTTAGAAGAAGCACAAGAACTTCTAGATCAAATAGAAGTAAAAGAAGAAAAGGAAAAACTCCCTTCTGATTATAGCAATAAAATTGTTGATCCAGAATTAATAAAATTAAAAGAGAAATTGTTATCCAAAAAGAGAAAAAAAATAGATAGATTCTATGGAGGAAATCAAGAGGATTTGGAAGAAAGTCTTGAAAAAAGAATAAATAAAGATAGCGATGATGAAGAGGAATTCGATATTATGAATAAAATAAATAAAATTCATCATAAAGTTAATAAAGATAAAAAGATTAAACCAAAAATCTCTCAGAACGAAATTAAAGATTTGGATAAAAGAAGGATGTTAGCAACAAAAAGTACTTTGGCAAAGACAAAGTTTAAATAATATATTGAATATTTCATTCAATTATTAGTTTTTAAATTATTTTTAAGTTTTTGATTAAAAAAAATGAATCATCTGATTTAAAGATTTAATTTTCTAAAAAAATTAATTTTTAAAAATATTGGGATATTAGATTTATAAACATTCCTTTTTTATTTAAATCTTTTTTTTTGCTATTTAAAATAATTTATATAATGAGAAATTAGTTTAAATAATAAAATAAGACAATGTTAGGAATTGACCTTTTCTTTTTTTCACACATAACAAATAAATCTTTGTTAAAAATTAATATTTTTCAAAAATTTAATAGAATTGGATAAAACTTAAATGAAGTTAGACTAATTTTTCAAAGAACATCTTTAATTCAAGAAAGAAAAAGAAAGACTTGTTATTATAATATAAAATTTCTTGAATGATTATTTTTTAAACAATAGAACTTTTCTTTTATGTTATGTAACAGAAGCATAGATTTCTGTTGTCTCTACAATTAAAATTTATTAAGGTCTGTTTCGAAATATTTTACCTAGATTATTCAAAAATTTTCCGCATCCGGGAATCGAACCCGGGCCTGTTGGGTGAAAGCCAACTATCCTAACCCCTAGACTAATGCGGATATATTGTATTACAATAAAATATAAATTTATAAATTATGGATTAGTTTTAGCTTTTCATAAGATTAAATCAATTAGTTATTTTGCAAATATTTTTATCATTATCTACAATTAAATTAAAAATTGAGTCAGAAATCATATTTTAAATTAAATAAAAATATCAAAAATTCTAAAAATTAATATTTATAAGCAATTAAAAATAAATCAAAAATTCTCTATAATTAAAATTAATACAAATTTTTTGAAATAAATATTCATAAAAATAATTTGAATTAAAAATTTAAATTATATTTGCTCTCTAAATGAAATTCATTTTAATTTTCCCTAATACTTATTAAAAAATAAAGAACTTTTTTAATTAAAATCTTAAAAATAGTTTTTTTAATTGCTTTGAAGATAATCCATAAGCCAAATTAATTTTAATCATTGATTAAATGGTGTTTCTTTTAAAAATTATTAAAAAGAGTTTTCTAACTTGAATATTTTAAAAGAAAAAAATATATAAAATTTCGCTTAAACAAAATAAAAGTAAATGCAAATCAAATATCTTTCAAATTTTTAAAAATGTTTCACTGAAAATTAACATAAATTAAATTCATTATTTTAATTAATATTTTCAAAACTATTATTAAAATTAAGAAAAATAACAAAGAATGAAAACAAAAATAATCAACAACAAGACACCAATGAATAATACAAAAACAGAATCAAGAATAGAAATGAATAAAAAAATCCAAATACTAACTGAGAAATTAGCAAATCATTTTAAATTAAGACTTTCATCATTGATAATAGAAAAAAATTATAAATATTCTAATATGATTTTAGATATAGGAACATTTGTGAGAAAATTAGAAAATTCAACATATGAAACCGAAACAGTGATACCAAAATTAGAAAAATATTTACTAGAGATTCTAACTAAACTCCCCTCACAAAATTCACAACATATAAGTATGGATAAAATCAATCAAATGCTTAAAGTTGGGCATATTGATAATGAAATAAAAATTAACTCTAATTATGCAATAAATGAAAATGTAATTAATAACCCAGTTAGTCCTAAGAATTTAAACATTAAAAACAACATTGGCAAAGATCTTAAAAATGTTGTTTCAGGTAGTGATAATATTAAAAATAAAATTGAGTCCAATAAAAATCTTATTTCAGATTACAATTTAGAAACTTTAACCAAAGATTCTCCGAATAAAAAAAGTGATATTAAATTGCAAAATAATACAATTATCGCTTCTAAAACCGAAATTAATAAAAATAGAAACATCTCAAAAACTAATAGTAAAGATACAATCATAAATTTAAACAACAATAAAGCTAACAATATAAATCATCGCAATCTTAAAAAAAATCAAAGTATAAACAAAAATAATGATAAAATAAATAACTTAGTAACTGATCCCATAAAAGATAAAATTGCAAATCTAAACACTAATATTTCAAATAATACTTATTTAACAAGCAATAATTTTATAAATACAACTGATGATGAAAATTACATATCAAATAATTTAGGAAAATCCAATTCTACTAATATGAATACTTTAAACAGCAATAATCATTATTATAATTATTCTAATAAAAATAAAAATAATTTAAATATTATTCAAAAAACAGAAAAATTGAATGATTTAAAAGAAAAAGCTCTTGATGAATGGGCTATGATTGTTAAATACAATCATTTAAAACACTTAGAAGAAGAGCAAAATAAGCGTAATAAAGAAGAAGAAAAGAAAAAAAAAGTAAGAGAAATTTTGGATAATCAAATGAAAGAAAAAGATCAAATGAAAAAAATGAAACAAGAAGAAGATAAAAAATTTTTTCAAATGCAAACTGTAACTATAGAACATATGGAAAAAGATTATGTTGAAAAAGAAAGATTAAGATTGGAAAAAATAAAATTCCAGAAAGAGTCACAAGAAAAATTAATTAAAGGTAAAATAGATTATATTTTATTTAGTTTTCAAAATATAAAAACTTCCTTGTAATTAATAAAATTAATATTTATAACAAAAACAATATATATGTAAAATAATTTAGAGTCACAAGATTTGAAAAATGAGCTAAGAATCAAAGATAAAATTCGAGATAAAATAATTCTTGAAAAAATTAAAAATGATTTGGTAAATGAAGAAGAGAAACATCTTACAAAAAAAATAAATGAAAGAGAAATGTATATGAAAAATATAAAAGAAAATGAAGAAAAGGCTGAATTGAAAAAACGTGCTAAAGAAATCGAAAAATTAGAGAATAAAAAAGCTCTTGATGAATATACAAATTTAATAGAAAAGCAAGAAAGAGAAAGGATAGCTAATCGCCAAAATAAAATTGTAAAATCAAATAACGATTTTGAAATGCAAAATCAAAAAGCTAAAATAAAAGAAGAAATGCAAAAACAGTTTGAAGAACAAAAATTTTTAAAGGAAAAAGAAGAATTAGAAATAAGGTAAAGATCACTGATTTTAATATCAAGACTAACTTTTTGAAATCAAAAGCCTTTAAAATTTAATTTTCATAACTAAAATATAATTTTTAGGATGAAATTACAAGAGGATTCGGCAAAATATAAAAAACTAAGACAGATAGATGAGGTGAAAAATGCTTTAAAAACACAAATTGATGAGAAAAAGAAAATTGATATGATTAATAAATTAGAAGATGATAAATTTAATGAAATGATAAAATCAAATATTAAAAAATATGTGACTGAAAAAGAAAATCAATTAAAGAATTATCAAACAAAAGTTATAGGTTATAAAGAATCATTAGATCATCAATTACAAGAGAGAGGAACCAAAAAATATCATATGGATGAAAAAGAAAAACTTCTAAATAAAGAATTAATTGGAAAAATTTATTCTGAATTTGTAGAATAAATATTTTTTAAAATTAATTTAAATCAAATTGAATTATTTAAGATATTTAAAATTATTAAAATCAATTTAATTTTTATTTATGGTATCAATCCTACAACTGGCTTTAGAGGGACTTATTCAACACCAATGTTTAATATAGAGAGTTAAATAGTTAAATAATCACAGCAGAATAAAAGATGTTTTAAACAGCCGATTTGTGGCGATTATTTCCTATAGTTTTAATCATATAAATTATTTTAATTAAATAATATTTTAATTAATAAAAAATATTTTCGAGCATATGTTTATTTATTTCCCTAAAAAATAATTTTATTATTAAAAAAGCTGAGTATTAAGATTTATTTAATAAAGAATAAATTTAAAAATTTTTAACTAATTTTGGTTTATCAGAAAAAGGGGGATTGGGGATTGGGGATTGGGGATTGGGGATTGGGGATTGGGGATTGGGGATTGGGAATTGGCCCCACTCCCCAATCCCCAATCCCCAATCCCCAATCCCCAATCCCCATGGTGTTTCTTTTAAAAATAATTAAAAAGGGTTTTTTCCTGTGAATTTATAAATAAAAAAATATATGATTTATTTATAAACTATTTTATCATAAATTTCTTTTTATTCATAATATTATAAATTTAATCGATAAAAAGTAAATTAAATTTCTAAATAATTAGAAAAAATTTTTAGAAAGATAATTTTATATTCTATTCAAAATGTCAAATCCTAATCATAATAATAGTTTAAATAATATAGAAAAATATCTAGATAACATAAAAGAAGATACAAAAGAAGCTTTTAAGAAAGTTAAAAACCCAAGAGATGAAAATGATCATAAAATCCTTGTCAATAAATTGTAGATAAATATTAATAAATAGAAATTTTAATAAACTTATAGCAACAATATTTTAGATAATCTTGCTAATATTCATCAAGAGAGCTATAAATTGGACGATATGAATGTTTGGGAAACTGTTTTAGAGTAATTATTTATTTTATATAGAGACATACAGATAAAGGAACCTTTCCTGAATATGAAAAAAAAATATATGATGATTTCATATTTATTTTACAATTGAATAGAGGAAAACTAAAAGGATTGAAAGTAAAAAAATTATCAAAATATTTTTAAATTAAAAAGGAAATTTTAAACTAATTATTAAGGAATTCTCCAAAAAAATTGATGAGGTTAGTAAAAAAGATATAATAACTGAAGATGAACTTATTGATCAAAAAATAAATCATAATTTAAGGCAGATAAGAATGAGACAAGAAAGAAGTATAATTTAATAGTTTTTAAATATAAAAGTTAGTAGAAAGAATATAAATAATGAACCGAGTATAGAAAATGAAAAATTGGAATTTCAAAGAAATAATTTTAATTTAGAAGGAATGGGAAATGATTTACAAAATATAGATAATAATTTAAATTCCTTTAATAATTTAAGTGACTTGTTTAATAATAATAAAATGATTGAAAATCCCACTAAAATTTCGAAAAGCATTGTCAATGAAGAAAATCCTCAGCAAAATGATGTTCAAAATTTTTTGCTTAATATGAATCAATTTGATGAAATCTAAAAATATTATTCATTTTATTTAATTAATACATAATTTTATCGATAATATTAATATTTTTTTCTTTAGGAAAGTTGAGTTTGAAACTGATATAAGAATTGATAATAAAAACATATCAATTAAATATTCCAAAAAATGCAAAAATTTCTTTTTGTAGAATAATATTGAGATAAATATCGTTTATCGAATTACAGTTAGGAAAATATAAAATAATCTCTATTATATATTAAATACAATATAAAAAAAACATTAAATATAAAAAAAATTGAAAATTTTTTATTTTAGTTCATTTTCATAATTATGAATAAAAGTTATTTAAAGTGTTTTTAATTATTTACTTTATTTAATAATTTAAGTATAAAATGAAACCCTAATTATTTATATTTTTTCCTTAATTAAATAATAATTCCAGGCTTTTTTAATAATAATTTAATTCTAAAATAACCAAAATGCATCTTATTTATATTAAAAATTTTAATAAAATTTAATTAAATGTCTAACAATCATATCAACTCCTTTGAAGATGAAGATGATTTAAATAGCTCAATATTTGTTTCAAGTTCAATTAATTTAAAATGTCCTCTTCACCAAACATTGAATAAATATTATATTAAATCTGAAAACAAATTTTTATGTGAATATGACGGTTTTGACAAGGATGGTCCTGATTCTTTCCTTCATATGCCTCAAATTTTGGAGATATACAGAGAAGAAATTTTAAATATCCAAAAAAATCAACATCTAATACAAAAATCAAAGATTGAAGATTTAATACCACATTTTCTAAGTAAATTAAAGAAAATTGATAACTATACTTCAAAATTATCACAAGATATAGTTGATTTTAAAAGAAATATCATCCAAAAGATAATTTTCTTGTTAAAATCAAATTCCAATCTTTATGACATTAGAGATTTAATTAATGAAGTAAATTTTGGACCTGACGGTAAACCCAATTTAAAAAAAATTGGAATGAATGAACAAAAGGAACAAAATTTAATTTTCCTTACACAATTCCTTATTTTTAGAGAATCTGAGAAAATTGACAGTAAAAATCTACTTGAGTCTTTTACTAATTTCCTTGAAGAAATTCAAAAAAAATTAGTAGAAATAATTTTCAATTCAATTGATTTTGTTGACCTAGGTTACACTCCTTTCCAAGATGAAATAGCTAAACTAGAAAAAAAAACACAAACAAATAAATTAAATATGAATTATCTAAAGTCTCATATTGTATCACGAAAAGATTATGATGCTTTGATTCTCTATTATGATGAATTAATTAAACAAAAAGACTTTGAAAATAATAATACAAGATTAAAATATGAAGATTTACTAAAAAGAAAAGATATTGATATTGATAATACAAGATTAAAGTATGAAGATTTCTTAACCAAGAAAGACCTTGAAATGGATGCATTGAGAAAAAAATATGAAGAGTTTCTTAAATTAAAAGATTTGGATATGGATTCTTTGAGATTAAAATATGAAGAACTACTCAAAAATAAAGATTTAGAAATTAAAGATTTAAACGATAAATTAAACATAGAAAAATTCCGAAATCAAGAATTTGATAACTTAAATCAAGATTTACATGAAAAACTTATGCAACTTAAATTATTTACCACTGAACAAGAAACAAATTTAAAAAAAAGGATTACTGAATTAGAAGCCATGATTCTCGCTATTAGAAATGAAAATGAGGATTTGAGAAAAAATCAAAATAATAAGCATTTTGAAGAACTTAACAAATTAAAGGAATTTTATGAAAAGCAACTAGCTCAGATGAAGGACGATTATTCCAACCAATTAAAAAATAAAATAACTGATTATGAAAAAACTATTGCTAATCTCAAACTTGAAATCGAACATGCAGATAACCATAAAAAAAACCTGAACTCATTTTTCAATAGTTCGATTGATGATTTAAATAATAAGAGAGTAAAAGAATTAGAATTATTTATTTCAGAAGAAAGGAAAAAAAGGGAAGAATATGTAATTGAGACTGAAAAAAAAATGAAAGAGTTAAATCTCAAATTTATGGAATTACCAAAAATTAATGAGCAGCTGCAAAAAAGAATTTTGGAACTTGAAACACAAATCAAAGATCTAAAAATTGAAAATGATTTATTGAAAATTGAAAATGAAAATTTCAAAAAAATGCTCAAAGATAAAGAAGTTATAATGCTTAAGTTAATTGAAGAGGATAAAGATATCCGATTAAAGGATAAAAAACTCAATGAAGATTTACTTCTCAAGAATAATGAACTTGAAAAATTAAATAACAGATTTAAATTGGAATTTGGAGATAATCAAGATTACAGAAAATACTTTGATTTATATGTAGATATGAAAAAACAACATGAAAGAAATGTGATTGATTTAGAAAATTCAAAAAGAATGAATGAATTTTTACAAAAAGATCTTGTTAATCTAAAAGCTGATTGTGACAAGTTAATAATTTCATTAAACAATCAAACAAACGAAGCACGGTTAAAACATGAGGAATTACTTACTGAAAATACCTCACTAGCTAAACAATTAAATGAAAATAAAAATAAACTCTATCAAATTCAAAAAACCTTGGATAACTTAAACTTGAAATTAAAAGATTATCCATTTGTATTTGGGTTGACAAATCAAACAATAACAATTGCAAGTAATAATTCAACTGTTGGTCCAAATAGCAATAAGAGTCTTAATTTGAATTCATTTAATAATCAATCTCAACAGAATCCAAATTCGAAAGAATTATTAATATTTGATGATCAAAATCATAGGATTAAATCCTTAGAAAATGATTTGATTTTAGAAATTAGAAAAAATCAAGAAGGAGAAGAAAAACATTTATCCCTAAAAAAAAAAATAATTAACCTAGAAGAAATAATTGCCAAATCACAAAAAGGTAGTCTAGATTTTAGTGGTAGACCCAGTTTAAATGGTTTTCAGAAAAATCTTGAAAAACAAAATAACTTTGAAGAGCTTCTTGAAAAAGATCTTCAAGCGGGATTACAAGAGACAAGAAAAGAGAACGAATATCTGAAACAAAAGATAGCTATCCTATTAGACAGAATTGAAGAATTCAACAGATTGGTACTAAATTTCAATCAAAGCGAAAGAATTAATTTATTACGAGGAGAATATTCCAAAAAAATAACTCCACAAGATTTTAAAAACATAGACTTTATAGAAAATGACGTCTATTCCCTTTTGCTCTTAAATAGAAAAAATTATATTATGTTAAGAGAATGGTTGCTCCCATTATCAAGAAATAGTTTAGGAATCGAATTGAACCCTGAAAACAAATACAACATCAAATTTAATTTACTTTTCAAAGCATCATTGTATGGATTCTCTGTATCACAGTTTATTGCTAAATGCCATAATATCCCTAATACTGTTGTAATTGCATCAACTAATATGGGAAAATTGATTGGTGGTTTTACTCCATTAAGTTGGACTGAATCAGATGACGGAAGACCATTTTATTGTATAGATGATGAAGAAAAATCATTCTTGTTTTCTTTGAGTTTGAATCAAAAATTCCCAATAAAAAACAAAGACTTTGCAATATTGTGCTCTAATTCCATGGGACCTGTTTTCGGTGGAGGTAGTGATTTTGAAATTGTTGATGAATGTCATCATAATCCCAATAAATATGCTGATTTTGGACATTCATATTATAAACCTGATGACATTACTAATGAAGATTTTTATGGAGACAATTACTATAACATTGTGGATTATGAAGTCTACGAAGTTTTATTATAATCTCCTAAAAAGACCTATTTAAATGAATTATATTTCTAAAATAAAACTTCATATTTTGATTAATATTATTTGAAGGAAATTGATATGAATTATTTAAATTATTTGAAAAAAAATTTGCTAACATAATATTATTTTTCATTCAAAAAATATTAAATTATTGATTTTTAAAATAATATTATATAGCTGATTATATTTTATTTTTTGTAAAAATTTCTATTGATTCCATTCAATTTAATCACTTTATACACATAATTTTTCTTGTATAAAGATCACAAATATTGAATTCCTTAAAATATTCTATTTCTTCTCCTAATTCCATTCTTTTAATTTTTTATTCCAATATTTGGCTAAGAAAATTTCATTATTCTAACAATTTTTATTAAATAACCAAAGAAAAATTTAAATTTCAAAAATTCTTAAATTTAAAAATATGTTTATATATTTTACCATCTAAATACAATGGAAAGTATTAAATCTCAAAAGAAATAATTCTTTTGAAATTAACTAACCTCACCCTCCTCTATTTTTAGGCTCAAATCTGCACTCAGTTGATCCAAACTTGACTTCTTTTGCTTGCGAATCAACACATTTAGTCCAATTGCTTTTAATTTCTTCTTTATGGGTTTCCATTATATCTTTTATTCTTTTTTCTTCTTCTCTTTTTTGTTGTTCGATTCTTCTCTGTTCTTCTATAAAAGCTTTTTTTTCAGGATCTTTTTCAGCTAATTCTAAAAGTTTTCTATTTGTAATTTTCGCTTCTATAATATTTATGAACATTTTTATATCCTCAACAGCTTTGGTTATTACATTAATATCACTTCCAACCCAAATTAAGGTATCTTTATCTAGATCTTTGTAATCGAGAGCACTTAAAAATTCTAAAACTTCAGGAATTTTTAGAACTTTTGTACTAATTGTTTGATTTGTTTTTTTAAATGTTTTATATTTTTGTTCAAATTCATTTTCAGATAAATTTTGCAAAAGTTTTTGTAATATTTTATAACTATCTAATAAATCTTCCTCTTTATACTTATCTATAGTTAAAAATATTATATCTTCAGGCTTTTTTTGCCGAGAATCCATAATAATTACTAATTATTTCATAAAATAATTAAATTATATTAAATTTTGATGCAAATATTATTTTTATTATAGTAAATAAGCAACATGAATTATGTTTTATATTGTAAATTAAAAGATTCTATAAGTAAATTTTATTCGTTATTAAATCATGTTAAAATAAAAATAAATATTTCTCATACTGAAAATATATATAAATGTGCTTATAGATATTAAAAAAAATTTTAAGTTTGGGGATTGGGGATTGGGGATTGGGGATTGGGGATTGGGGATTGGG
>Ga0194116_10006278_pt1 | contig 12729 bp, 8 predicted proteins | sample TA2MahsurfametaG_4_FD_148617 | JGI IMG/M metagenome (GOLD analysis project Ga0194116, IMG submission 148617) | Freshwater microbial communities from Lake Tanganyika, Tanzania - TA2015008 Mahale S9 surface | ecosystem: Environmental > Aquatic > Freshwater > Lake | place: Tanzania: Lake Tanganyika... | reverse complement strand
CTTTGCCGAGCACGAAAAATTGTTTCATCCAAATCCGTTTCAAATTCTTCTGAATACAAATGCGCGTGTGTATCGATAAACATTAGAAAAGAGATATGCTTAGACCTAGTTGGAATAGATGTAAATCGGGATTACCTCGTCCGTTAAAAAGACTGTTGATTTGGTACGAACCAAAAAGACTGAAGTTTTTATATCCCAAACGGGTGTGTAATCCATAGTTTAATAATGATGCCGCTGGTCTAAGATTCGTACGTTCCATTTTTGATCCACCTGAACCAATCATTCGTTGATTCATTGCAATATTTATACCAAAAGATCCACCAACAGCAAACTTCCATCGATTCCATTTTTTTGTCGAAAATCGCAACTCCAACGGCATGAAAAAACGATGAGTTTTTAGACTAGAATAATCGTATATATTTGATTTTTGAATGCTTGAAAATGTAATTATGTTGTTTTGAACTGCAAATTTTTGTTCGGATGAAATTGATGAAAACCCATATCCTAAACCTAAGCCCAACGAAAATACCTTTGTCTTTTTGAACTTGATGTCTTTCATGAAATTTACATTTACCCCAATTGAATTCCAACGATTTTGAAAAGGTTTCAAGTCGCCAGACCAATCGTTATAGGTCAAATCAAAAACAAGTCGATCATATTTGTGATTATCTGTGCTTTTGGTGGGGCGCAAACCATCGAAAAACCAAAACAATCCAGGTCGATGACGAGAAATCAACAACGAGTCTTGCGCTCTCATTGAAGTAAAAACAAGCAACGTTAATAAAACTAATCCCCTTTTCAATTTCATTTCGATAAATATTGTTCCCAGTTCCACGCATCTCTTACGGCATCAACAATAGTGAGTTCCGATTTCCAACCTAAAAGTTTTTCCGCTTTACTCGCGTTAGCATAAATTTCCACTACATCACCTTCTCTACGTGGACCGTTTTGCCAATTTAACACTACACCGGTTTCTTTTACAAATGCTTGAATGATTTCTTTCACGCTTGTTCCTTTGCCTGTTCCGATGTTGATGTTTTCAAGCAAGCCAGATTTTTTTTCCATCAGAAAGTCAACAGCTTTTACATGTGCATTTGCCAAATCACTCACGTGAATGTAGTCTCTAATACACGTTCCATCGGGAGTTGGGTAATCATTTCCGAAAACCGTTAAGATTTCCTGTTTTCCAATCGCGGTTTGCGTTACAAATGGAAGAAGATTATTCGGTCTACCAATTGGAAATTCACCGATCAAAGCACTTTTGTGCGCCCCAACAGGATTAAAATATCTTAAATTAATAACTTTTAAATGCTTATTCGCATTATAGACATCTTGAATGATTTGCTCACCGATCCATTTTGTATAACCATAAGGCGAATTCGGTAAATTTTTCTCAGTTTCTTCAGTCACTTCCTTTTGTCCTTTCGGTTCACCGTAAACGGTGCAAGATGAAGAAAAAACGAAATTCGAAATATTAAACTCCAACATTTTTTGAAGCACGTTTACAAGTCCCGAAATGTTATTTTGATAATAGTTGAGTGGTTCAGCAACGGATTCTCCAACAGCTTTATAGGCTGCAAAATGAATTACAGACAAAGGCTCATATTTTTCAAAAATGGAATCCAGAAAATTAGGGTCACAAATGTCTCCTTCGTGGATAATCGGTTCAGCTTGTAATATCGCTTTCAGGCCATCAATTACCACACGGTTGGCATTTCGAAAATCATCCAAAATAACAGGGGTGTATCCATTTTCAACCAATGAAACAACGGTGTGAGATCCTATGTAACCTGCTCCTCCAGTAACAACAATATACTTTGCCATATTCAAAGGTATAAGAAAAAAAGATAAAGGTGGTTACAAAAGAAGTTTGGATGGGATTGTATTCCTTTTATTTTTTAGTTATTCTATTACTCTCTATTTCTTTGTTTAACTCCCAATCGATAAGAAATTTGGCATTTTCCTGTTTAACCCAAATAAGTTCTTCGAGTGGGAAAAGAATAATACCAAGCATTATTTGATAGGGTTTATTCTTGATTGATAAACTAATGTCAAATGCTCGCGAATATTCTTATCCATCTTGAATTGCATTAATAAATCTAAATATTAAGAACCCAACACGAACGATTCTTTCATATATCTTTGAGAAAAATAAAAATTATGCGTTTCATTTTCTTTTTTTCCATTCTAGTTGCATTTCGAATTAGCGCGCAAGAGCAGTTATTATTTCAGAAGCCTTCGTCACCTATTTTGCAATTAGCTGACTATGAGAGGCCTCCATCCATATCTATGGATAGCAAAAAAACAATGGTACTGTTCTCCTATAGAGATACTTACAAAACGCTTCAAGATTTAAATCAGGAGGAGCTTCGTTTGGGTGGATTGCGCGTAAATCCGATCCTGAACATTTCCTCCACACAATCCTATGTGACCAATTTAAAATTGAGACCACTATCGGATGTAAAAGCTGAACCTGAACAGATTAAAAATCTACCTAAAAAACCCAAAATAACCTATGTTTCTTGGTCGCCAACTGACGAATTTATTGCATTTGTAAATATGGATGATCAAGGGTTGAGTTTGTGGGTAATTGAGGTTGCTACTAAACAAGCGAAACAACTTTCAGGTATTCAACTAAATGCGAACACTGGGATGCCATACAACTGGGCTAAAGATGGAAAATCTTTACTTGTGAGAACAGTCCCTTTAAATCGCGCACCGTTGATTGACAGTAAAAAGGATCTTCCAAAAGGCCCAACTGTTTCTGTTGCTGAAGGAAAGGTTTCCCAAAATCGAACGTATCAAGACTTGTTAAAAAATCCAAGTGATGAAAAGAACTTTGAAATCCTAGTTGCTTGCGAATTGAAGATCGTTAAGCTTAACGGAGAAGTTAGCAGCTTTTTACCGACCGACCTTTTCATCGGCACATCCTTTTCTCCAGATGGATTGTATGTTTTGGCAACAACTTTACAAAGGCCTTTTTCCTACATTGTTCCCTATTCTCGGTTTCCAATGTCTCAAAAAGTATATGATTTAACCGGCAAATTAGTGAAAGAAGTAAATGCCGTGCCATTGGTTGAAATTATGCCAAAAGGTTTTGCTGCGGTTAGAACTGGTAAACGAAATATGATGTGGAGAAGCGATGCGCCCAACTCGTTGATGTTTGTGGAAGCATTAGACGGAGGAGACCCTGCAAAGTCAGTGGACCTTCGAGACGAATTATTTAGTTGGGAGGCTCCGTTCACAAATGAACCAAAGTCTCTTTTAAAAGTAAAACAGCGCTTCAGTGATGTGTACTTTTCAGATCAAAGCTTTATGATTGTAAGAGATTCATGGTACGATACACGAAGTGAAAAGACCTACTTACTCAATTTATCAGACAATTCATTTAAAATTATTTCCGATAGAAATTACCAAGATGCGTATGGAGATCCTGGCTCGTTTCAGCAAATTAAAGGAAAATATGGCATCGATGTATTGACTGTAAATAATAACAAACTCACGTTATTTGGTGATGGCTTTACAAAGGATGGTCAATTTCCTTTTATTGATGAATTTGATTGGACGACTTTAAAAACAAAACGCATTTACACAGCCAACTTCCCAGATAAAAAGATAGATTTAATTGACGTTTTTGATGAAAAAAAGGGATTATACTTGGTACAATTACAAAGCAAATCAGATTATCCCAATTATTATTTATTGTCTATAAAAAACAACAAAACAACACAACTTACTTTTTCGAAAAATCCCTTTGAGTCAATTAAAACGGTGGAGAAACAAGTAATTAAATACAAGCGAAATGATGGCGTTGAACTTTCTGGAACTCTTTATTTACCAGTTGGATATGATAAAACTAAGAAACCGAAAGTCCCACTATTGATTTGGGCTTATCCAGAAGAATTTAAGGATAAAAATAGTGCAGGTCAGAATAAACAAAATCCCAATGAATTTACCTTTCCTAATTACGGGTCTTTTGTCTATTGGGTAACAAAAGGTTATGCGGTTTTGGATGATGCTTCTTTTCCAATTATTGGAGAAGGAAACGAAGAACCAAACAACACTTTTATTGAACAGCTTGTAGCAAACGGACGAGCGGCTATCGATGCAGTAGATTCTCTTGGATATATCGATCGAAAAAAAGTAGCTGTAGGCGGTCATTCGTACGGTGCATTCATGACTGCAAATTTATTGACTCATTCGGAAGACTTTGCCTGTGGAATAGCAAGAAGTGGAGCATACAACAGAACCCTAACTCCTTTTGGATTTCAATCAGAACAACGCAATTTTTGGGATGTCGCACAAATTTATGGGAATATGTCACCATTTTTTACAGCCAACAAGATGGATAAACCGATTCTATTGATACACGGAGAGGCAGATAATAATCCGGGTACTTTCACGTTGCAAACTGAACGCTATTTCCAAGCAATAAAAGGCCTTGGTGGTAATGCACGCATGGTAATTCTCCCAAAAGAAAGTCATGGATATGCAGCAAAGGAGAATATCTTACATGTATTGTGGGAACAAGAGCAGTTTTTGGATAAGTACTTGAAGTAAAAAAGGATTAGAAAACAAAAAGAAGAAGGTGGAAAAAATCTGACTTTTCGAGTTTTGCTTTTGATAATCTTTTAAAAATCATTAATTGAGAGTCGATTTTAATTAAATTGAAAGAAATGAAAGCGCCTAGTATTTTATTAAAAGTTGTAGGAATTGGCTTATTTGTTTATGCCATTTCTTTTATTTACAATCCTCTTCTATTAGCTGAAATGATTGGCTTTAAACACCACAGTCCGAATACACTCGTTGAAATAACGGCATTTTATGGAGGATTAGAATTAGGGTTGGGGATTTTCTTTGTTTGGGCTTCTCTAAAACCAGAACGTTATTACCTAGGGTTAATGAGTTTCTTCTTCGCGTTTTTGTCTGCAGGGATTTTTAGAGTAGTTGGCATCATTGCCTATGGATTTGAAGACCCAAGTCAGCCAATTGTATCGGTAATTGAAATTCTTGTTCCCCTATACGCATACTATTTGTCAAAAAAATTGAATTAATGGAAAAGCAAAAAATTGCAATAGTTGGTGGTGGAATCGCAGGTTTAACATTTGCCCTATCCTTAAAATCACAGCACTATGATTGTCATATCTTTGAAAAAAAGGACTCATTTGGTGAAGTTGGTGCGGCAATAAGCGTGTTTCCCAATGCACTTTGTGTAATGGATGAACTAGGTTTGTATTCAGATATTTTGAAAACCGCAGGAGAACTAAAGAAGATTTTAATTAAAACTTCAAACGGAACAACACTAGGGTATTCAGAACCAAAGGGTGAATATCCGGTAATTTGTATCCATAGAGCAGATCTTCACGGGGTGTTATTAAAACATACAAAAGCTGAAATGTATGAAAATCATGGTGTTAAATCAATCGAGGAAACCAATGATAATAAGCTCAGACTTATATTCGAAAATGGTAAATCTGAACTATTTGATGCCGTTATCGGCGCGGACGGAATACATTCTGAAATTAGGAAATATGTAATTAACGACGGGTCGCCTATTTTTAGAGGATACAATATTTGGAGAGGTGTTGTAAAAACGAATTTTGATATTGGTCATGGAAGCGAGACAATGGGAAAGGGTCAACGCGTAGGAATTGTGCCAATTAAAGAGGGGGTCTATGGCTGGTGGGCTACGTGTAATGAGGATTTTATGCAAGACGATGAGCCAGAAGGAACACAAATTAAATTAAAAAGACTTTTTGGAGATTGGCATCATCCAATTCCATCATTAATCGAGGATACAGAGGTCATTCTAAAGAATAGTTTATCAGACAGAATTCCCACAAAAGGCTGGAGTAAAAATAATGTAATATTGATCGGTGACGCTGCCCATCCAACAACGCCAAATCTTGGTCAAGGAGGATGCACGGCTATTGAAGGTGCTTATTTATTAGCCAAATGCATTGACAAATACGGCCTCACAGACAAAGCCTATAAACGCTATGAAGAGCTTCATTTTGACAGAGCAAAACAAATTAATCATGAGAGTTTACGTTTGGGTAAAATTGGTCAATTGACTAATCCATTAGCAATCTACCTTCGTAATCTGTTGTTTTATATCACGCCTTCACGTATTTCAGTTAAACTATTAAGCAAGTATTTTAATCGAAGAGTTACGAAAATTGAGGTTTAGGAGGCTGAAATTGAATTCCGATAATTTTTCGATACGCGAACACATATTGTTTGCTAGGATGTCAGATGAAAAACGATCAATTTTTAGCGAACAACCAATACCTTCCCGACTTTCTTTCCTTTGGCTTCATTTTGAGCTGTCCAGATAAAGTAGACTCCACTCGCTGCTGGTTTGCCTTCAAGTGTGTTGCCATCCCAAGTAGCTGTTCCACCATTTGAGGTGGTTTTGTAAATCAGATTTCCTGCTACATCGGTAACTTTCACATCTGAATCGTATCGGATTCCCTGAATGGTGATAGGTCCAAGATATCCAGGTCTAACAGGATTTGGAAATACTTTCGTGCTGGCATAATCTGGATCCTCGTACGTCGCATCGGTGCGGTAAGAAACCAATCCTTTGTCTGTCACAATAAACAATTCTCCTGAAGTTTGATCGAGTTTTAAATCGTAAACGATATCCGAAATTAGAGGTGAGTTCTGTGTCGTATGTTGCTCAATAATTTCGGAACCATCAGCAGATAATAGGAGAATTCCGGCATTTGCTGTAGCAATCCATTTGCGGTTTCCGCCATCTACTTCAATATCTGTGATATGTGTGGAACCCAAGACGTATTCAACATTTCCTTCATATTGAACCTTTACACGTTGTGCATCATATTCTCCCGCATTCGCATTAAAAGCAGAGCTCCCGCCATATAAAATAGCGAAACCAGCATCCGTTCCAATCCAAATTTCCCCCTCAAAATCAGCTGCAATGGCTGTAACGTTGTCTGATGGTAAGTTACCATAATTTTCACCGGATCTCAATTGAACCCGTTTGTCATCAATCGTGCTGGATATCGTAGCATTTGTATTGTAACCAAACAAACCTGCATTGTCGGTAGCGCACCAGATGTTTCCATCAAAATCAACAATCATTTTTTTGGTGTACTTATTTTTCGCGTTTGTTCCCAAGTCAAAATTGTACCAAAGACCATCGCTTGTTTTCACATTTAAGGGCCGATCCGTATAACCATTCAAACACCATAAATTTCCTTTATCATCGTAACAAACATCTGAAACTAAGTAAGATCCGCTTCCTGATGCACTAATTTGCAAGGTTGAATTGGTGTCTGCAAACACCTTTCCTTCGCCATTCATAAAGATTGTCACTGGAACTTCAGAAGGTGTACAAACCGCATACTCATCAATGTTCTTCGGATTAATGGAAACATCCAAGATATCCCAAATATTTTTTCCTTGCCAACAAGACTCTGCATAAATGTCTGTAAATGACCATTTTTCATTTTCAAAAAAATGAATCCCGTTTTTGGAATATGCCGGAAATTTACCATCTAGGTAGCCGGAAGCAATCGCTGTTTTTCCTTCTTGCGAATCAATCGAATAAACAAAGGTATTTTTGGTTCCCTCAATTGGAAAGAGGTCAAACGAAAAGTACTGTTTAGGAAACCAAACCAAACCTAGCTTTTTGTCTGCAACCCAAATTCCAGTGCTGTTTTTGGATGAATTACTAACTAAGAATTCTTGATTGAAGGTGCCAGTCGCGTATAGACTTGTTTGAATGAAATTTAAATCATAGAGCGCATAACCACCTTGGATGTTTATCACAAACGTGTTGTCGTCCAAAGATTTAATAGAGTTGATTTTAGCAGACCACGCAAAGTTGGAAACAACTTGATTTCCCGATGATGAAATTCGGTAAACTGTATCCGCATTTTGCCCTTCGATTTTTCGAAGAACGACAAGCTGTGAATTAAAAATTTCAATATCCTTGTAGCTTCCCGCTGATAATGAGTTTAACCTTGCGTCAACGCTCCATTGAGATTGATCAGCTAATGCAGGGTTTGAAATGCTTCCGTATAGCAGTTTCGTTGGTGTTAAAGCAAATAAAGTGTCACTTAAAAAGCATAGGTCCGAAATTGACTCCAACGAATTTGTCGGGTAATAAGTGTCCTTGATTTCATTTTTAATCGGATCTAATTTCAAAATAGCAAAATCACAAGCCACATAAATAAAGCTTCCGTTTTTCTCGAATCGGTTGATCCGTTTAGAATTCGAAATCTGAGCCAACTTTAACGCAGGAATGTTATATACAATGTCGTTTTTTAACTTATCAATATTTCCATTGGCGTATCCGATATACAAAGCATCATCCGTTTCATCCAAATAAAGACATGTAATTTCGATGTCTGATAATCGATTGAGGGCATTGTAAAGTGAATGACTTTTATCAGCTAGTTCTAAAACCGAAAGTCCATTTTTGTACGCCGTAAATACTTGTTTTTCTGATGCAGCAACATCAATTGCCTCGCTTGTTGACGAATGAAATCGCCATTCACCTGTTCCAATTTGGGAAAAAGCCATGGCATTCAAAATTAGTGCAACAAGACAAAATATAAACTTCATTTTTTTAAACGTTCAGTTATTTTCAAACGTTCAAATGTAAGATTTGTTGTTCAAACTTAAAACAGCATTCGCTCCTAAAATGTAGTTGAGAAATCTAAAGATAAAATTACGTACTAATTAGTTTTATATAAGTTTGAGTACTTTTGAGGTATAACGAAATGGGAATTCAAGACCTACTTAAATTGAAACCAAAAAATAAACATTGGATTTTTATTCCCTTAATTGTTTTTGTCTACTGGCAAATAGCATTTTGCACGGCAGCATTGAAATGGGATTTACTTGATGTCGTTTTTCCGTTTCGATATCATTTTTCCTCGTCAATTTTAAGTGGAAATTTCCCTTTGTGGAATCCGTACATTCAAACTGGAGTTTCCTTTTATGCCGATTTACAGGCGCCGACCTATTATCCCGAACTTCTCGCAGTTAGTTCCCTGGGAGGATATTCGATTTATTGGATGCACTTTTTATTGATTGCCTACCTCGTTGTCGCATTCTTTGGTGTTTTTCGGCTGATTCGTTTTTTTCAGTATTCAAATTGGGTTGCATCGATGTGTGCGTTCGTATATGTTTGCTCCGGATATTTTGTAGGTCACGGGCAACATTTTTTTCTATTGGTTGGTTCAGCGTGGTTGCCCTGGGTGATTTGGGCTTATTTAGTTTTTACTAAAGAAAGAAATCAGCGCACCGCCATTGTATTTATTTTAACCACGTTTTTAATGCTCACAGGCAGTTACCAAGCTTTGAGTATTTGTTTATTCTATCTACTGTTGATATTCTTTGTTGTTAAAGTTTATCGTTTCGCAAAACAAGCTCGCAAGGAACTACTTTCATTTTTATTTTGGCATGCGGGAATAGGTCTTGTTTTACTCGTAATGTTGAGCCCAATGCTGTTAGCTATACTTGAAGTTAGTCCACAAGTTGATCGGTTATCAAATGGCGTGACTTGGGAAAAAGCCGCTTCTTATGGACAAAGTTTTAAAAGTTTACTCAGTTTTTTCGCTCCGCTGTCAGTTGCCAAAACGAATGAATTTTTCGGAAGTATTGATTCATCAATGCTAAATCATTTTGTTGGTGTAAGTAGTCTGTTTTTTGCTTTTTTTGGATGGAATTCGAAACGGTCAGTTTTTGAATGGATTTTGTTGATTTTCGGATTGATCATAGGTTCTATGTCGTTTTCGGATTTGCCGATTCGTAAAATCATGTTTGAGTACGTTCCGATGATGAATTTATTTTTACAGGCACCTTACGTTCGTGTTTTTCTAATTTTAGGAATCGTCGTTTTTATTGCGGGAGGTCTCAAAAAGTGGAGAGAAGAATCATATACTTGGAAGCAAGCTTGGTTTCCTTTCCTTTCTCTAATAACTATATTCACCTTTTTAGCATTCAGATGGGGGAATTTTGATTTTAGCGATTTCTTTCGGGATTGGTTAAATCCAACCGATTTTTTGACTGGATGGTCGAAATTCGAGTTTACTAGGTTATTGGCGTTCCAATGGATTTTAAATTGCTTGTTTTTATTAACGCTGTTATTATTCGTTCTCTTTTCAAAAAAAATAAAGCGAACGCAACTTTGGGTTTCTTGCCTACTTTTTTTCGAGTTATTTCTAGCCTCTCAATGGAATCAATCTGAGACGTATGTCGACAGAAATTACAAACCTGCTTATTTACAGAAAAGTATAGACTTGACACCAAAAGGTTTTCCCATACCTCACTTGACACCGATTGGATATAACGACGAACAGCATGCATTCATTTCTCCTTTTTGGCGAAACACATCCATTTTTCAAAAGGAAATTTCATTCAATGCTTTTTCCTCGTTTGAAATGAATAATTTCAGTTATTTAGATGATAAAAATGCCAACTTAAAAAGCTGGGTTTTACGTCAACCGCTAGTTTATTTTAGTGGTCAAGTACTACCATTTACTTCCTTTGAAAAAGCTCTTAAAGATGACAAAACTTGCGTTTTCGCTGAATCCGCTGAATTCAACAAGCTGAAGAAAATAAAACTGAATTCCCATTCCAAAGATCAACTCAAAATAGCGGCTTTTTCTCCAAATGAGATTAGAATAAAAACGCGCACAAGGAATGAGCAATTACTTGTTTTACAGCAGTCGTTTCAACCCGAATGGAATGCACTTATTAATGGGAAAAAAGTTGATATTTTTCGAGTAAACAAGAATTATCAGGCAGTCATTTTACCTGCAGGGGTACATTCAATTGAATTCAAATTTGAAAAGAATAGCATTGTGATTCTTTACTTCATTTCGCAATTGATTTTTTGGTTGTTACTGGTTTATCTTATTTATTTAAATTTTAGTAATGAACAGAAATCAAAGCGGATATATACGTTGATTTTCATCCTTCCAATTGTATTTATAGCTTACTGGACAATAACGACTTACAACGGAAATCTCAATTCATTAAACACAAAACAACAACTCCTAACTGACTGGAAAGAAAGACCAATTTGTAAACGTTTCGGCATAACGAAAACAATCAAAATCACGAACAAAGACCAGTATATTAATCTTGGAAAATGGAATTTTAATGAGCTTAAAAGTCCTGCAGCACTCCGTTTTCAAGCCGACTGTAAGATGGATTCTATTCAACCAACTTTGCTCGTTTATGAAGTTATAAGAGATGGAGTATCCGTGAAATGGGAAGCCATGAAATTCGAACGGCAAATGGCAGTGAAAGATGAATTTAATCACCTTTTATTTATGAGAAACTTGTCGGATTTGAAAAAGAATGATGGGGTAATTCTCTATGTTTGGAACACATCCAAAACGTTCATTCAACTGAAAAACGTAAAAATTGAATTTTTGAAATAGCTTCTTTTAGTTGCTTTTTTTCAAAATCAAAAGAGCTTCATTTTTATGAGCGATTATCCATTCACCACTTGCTAAAAAGTCATCGATTGCCTTTTGGTATGTTTCGTCTGTTAACGGATACTTATTAATCTCAGCTGGAATCAAAGCAATGTAATTAGCGTCACCAATAAAAGGGTAGTGGTAAATATAATCTCGAAAGGCCAAATGTGGACAAAGCGGAGATTGAGCGCTAACTTTTGCGTTTTTAGGTATTTTAGACAATATGCGGTGCGCCTCACCAACATTAAAGTCCCGACACCAATGCGATTTCTTGTAAAATTGGCTATTTTCTCGGTTATAATATTCCGAGGTCCGATGATCCAAAAAACTGATGTTGGAAATCAACGTAATTCCCATTCCCAAATATGCAATTGGTAGTTGCCATTTCTTGATTTTCCCCAAAACAGTATAAAACGCAATGACTAAAATGGGCGCAAATTCAATCGAATAATGAACGCTAATTCCCCACCGCATCGGAATGTCATTGAAGACTTTTTGAGCAATGATTGGAATCAGCATAATTAAATATTCTGGAGCTAGAAATAACGCCAACCCCCCGGCAAGTAGAATCGCTATATAGGTTTCTGTTTTGATCCAATCGTAAGCAGGATCACCTGAATGATTAACAAAAAGCAATTCCAATGCTTTCAACGGGTGCTTGATGATATTGAATATCACCTCACCAAAATTAGATCCCAGCGCATTGAATGAATTGTGCAAATAATCCCTTCCCGGAGTTGCAAGCGCAGGAATGACCACTTTAATGATTAAAACAAAATAGAATAGGGCAAAAAATGCAAATCCAAGACTTACTAACGCAATTTTTCTGTTTTTTTGAAATGCGTATTTCCAAACTAAACCAAATCCGATGAAAACAGCCCACAACGCCATATTCTCCTTGGCTATTAAAATCAATACAAAAAACAAGATGCTCTGTTTCCATTTTTCTTGGTCGAAGTAATATAAAAACCAAGGAACAAACATCGTTGCCACAACATTGTCGTGGTAATCAAAACTCAACGCCGAATAAATACCCCAAATTGTAAAAAAATGAATAAGTGCGATTCGTGATAGGTTCTCGTTATTTGTTAACCTGCTCACGTATTTGTAAATTCCCAAACCACCAAATAAAATAGCTGCAATTTGAAAAATCAGCATGGTCCAAGATCCAAAAATCCAATAGAACGGTGAAACAAGAACGGGGTATAGTGAAAAATGGTCAGACAATACATTCGTGAATGAGGGTTGCATGATCATACAATCA
>Ga0194116_10006277_pt1 | contig 12729 bp, 17 predicted proteins | sample TA2MahsurfametaG_4_FD_148617 | JGI IMG/M metagenome (GOLD analysis project Ga0194116, IMG submission 148617) | Freshwater microbial communities from Lake Tanganyika, Tanzania - TA2015008 Mahale S9 surface | ecosystem: Environmental > Aquatic > Freshwater > Lake | place: Tanzania: Lake... | reverse complement strand
TTGGTCCAACAAAAACCGGCAAGTTTCTTATCAATTTCGGCGATTAAAAAACCGGTGGGATCAAACCAACTCTCTTTGGTGCGAATGTCTAAATCGCGCTCACTCCAATTAGATTGTTCGGGATGGCTAGTAAATGAGCGATTGTTTACTTCTAACCAGGCTTGATTATCTATACCTGGAAGAAATGAGCGGATTGAAACTTTCGGATCGGTATTTGGGATGGCATCGGTTAGTGAGCGGCGCATCTGGAAAACGGTGCGGACTCGAGTAAAGCCATTTGCGAGTGCGAAGTTTTTGGCATCGGGAAGATCGCCATGTGACCAGAGGCGAAGTCGCGGGGTTTTGGTAAGAGCTTTGAGGAGTTCGTTCGCGATACCTCTACTGCGAAATTTTGGTGCGATAACTAATTCGGCTGATGGCCCTTCAACTTGATCGGTGAGATCAAGATGGGCGTAGCCGGCAACTTCATTTTCATGGAGCGCGATGAAATGAGAGTCAGCTTTATCGCCACCGTGACGGATATGGAGAAGGACATGTTCGGCAACTGGTGGGATGCCATCAACATCGGTGGCGTTAGCGATTAAACCGAGAACCTCAGACTGAAGTTTGGGGTCGAGATGTGTTTTGTGGAGAATCAAGAGTTTTGATCTTGGAGGTTTTCGCGGTTGACGTTGAAGCGATAACCAACATTGCGGACGGTGCCGATAATGGCTTCAAATTCGGTACCGAGTTTGGAGCGGAGGCGCCGGATATGAACATCAACGGTGCGGGTGCCACCGAAATAGTCATAACCCCAGACCTCTTGCAGTAATTGGGCGCGAGAAAATACCCGTCCTGGATGTTGGGCGAGATATTTCAATAATTCAAATTCTTTATAGGTGAGATCAAGGGCATGGCCGCGGATCTTTGCGGTGTAGCTATTCTCATCGATAACAACCTCACCGCTTTTTATTTCACCGGAGTGTGGATCGGCTTCGATGCGAGAGGCTTCCAGTTTTCCAATTGAGGTGCGAATACGGGCCTCTACTTCAGCAGGTCCAGCGCTATCAAGGATAAATTCATTAAAGCCCCACTCTGCGGTTAGTGCAGGAAGTCCACCTTCAGTTGCGATGATTATTACGGGACAACCAGCTCCAGTTGCAGCAAGTAATTTAGCTAGTGATTTTGCAGCGGGAAGATCGCGACGCGCATCGAGAAATAAACAATCGGTCTCAGGTAAATCGACGAGTACCGAACCAATCGCAGGCAAGATGCGAACTTGATGCTGAAGCAAAGAGAGTGAAGGTAGAACTTCAGCGCTCGCGCCTTGCGAGTTGGTTAGGAGTAGAACGCGTGCCATAAGGGTGACAGAATACTCTCGTGTCGAATTACCTACCAATAATTGCGATCTTCACGCTCGCGACCGGATATGGAATCTGGTATCAATTAAGCCGCGGCAAGGTGAAGCGAAAAGCAAAGCGCGCCAGCAAGGCGCCGCTTGATAAGTCGGTCTTGGGAAGTGAATTAGGTTCGCGCGCTACTTTTGTGCAATTCTCTTCCGCGTTCTGTACGCCATGCTGGGCGACGAGAACTTTGCTCATTAATATCACTTCAGGTTTATCAGATGTGAAACATATTGAGATTGATGCCGAGGCGAATTTAGATTTAGTGCGAAAGCTTGATATTCGCTCCACGCCAACCACGCTGGTTTTAGATGGAAAGGGCAATGAGATTGGGCGCGCGATTGGGGCGCCGAAGCGACTTGAGATAGTAAATACCCTCGCCGCTATTAAATAGTTGCAAACTCTTCGCAACTCGCGAAGCTATTGATTTCCAGTTACCTTTTGCCCATGTCAATCACAAATGTACTTTCATTTAAAACCAGTAATCCAAAGTTAATCGATGCCCGCGGCCCACGTTTTGGCGCAGTAATCACAACGATTGTCTTAACGGCATTTCTAGCAACCGGAAATCTCTTGCTACTTCACTGGCAGCTCTTGGTCTTTGCGCTTGTCGCCTTTATTGGACTTGGCGTTTCGCCATATGGATTTATCTATTCGAAATCGGTAAAGCCAAGACTTAAGGGTGAAGTCCCAGTTGAAGATACCCGCCCACCACAATTTGCTCAGCTAGTTGGATTCTTATTTGCAATTACCGCAACGATTCTCTATGACTTGGGTCTTGAGACTGCCGGAGTCATCGTTGTTGGATTTGCGCTAGCCGCAGCATTTTTGAATGCGGCGTTCAATTACTGCCTTGGTTGCGAGGTCTATCTCTTGATCGCACGTGCCAAGAGCGCAATTAGCGCCCGAAAGTAGCGATTGAAACTGCCAGTAGAATTGGTAGGTGGCCGAGAAGAAACATGAACTGCGCGAAAAAGGGCTGCGCTTAACGCCGCAGCGCGAACTGGTATTAAACGCGGTTCGTGAATTAGGGCATGCAACGCCAGAAGAATTAGCAGAGAAAGTTCGCAGCACACATCCCGGCATTAATCTATCAACGGTCTATCGCAATTTAGAGACGCTAGAAAATGTCGGTCTCGTGCAACATACCCATCTCGGTCATGGCGGTGCGACTTACCACGCAGCCGAAGAGTTAACTCATCTCCATCTAGTTTGCGGTAAATGCGGTTCGGTCGGTGATGCGCCGATTGATGTTGCCGCCTCCTTTGTTAATACCTTGGTTGATGATTATGGCTTTAAGACCGATGTAACCCACTTTGCGATCTATGGAACCTGCGAGAGCTGCCAAGCGAAATGACCGCGGTCTATGTTGAAGATGGCCTAGATAAAGGCGCGATCTGGCACTTCGGCGAAGTTGCCAAAGAGCAACGCGAGTTAAGTGCCGGTAAAACCTGGGCTGATCTCTCACATCGCGCGGTAATTGCGATTAGCGGTGAGGATCGACTTACCTGGCTCCACTCGTTAACAACACAGCATCTTGAGAAGTTAGCCGCCGGTGAGTGGAGAGAGGCGCTAATACTTGACCCACAAGGCCACATCGAACAGCAATTATTTTTAGTGGATGATGGAACGACTACTTATCTCCATTTAGATAGAGAGAAAGTTGCGCCGTTATTGGGTTATCTCGAGAAGATGAAATTTATGCTCCGAGTAGATGCGAAAGATGTTTCAAATGAGTTTGCAATCCTAAAAGCGCCGGGTAAGACAGATTTGCTTGGCGGCCCCTATGCACTTGTACCGAGAGGTGAGTTAGTGGCAACGATAAATGCATTTAATACCTCTAATCTACAAGTAGGAACTTGGGCGCTAGAAGCAGAGCGAGTTGCAACCGGAAAAGCGCGACTTGGAATTGATACCGACCATAAGACGATTCCTAATGAGATTGGCGCCTTAAATCGCTCGGTCCATATGGCAAAAGGTTGTTACCGGGGCCAAGAGACGGTGGCTAAAGTATTTAATTTGGGACATCCGCCGCGACGTCTAGTCTTGTTGCATCTCGATGGAAGTTCGGTGGAGCTACCGAAGAGTGGAACACCTGTTACTTACGATGGCAAAGAGATTGGATTTATTGGAACTATCGCTCGCCATTATGAATTAGGGACGATCGCGTTAGCGTTGATTAAACGGATGACCCCGGCTGACGCGGTATTAAATGTTGGTGGAATTGCTGCAACACAAGAGATTTTAGTTCCGGTGGAGTAATGGAGTATCTGACAACGATTTTCTTGATTCTGGCGAGCATTTTTGCCGGCCTTGCTTCTCTAGGTTTTGCCGCGCGTCAGTGGCGTAAATTGAAACGAGGCGAGTGATGGCATTTCAAATTCCAGAGGGGCTACATCCCGATGTAAATCCGCTGGCTTGGATGGTGGGAAGTTGGCGCGGTAAAGGACATGGCGATTACCCCGGTTCACAATCTTTTCAATTCGCCCAGGAAGTTACCTTTAGCCATGATGGCCGACCATTTTTAACTTATTTTTCACGGACCTGGTTGATTGATGACAATAGCGAGATCATCAAAACATCCGCATCAGAGACTGGATTCTGGCGAGTTAAACCAAATAATCAATTAGAGGTTGTCTTGGCCCATTCCACCGGAATTGCGGAAGGTTGGGTTGGTCGCTTTGATGGACCAAAGATTCAATTAGTTATGGATCAAGGTTATGCCGCCCCAACTGCAAAGAGCGTCGGTGAAGGTCAACGCCTTTATGGTCTAGTCGAAGGTGAACTTTTCTTCGCTTATGACATGGCATTTGGCGATCAGAAGCTACAAGCTCACGTCTGGTCGACGCTGCCACGCGTGGTTTAAGTAAGAGTAAACTTGTAGGTCATGGTAAATAACCGGATTGCATCTTTGATGTTGCATACCTCCCCGCTGGAACAGGCGGGTATTGGTGATGCCGGCGGCATGAATGTTTATGTTTTAGAGAGCGCGAAGCGAATTGCAGAATCAGGCGTTGCGGTAGATATCTTTACGCGAGCCACTAAACCAAATCTGCCTGAGTCGATTGAAATTGCGCCAGGTGTAAATGTAGTTCATCTAGAGGCCGGTCCTTATGGCTCGATTACTAAAGATGAACTTCCCTCTCAAATCTGCGCTCTGATGTCATCGTTTTTGCGTTATGAATTAAATCGACCACCTGGTTATTACGATCTATTGCATTCCCATTATTGGATCTCTGGCCAACTTGGCTGGTTGATTTCAGAGCGATATAACCTGCCGTTAGTTCACACGATGCACACCATGGCAAAAGTAAAGAACCAAGCGCTCGCTGAGGGTGAATCACCTGAACCACAATCTCGCGCGATAGGGGAAGAACAAGTAGTTAAGGCGGCTTTGGCGCTGATTGCCAATACCGCGTCTGAAGCCGCCAGCTTGGTCTCTCTTTATGATGCTTGTCCCGATAATGTTTATGTAGTTTCACCAGGCGTTGATCTTCGAACTTATCGAGTAAATGGTGGCAAGAAGGTTGCGCGCGAGAAGTTAAAGTTAAGAAGCGATCAATTGATGTTGCTCTTTGTGGGTCGTATCCAGCCCCATAAAGGCCCGGAAGTTCTTATCCGCGCAGTTGCTGAAATGTTGAGCCATACGCCAGCTTTGAAATCAAAGCTACGTGCGGTGATTATAGGTGGCCCATCTGGAAATGGTTCGAAAGAACCGGAGCGACTTGCCGGGCTCGCTACTTTTCTTGGTGTAACTGAGAACATTATTTTTGTTCCTCCAGTTCCACATGAAGAGTTATCGGATTGGTATCGCGCTGCTGATTTAGTCTGCGTGCCTTCATACTCAGAATCATTTGGTTTAGTAGCACTCGAAGCGCAAGCTTGTGGCACGCCGGTTGTGGCAACTGCAGTGGGCGGACTTCGTGCAGCAGTTGCAGATGGAATTTCTGGGGTATTGGTAGATGGACACAATCCAAAAGCCTGGTCGGCGACTTTGCAACGTCTCTTATTAGAACCAGAACGGAGATTGTTATTGTCGATTGGCGCGATTAATCACTCTTCCAATTTCGGTTGGGATGCAACAGCGCGTGGAATCCTGGATGTCTATGACAAAGTGCTCTCGCGCGGTAGCAAATCACATCTAAGCGTGGTGTAAAAATGAATCGCGCGATGGCATTAGCCACTATCGAAGAGTTTTTAGATTCCCATGAGATCGAGCATGACCGGAGCGATAATTCCTTCTTTCTAACCCTGCCCGGTGAGCGAAAGCTCCAGACCCATTGCGCCATCGTGGTCGGGGATCACTCAGTAAGTATCAATGCCTTTGTGATTCGAAAGCCCGATGAAAATTTGGAGGAGGTACACGAGTGGTTATTGAAGAAGAATGCTTCGATGTATTGCGTTGCCTTTGCCATCAATGAGATGGGCGATATTTATTTAGTCGGACGTCTACCATTTCATTCAATTTCCGAACAGGAATTAGATCGAGTAATTGGCGCGGTACTGCAGTATTCAGATTCCTCATTTAATCCACTCTTAGAGTTGGGATTTTCCAGCGCAATCCGGCGGGAGTGGGCCTGGCGGGTATCTCGCGGTGAATCGTTAGCTAATTTAAAGGCCTTTGAGCATTTAATCCAGTAACTAGTAAAAGGCAATAGAATTAACACATGTTCAAATTAATTCTCTTGCGCCACGGTGAGAGTGAATGGAATGCCAAAAATCTCTTTACTGGATGGGTAGATGTAATGCTTTCCACAAAGGGTGAGAGTGAAGCAAAGCGTGGCGGTGAACTTTTGAAAGAGCGCAACTTACTCCCAGATTTAGTGCATACCTCACTACTTCGTCGTGCGATTCAAACTGCAAATATCGCGCTAGATGCCTGTGACCGACATTGGATCCCGGTCAAACGGAGTTGGCGGTTAAATGAACGGCATTATGGTGCGCTACAAGGAAAAGATAAGGCCCAGACGCTCGCACAATATGGTGAAGAACAATTTAAATTATGGCGCCGATCCTTTGATGTTCCACCACCACCAATTGATGACAGCGATGAATTTAGCCAAGCTTTAGATCCAAGATACGCGGATCTAGGAAATGCCATGCCAAAGACGGAATGCCTCAAGGATGTCGTTGCGCGTATCTTGCCTTATTGGGATGGCTCAATTGCGCCAGATTTAAGAGGTGGCGCAACGGTTCTAGTTGCCGCTCATGGAAACTCATTACGGGCACTTGTAAAGCATCTTGATGGAATTTCCGATAGCGATATTGCCGAGCTAAATATTCCAACCGGAATTCCATTGTTATATAACTTAAATCAAGATCTAAAACCGATTGGTAAGAGTGAGTATTTAGATCCAAGTGCCGCGGCGGCAGCAATTGCTGCGGTGGCCAATCAAGGAAAGCGTTAGTTAGAAGAGAACTTTCCAGTTACTAAGTAATAGACGCGGCGCGCAACTGAAACTGCATGGTCGGCAAAACGCTCGTAGTAGCGACCAATAAGGGTGATATCAATCGCGGTTTCAGTTCCATGTTTCCAATCATCTGAGAGCAGAGTTGTGAAAAGTTTGCGGTGTAATTTATCCATCTCATCATCATCTTGCTCTAGCTCCAAAGCCTTTTCAATATCACGCGAGCTCATAATGTCTCCGGCTTTATCGGAGATTAATTTTGCGACTTTACCCATCTCTTCAATCGTTAAAAGAAGTTCAGAGGGGACTGCAGCTCCGGGATGGCGGAGGCGGGTAATTTTTGCGACGTGATGAGCCATATCTCCCATGCGCTCTAAATCAGCGCTCATTCGAAGCGCTGTGACTAGCGCTCTCAAATCGGAAGCGACCGGTTGTTGACGGGCAATGATGTCGATAATGCGAGCATCTAATTCATGTTGCAAGTTATCTACGCGATCATCGGCGGCAATAACTTCTTCAGCTTCAGCAAGACTTGCAGTTAAGAGCGCGTGAGTTGCTTTATCGATCGCTTGAGAGACGATGTTGGAGAGCTCCACCAGAGTTGCGGTTACCCCATCCAATTCATCCTGGAATGCGCTTCGTAACCAAGTCATTGGGGCAGGGTAATCGTTTTCTGGTGAACCGTCAGTTTGCCTCGTTAACGGAGCCTTTAGTAGAAGTAAACAACGCGTGAATCGATGGGAAGTGACCCCTACTCTCGATTTTCGTACGATAGCGCTATGAGATTCCGCCGGGACGCAAGCGATCTGGATGAGCGGATAGAGATACCTGAGTTACTAATAAAGGCGCTCTCCTCTCTCGAATCAGAATCAATGTTGGTATTGCCAGGTGAAGTGATAATTCACGAGAGTGATGGCTTAGTAAATTTTGGTTTAGTAAGAGATGGGCGAGTTGTTAGCAAAGAATTGATTGCGTTAATTCGGGTTGTTCGCCGAACAAATGAAACGCGTCGAGGTTCAATCGAGATTGCGCGCGGGCCGATTGGTGAAGGAAAGCGCGAGTTACGAGTTTCGGTAGCGCCGCTAACCGAAGATGGATTGATATTGGTACTTGTTTCTGATGAGAGCGAAGTCCGAAGAATCGATGCGGTTCGTAGAGATTTTGTAGCAAATGTTTCCCACGAGTTAAAGACGCCAATCGGCGCTCTCGGTCTTTTGAGTGAAGCGATACTGGGGGCAAAAAATCAACCAGAAGAGGTCGTACGTTTTGCGACTAAAATGCAGAATGAGGCAAAACGTTTGACTGATTTAGTTCAAGAGATTATCGATCTCTCTCACCTACAGAGTAGTGACCCTCTTCAGAAAGCTTTCCCGGTTGAGATTGAAGACATTATTCGAGAAGCGATAAATCAAGCCCAAATAAGCGCTGAGGCGCGCGGCATCATAATTGAGTTGGGAGCAATGCAAAACGCTGTTGTTATTGGCGATCGGGATCAATTAATTGCAGCGGTCCATAATCTCGTTGAGAACGCAATTAATTACTCTCCGGAGAATACAAAAGTCTCAGTGACTTCTGCTGTCAAAGATAAATTAATTGAGGTCTCTGTTACTGATCAAGGAATCGGAATAGCTGAAGCAGAGTTAGGTCGAATCTTTGAGCGGTTTTATCGAGTCGATCCCGCTCGTTCTCGCCAGACAGGTGGAACTGGTCTAGGGCTTTCTATTGTTAAGCACGTAGCGCTCAATCACGGTGGAGATGTGAAAGTCTGGAGTAAAGAGAATGTAGGAAGTACATTTTCAATTTTGTTGCCAATCGCCCCACCCGAGGAGATCAAATGACGAAGATCTTGATTGTTGAGGATGAGAGTTCATTCTCAGAGGCGCTGGAATTTTTACTTAGTAAAGAGGGATTTTCGGTATTAACAGCGGCAACGGGGACTGAAGCGCTAAAGAAATTTGAGCAAGGTGGTATCGATTTAATTCTCTTGGATTTGATGATTCCAGAGATTTCCGGAACAGAGGTCTGCCGCAAAATTCGGGCTAAATCTAAGGTTCCTATCATCATGCTTACCGCGAAGGATTCAGAGGTAGATAAAGTTGTAGGTTTAGAAATCGGCGCCGATGATTATGTGACTAAGCCGTATTCGGCACGTGAGTTGGTTGCGCGGATAAATGCAGTCTTACGTAGGAATGGAAATGAAATCGCGGCTGGCGAATCAGGCTTATTGACGGTGCAGGGCATCCGTCTTGATATCGATCGCCACCAAGTCTCGGTAAATGGTCTTCCGGTATCGCTACCGTTGAAGGAGTTTGAGTTATTAGAGTTCTTGATGCGTAATGCCGGAAAAGTGCTCACTCGAATTCAATTAATTGATCGAGTCTGGGGCAGCGATTATGTTGGTGATACCAAGACGTTAGATGTTCATATCAAACGAATTAGAGCGAAGATTGAAGTTGATCCAGCCAATCCAAAGATAATCCAGACGGTGCGCGGCCTGGGTTACAAGATGGAGCTATAAATTCCAGTATTTTCAACTACGAGCGCATCAAGCTCTAACTTTCCGCCGTTGGCAAAGTAGAGAGCAACTGGAACGCGGTATCCCGGCTTAGCATCTAATATCGCAACTTTTGCCTTTGCATTGGCGCTATCGCCTTCAAAAATTACCGGACGGTTACGGAGCAGAATTCCATCTCCCTGTAAGAGCGCGGTCTGGTTATTTACCGTGACATTTACAAGCTGGTCTGGGGCATCGCTCTGGTTAACGAGAAAGCCAACCAATGTTGCAGAACCATCAGGGAGCGCAACGACTTTAACATTTCGCACCTTTATCGCTTCAAGATCTTTTTCAACACCATCTGTTACTTGTCTAATGTTTCGAGTTTCTGCGCTACCGCCAGCTGCGCAACCAATTAAAGCCGGAGTAACCAAACCGAGAGATGTCAAGAGGAGTGCAGTTGCCCGAAGATTCATGGGTGAATAATGGCAGAAAGCACGATTTTTCTCGGACGGAGTTCTCTGATAAAATTGCCCTCTAGCGAAAGGCAAAATCCCCACGATGACATTCAAAGTCGGTGAAACCGTTGTTTATCCTCATCACGGAGCGGCTCTAATCGAAGCGATTGAGACGCGGACCATAAAAGGCGAAGAGAAGATTTACTTAGTTTTGAAGGTCGCACAAGGCGATCTCACAGTAAGAGTCCCAGCTGAGAATGTTGATCTAGTAGGCGTACGCGATGTCGTTGACTCAAAGGGATTGGATCGCGTTTTCGGCGTACTACGCCAGCCATATACCGAGGAGCCAACCAATTGGTCTCGTCGTTACAAAGCTAATCTTGAAAAACTTGCTTCTGGCGATGTAATTAAGGTCGCTGAAGTTGTACGCGATCTATATCGTCGCGATCTTGATCGCGGTCTATCTGCTGGTGAGAAGCGGATGCTCGCTAAAGCTCGCGCAATTTTGATCTCCGAACTTGCTCTGGCTGAGAACACAGATGAGACAAAGGCCGAATCAATCCTTGATAAGGTCTTAGCTTCGTAGTTTTGTGCGCTCACCCTTACTCAAAGTTGTTGTGGCAGTTACCCTGCCTATAGCGTTTGAGAAGTTACATAAGGATTCGATTCTTAGTACCTCGGTTGGTCTTGCAAGAGCGTTTTGCTTAGAAACTTCGGTTAGAAGCCAGCTAGCTATTGCAATAAATGAAGAGGATTCCCATCGAGTAGCGCAATTCTCTTGCGAAGTCTTGACGTGTGACCCAAACTCCCCAAAGTCTTTGGCGGCGACTCTAGGTGAATCTGATTCATTTGATCTCGTTGCAATTCATGACTCACAACGCCCTTTGACTAGAACGACGCAATTCCATCGCACTCTCGAGGCGTTGATTGGGGAGGTTGATGCAGTTCGACCAGTTTCGAGATTCACCGAAACTTTAAAACTTGTTACCCCTGAGCAAACTGTCAAGCAGACAATTGATAGAAACTCAATATTGCGAGTCTCAACACCTGAAATCGTCCGTTATGAAGCTATTGACTTTAAATCAGATAGATCGAATTGGTTTGTGCCACTCAAAGCGGGTACAAAATGCGCCAAGGTTCATGCCGATCTCGAAAGTTTGCGAATAAATTCGCTTGCTGATAGTGCCCTATTGGAATCTCTTATTTTTTGGCAACAGAGTAGGGGTCGCTAGTTCCTCTTTTTTAGTTTTCTGAACTCTTGTATCATTCCGATAGGTTTTTTAATAGTGGTTTTTGGAAGTTCCCAAAGAATTAATGCTGGAGCTCGTAATATTCTTTTCCAGATCCTCAACGGTTTTGTGGCAATTCGGTGTGGCAAGTCCTTAAGGTAAGCGTCCCAGAGGTCATTACTTTCATGTTCGTTTCTCGTGTAGCAGACTGAGCAAGTTGTTGAGACCAATAGACGTCCCGCATAGACCAGTCGATGGGAAGTTTCGCTGTTGCAGCGAGCACAGTAGAGCGCAACTTCGAGCAATTCCTCTCTCAATCTCGGTACCTCCTCAAAGCCAGCACATGCTCAGCAATGGCTAAGTCCTGCGGAAAAGTGATTTTGATATTTGAAACATCCGCAGAAACGGTAAGTGTAGTAATGGAAGGAGCATACTTTTCAATGCACGCGGCAGTGTCCGTTCCAATGAAACCGTCGATAGCAGCCTTGTTGTACGCCTCTAAAAGTTCTCGAGCAATAAAGCCTTGAGGTGTCTGAACTCTTACCATCGTGTCGCGTTGCATCCTCTCTAATTCTCGAGAGTCGACTGGGATCGTGGGTATCGCACCCCCAAACTGTTTCGCTGCCTTTGTAATCTCTAAGAACAATTGAGGCGTTGCGAGTGGGCGCGCTCCATCATGAATTATTACCACCTCGATTTCACCACCTCTGATTGCAGGAGCCAGGTGTTGAAGCGCGTTGTGCTCACTCTCGTGGCGCGTTGCCCCCCCAAACACTATCTCGACATGGACACCTTGTACCTCACGCTCGAGAGTCACATTTGCAAGATCAGCATCACTCGGGTGAATCACCAAGACGATGCGTCCCAACGGAAAATTTCTTGATGCGTTGACAAGTGATCGTGAAATGATACGGCGTCCACTCAATGGTAGCCAGACCTTATTCGTGGAGTGCCCGAAACGAGTTCCAGATCCTGCAGCTAGTACAACAACTGCTACTTTAGTTGGACTCTCCACAGGTATGATTCTGCCATGCTTGAGCGCTTCTTATGGTGGCGAAAGAAAATGAGTCCTCAAGAGCGCGCTGCTGAGATCATTGCAAAGTACCACACAAAACAAAGTCGCAAAGGTGAGATCTTCACTAAGCGTGAGGAAGAGAAGCGCATAGCCCTCGGACTCCATCCAACTTTACGTCCAGAATCACATTCAGTAAGCGAGGTGAAAGCTAAGGATCCTTTAACGGAACGCCAACGCGCGTTTTTGGATGAACTTGGACTGAACCCGAAGCAAAAAGGCAATTAAGAAGCGTAAGTTAGACCAAGAGAATCTTGCTCTTTACGTAGTCTTACAATGAGCGAATCTTCCTTCAATTGAACGTTTTCATAGGTGAGAAGTTCATTTACTCCAATTGCCTTTATAACTTTTGCTCCAGCAATCAAACCAAGTGGAACTAGGTTTTCGCATTTGGCATCGAGAGCTTTATCTGCATAACCACGAACTGTGTAACCACCGATTCCATCGATTAGCTCTCCCATGACTAGATCTTTCTTGGTCATGCAAACTACCTCAGCATTTAAGTGTGTGGCAGATAGTGATGAGCTTCGATCCAAAATTGCTCGATAGACCGTGATGGGAGCTTCAATTGATGCTAGATGAAAGGGCCGGTAGAGAGCAAAATAAGGTCCGGTTCCCATTGATAAATAGTTCATTTCATGAGCGATGTAAGGATCATTATGGCGAACGACGACAAACACTCCAGG
>Ga0194116_10006276_pt1 | contig 12729 bp, 15 predicted proteins | sample TA2MahsurfametaG_4_FD_148617 | JGI IMG/M metagenome (GOLD analysis project Ga0194116, IMG submission 148617) | Freshwater microbial communities from Lake Tanganyika, Tanzania - TA2015008 Mahale S9 surface | ecosystem: Environmental > Aquatic > Freshwater > Lake | place: Tanzania: Lake... | reverse complement strand
CCAATCCCCAATCCCCAAGTTTTATCTTAAATAATATACAATTCATTATTTATTATTTTATAAAATATTTTTAAATCAATAATTTTATAAATTCAATCAAATACATTAACAAAACTTAATTAAATAATGTAAAAATAATTAATTTATTAAATATTTATTGAAGAATGACTTCCAATCCCATCAAATTCGAAACAGGCAAAAGCATTGTTTTTGGATTAGAACTTCCCACTAAACAATTTTATTTTTATGCTAATAGTGCCGTATGATTTAAAATTTTTTATATTAAATTTTAGATAATTGTTTTTGGCTTTGTCATAATTTACTATTTAATCAAAAAAAATAACAAAAATGTAAGAGACGAAGACAGCTATGATTGGTCCAAATATACCATAGTTTCAGATAAAAAAATAAATAAGTAATTTATTTTTAGTTATATTTCTATCATTCTTCTTATAAATTCTTCTCTCAAAATTTATTAAACGTTTTATTTCTGTCTTACTCTCAAGAGTAATAGAAACTTTTTTAATAATTAATTTAATAAGGTAATAAACTAAGTTATTTTGAATTTCTATTTGAAAAACTTTTTCTTAATCTAAAATCTATTTGATTTATTAGATAAATTATTAATTTATTTTAGCAAACGAACTGATTTAAAAGATAAGGTTAAACAAAGACAAAAATCTTTGTCTAAAGGTAATGGATTAATTAAAGAGGAGCACAGATTCCCTGTAGTTAATAGTGGATTTGAAAGCCTTAAAAAAGATAACTTCCTAAATTTAGAAGAAGCTAATAATCTTCAAGATATGATTAATTACGCTGCCAGTATTACTGAGAAAGAAAACAAAAATGAAAATTCCAATAACGAAAACGAACAAAATAAAAAACAAATCAATGAAGCCCCTGAAACAAATGCAAATCAAAATGCAAGTGAAAAATTAGATTGTCAATTTAAGGAAATTTTGAAAAAGTAAGTAAATAAATTTTTAAATAATTATAATGAAGATAATTATTAAATTAATATTATTCAATTATATTTTACTCCAAAAAATATTTGAATATCAAATTTATATAATATAATTATTAATAAAAATATTTATTGTTATTCAATGAATTTAAATTAATAAATTAGCAACGAATTAGATAAAAACTCTAAAATAAAACAAGTTCTAGAAGTATTTAAACAATTAATCAAAATTAAAAACAAAAAATTAAGTGAATCAACTTACAGCGCTTTAGTTGAGTTATTCATTTTAAATGGATACTTTGACCATGCCTCTTACTTCCTTTGTCAAATGGACAAAAACAAAATTAAAATCCCAAGAAATTTATTAGATTTGTTTTTGGAATATTCTATTCAAAATAAAATATTTGAAAAGGCTGAAAAGCAAAGAGGCCAATTAAAAAATGATCATGAAGAAGAAAATAAACAAAATTTCAACAAAAAACAAGAAAATCCCTTCTACAATAAATATGATCTATATGACCCTCAAAATGATGCTGATTATGCTTATTATTTCTCAAAAAAAAACGTCTCTAAACAAAGAAAAGATATCGGAACCTTGTTCTCGAATTTGAAGATCGATTCAAAGCCTTTCTTCCCTAAAAGCCTCGAAAATAAAACTAGTTTAAGTGATATAGATCCTAAAAATATCAAAGAATTCATTCCTAAAGGATATAAAATAGAAAAAAAAGACTAAATCAAAAAATGATTATAAACCTTTATAGGTTTATTAATTAAGAATTATTTAATGATTCTTCTGCTTGACAAAAATTTAAGAACTTAAGATTAAAGAACTAATTTTAAATATATTTAGCTTATTTTTCAAATGCTGTTAATTACTTAATAGACTTTATAAATTTATGAAAAAATACGTAAAAATAAAGATAACTACAAAAAAAAATTTATTTCTGAAGATTTAGTTAGATAATTATTTTTATTTATTTATTTAGAAACTTTTTGCTAATTAAAGTAAATTCTATATAATCTATATCCTTTATTTAATTTAACAATTATTTTGAAATATTTAGTTATTTTATTTCTTGATTTTCATATCTATAACATATGTTATAATCATTTTGAAATTTATTAAAATTAATCATGTTTCATTTTAAATTTTATAATAATAAAGAGAATGGAATTGAAGAAAGTAACATCAAATTATGAAATGAACAGAAATAATTTTTTATTATATATTTTTTATTTAGTTACTAAACTTGGTTTTGCCTATCTCACTATTCAGAAATTCAATAAAATTTTCTTTTGGATATTTTCAAAAATTAAAGAGTTAAAGGTCTCCAAATATTCATTTTTATTTGCAGATGCAATTTTTCTTGTGATTAATTTTGGAGAAATATTCTTATATTATTACATTATGAATCTAATTAGTTTTTATAATTTACGCATAATAATTTTTGAATATGTTAACTTCAATTTTACTACAAATTCAAACATTAGAGAACTGGATTCATTTAAAATCTTCTATTGCATGGAAAATACTAATTTTTCGAAAGTTTTCAATGAAAATTATGATTCTCTTTCTAAATATAATATTGATGAAGGAATAGATGATATTTATAATGCAAAAAATAGTAATTCAAATGATGAAACCTTCAAATTAGAAAGTCTAAAAACTCATTTATGCTTTTTAAATAATTTTCTAGACGGATTTTATATTGAGTACTTTATTTTAACTTTGATCTTAGGGAATATGATTTATAAAAATATTAAAATATATTTCAATGAGAATTATCAAGGGTTTAGTTTAATATATAAAATTTTCTTCATAATTTTCGCAATTATGCAAATTATTTATTTCAGCATATTATATGTTCAATTATCAAAAATAAAAAGCGATATATCAAAAGAAAAAATAATTCATTCATACTCAAATGATAAATTAAATAGTGAAATAGAATACCATAATTATAAGTCTGATGAAAATAATATTCAAGGAAATTTTGAGGAGTATAATAGTTTAAATAATAACTTTGAGGATAATGAATATGAAAGAGAATTAGCTGATAAACAAATTGAAATAAGTAATTCTCAAAGCTCCTCTATTTGGAATATCATAGGAGAAATATTGGGTTTTATTATTGAGGTCCTTGCTGATTAATTTTTCTATTATTATTATACTAATAAAATTTAAAAAATATTTCCTTTAAAAATTTTGATTATATTATATAAGAAAGGATTTTATTTCAATAAATTAATATCTTGTTTTTAACTTTTTCTAAATTTAAATGATGAAAATTATTTTAGTTTTCCCTAAAAAATCAAATTTATTAGTTACTTTAATTAATAATTAACTTATTAATTAATTAAAATGAAGATAAAAAAATTGAATCGCAGTGAAAAATTTATTAATTAATCAGATAAATTATTATTATTGTTAATATTATTGTTTGAAATAACGAGAGAATTTTGTGAATTTCCAGAATTAGCAAGATTTGAAGTTAAATTACTAATTGGAAAGTTAGAAATTTTTACATTTAAATTCATTAAATTGTGCCTTTGGGCACTGGCATTAAGATGGTTCGATGAATTGACATAATTAAGAGCTTCTTTTATTTTTTCTTTATAATTTCCAATGGAATTTGTTAAACTTGTTATATCTTCATTAATTAATTTAGTTTCTGGTTTAATATGTCCACATAATAAATTCAAGTCATTTATATCAAATATAATTCTTTTTTCATTTGTTTCATTATTTTTATTGGACAATTCATTAATATTATTACTAAACAAGTTATTTTTATTTGGATTAATTATATTTTCCTTGATTATTCCAAATTTATTTCTTAAATTATTCTTTAAATTAATAATTTTAAAAGTTAAAATTTACATGATTTGATATTTTAGTTAAATCAAAATCCATTTCAAATTTTTTGTCTTCTCTTTCCTCTTCTTGGCTCATTTCCTCTTTTGATTGAGAATTCAAAACTTCCATTATGTTCATTTTAACCGATTCAATATCTTCCAAAAGAAATTTGAAAATATCAATTACATTATTTGCTTTTTCTAAATCTATATAAAGTTGATTAGATTTTATTGAACAATTAATTAATAAACTAAAAAATTATGATACATATTCTTTATCTCTTTTACTTTGTTCAGAATTTTCTGTGTCATCTCTCAAATTGGCTTCGTAGATATTAACTAAGTCCGAATTCATTTCCGAAAACTTCTTTTCTAGATATTGCAAATAATTGTTTTCAAAGGTATACATGTTATTTTTTAATTTATTATTATTATAAGGAATATTTTTAGAAGTTTGATTATCCATTTTTATTGTTAACAGAAGAAATAATGATTTATCTAAAATTAGTAAATTATAGTTAAAAAGTAATAAATTAATAAAAAAAAAATAATGAATTACACAAAATATATAAATGGTAATTCGCCAAATACTTCTAAATACAAAATAATCATAAAAGATGAAAAGATATTAATATCAATGAACATTTTAAAGGATATTAAAAAAACTAGTTACATTATAAAAAATTACAATAAATTCGATAGTAAATTTGATCTTGATGACTATTTTGCTTTATTTTTACAAGATAAAAACTCTTTTCTAAGTGATTTTAAACAATATATAGAAAAAATTGATTGTAATGTTGTCAATAAGTAATTTTATTAACTTTTTTATATTATATTATTTGTCTCTTTTCATCATTATTGTATATAAAAAAAGAATAAAAAAGAAAAATTATTTGGTTACTTTGGATATATTGAAAAATAACATGGATGATTTGCTTAAAGTTTATAAGGATACCAAGCAAATAATACTAAAAAAATTAAAAAGCAAAGAAAATTTTTGGAAGTCTAAAGAAAAATTTATTAAAGATTTCTCTTCAGAAAACATTAGTAAAATACAGAAAAATAACCCAAATTTGGCAAACATTACAAAAATGATTTATTTTATACCGAATCCAATTAGCTCAAATTTTTCAAATATTTCAAATTTTGCAGGCTCACTAAGCTCATCATTGAAAAAAACTTTATATGATAAATCAATTTTTGAAACTCAACCTTCAAATATTAAAACTCCCAATAAAAATCAAGAATCTTCTCAAGATCAAAGTAATTTTTCTCTTTAATTTATTTTATTTTAAATTATAGAATTTTCTATAGATATTTTTTGTTTTATTATATGTTATTAAATCAGAAAACACGACTTCTATTGAAAAAAGTTTTATAGAGTTGGAAAATAAAAATAAATTGGATTCAATTGCAAAAATGATTGAACTGAAAAATCTAAATAAAAAATCAAATCCGAAAGATTCTTCTGGAACACAAATAGGGACTTATGAAAACAAAGGTGAAAATACTTATAATCCATATGAAGAGTCTTCTCAATCCTTAAGCTTTTTGAAAAAAGAAGATACATCAGATTTAGATCGAACAAGAAAAATTTTGTTTGAATTATCTGATTTAATGACTAACTTTTCCATGAAAGTTCATGAGCATCATGAAATGACTCAGCAGAGTATCCATAAATTTAAATTTGTTCTAAACTTTTAAATATTTAATTTTCTACAGTTATGAATTTATCAACTCAATCTGTTGATAATATAAACAAGGCAAACAAAGAATTAAAGATTTCACAAGAATATCAAAAAGGGAGAGGATTAATAATAGGAATTATCTTTATAATGTTAGGTTTGTTTTTACTTTACTATGATTATACTCTCTAGATATTTAATAAAAAAAAATCATTTAAATTTAATTAATTATAACAATCTATCATTTCCATGTGGGATATATTTATATTTATATCTTATGTAATTAAATTATAAAGTAGATGAAGGGATTTTTCCTTTTAATAAATAATTGAAAGTCAATCCAAACTATGAATTTTTTTATTATCTATATTTTGGCCACAAATTAGACCAATTTAATGTAAAAAATGTAATTAATTGAATTTTCTTGGAGAACCAAAATATGAATGAAGAATTTGATGATTTTAATTTTAATGTAATTTATTTTTAATATTTCAAATTCCTAAATATAAAAATTATTTTTCTATCAATCAAAATTTTTATATAAATATCTTTAATCTAAATTCACTTCATAAGAAAGGTTCTGCTTTAACCATTTTTCTATTTCTGTAACTTCTACATTCTTTCTTTTCGCATAGTCGATAACTTGATCTCTATCAATTTCGTTGACTGAAAAATAATATGCTTTTTCATTTGCAAAAACTAGTGTTGAAACAGAATTTTGAGGTAACATTGCTAAGCTGTCAGTTAAAGTAATTCCAGTATTTTTACTGACATCTAACAAATTGAACAAAAAGGCATTTTCAGTGTGATCAGGTTGCATTGGATATCCAGGAGCTGGTCTTATTCCTTGATATTTCACTCTAAAATTATTTATTTAATAATCTCTAAAAAATGTAGAAATTCATTTAATCATTAGATCAAGAAGAAAATGAATAATTTCAATTTTAAATAAAAAATAAAAGATTTTCACTTTAAAGATAAAATATTAATAAGCTTTAATATACTTAAGCAAATCTTCCGGAGTCAAATTTTCCTCTGGAGCATATCCCCATATGTCTTTTCTTAGTTTTTCATGCAAATATTCAGTGAATGCTTCAGCGAGTCTGTCTCCAACTGCTTTTGCCATTACAACTTTATAGTGATCATTTTCTTTTGTGTATTTTTCTATCAAATCATCAAGTCCAATTCCTGCGGTAACAGCAAAAGCACCAATATAATCAATATAATGAGAATTTAATGGTGCAATAAAGTCACTCATAGCAACAAATGGAGTTTCGGCTTCTGTGATTTGCTGTTGTCTTAGAGTATGAAAAACTCCAATCTGTTTTCTATCAACTTCGCTATTTGGATCATAAAGAATAATATCATCCTCTTCATTTGAATTACATGGATAAATTGCCCATACACCATTAGCTTTGAGCGAATTACTATTAATTATCTCATTGAGCATAACTTGCGCATCATTAAAAAGTTTTTTAGCTTCTTCACCAACTTTTTCATCATTAAATATTTTAGGGTAATTTCTATTTGGATAGGTGCCTCTAATAGCCCATACTGCAAAGAAATAAGTCCAATCTATGTATTTGATTAGTTCACTTAAATCAGCTTGTATTTTGTGGACACCTAAATTTTTGGGTTTGAAAGGTTTGTAATTTTTCCAGTCAATTTGGAATTTTTGTTTTCTTGCTTTCTCAAGTGAAACAAACTTTTTTTCAGTTTTGTTTTCATAGAATTCTTTTTTAAGATCTTCGTATTCATCTGAAATTTCTTGTATAAAATCATCTCGAATATTAGGATCTAGTAAATTGCTAACAACAACAACTGATTTAGAAGCATCCAAAACGTGAATAACTGGTCCAGTATAACAAGGGGCAATTTTTATTGCAGTGTGAATTTTACTTGTCGTTGCCCCGCCAATTAAAATAGGAAGTCTATATCCATGTCTTTGTAAAAACTTAGCATTAAATACCATCTCATCTAATGAAGGAGTTATTAAACCACTGAAAGCGACAATATTTGGCTTTTCTTTTTCTATTGCATCTACTATTTTGTCAATAGTTACCATTACTCCTAAATCTATAACTTTGTAGTTATTACAACTTAATACCAGTCCTACAATATTTTTTCCGATATCATGTACATCTCCTTTAACTGTTGCTATTAAAACAGTTCCATTATATTTTATTTCTTCCTCTTTCTCAATATTTTCATTTGAAATGTCAGCAGGCTTTAAAGCGTTTTTTTTCTTTTTTTCTTCTTCTATAAAAGGAGAGAGAAAATTAACAGCTTTTTTCATCACTGAAGCAGACTTAATAACTTGAGGCAAAAACATTTTTCCAGCACCGAAAAGATCTCCTACGATATTCATACCATCCATTAATGGCCCTTCAATTATATTCAAAGGAGATGGAAATAGTCCAAGGCATTCATTTGCATCTTTTTCAATGAATTCATTTATTCCTTTCACTAAAGCATGTTTGAGCCTTTCTGGGGCAAGTTGATTTCTCCATTCTTCAACAGTTTTCTCTTTTTTCGTATTTTTACTACTTGAGTTTTTCAATTTTTCGGCAAATTCCAAAAGGCGTTCAACATGTTTTCCATCACTAGATTTGTTTAGAATTACGTCTTCAATTAGGCTCTTCATTTGAGGTTCAATATCGTCATATACAGGTAGCATTCCTGCATTTACAATACCCATGTCCATTCCATTTTGAATAGCATGGTAAAGAAAGACAGAATGCATAGCTTCTCTTAAAACATTTAATCCTTTAAAGGAAAAAGATAAATTAGACAAACCCCCAGAAATATGGACACAAGGATATTTCTCTTTTATCATTTTACTTGTGTGAATAAAGTCTATTGCATATGGGTTATGTTCAGGTAATCCAGTGGCAATTGTCAAAATGTTCAAGTCAAAAATAACATCCCATGGTGATATACCCACTTTATTAACAAGTATATTATAAGCTCTATCAACAATTTGCATTCTTTTTTCACATGTTACTGCTTGCCCTTCTTCATCAAAGCACATAACAATAACAGCAGAACCATAAAGCTTAATTCTTTTTCCCAATTTTGTAAATTCTTCTTCTCCTTCTTTAAGAGAAATTGAATTAACTATACATTTTCCTTGGAAGTTCTTAAGGCCTTCTTCTATTATGAAAAATTTTGAAGAGTCGATAACAAATGGAACTTTAGCGATTTGAGGTTCAGTTGCGCACATTCTAATAAACTTTTGCATTACAGCTTTCCCATCGATCATTGAATCATCAAAATTAAAATCTAATAGTTGAGCTCCATTTTCAACTTGTGTCTTTGCTATTTCTAAGGCTTCTTCAAATTTATTTTCTTTAATTAACTTTTTAAAAGCGAGAGAACCTGCGATATTACATCTTTCTCCAATATTAACAAAATTCAAATTTTCTCTAAAAATGAATTCTTCTAAGCCTGATAACATCATTTTTTTATTTTTATTTGTTTCAAAGCTTCTTGGTTTATATGATTTCATGACATTTGACATTTCATTAATATATTCAGGAGTGCTTCCGCAGCATCCTCCGATCATATTTATTAAATTGTTTTTAGCATATTCTTCTACTTTTTCAGCATAACTATTTGGTGTTTCATCATAGCCTTTCATAGCATTTGGCAAACCTGCATTTGGATATGCATGGACATAGCAATCTGCCAACTTAGCCAATCTTTCTAAGAAAATAAATAAAGTATCTGGACCGAGAGCACAATTTAAACCAATACAAAAAGGCTTTGAATGAGAAACTGATAGATAAAAAGCTTCAACGTTTTGTCCTGAAAGAGTTCTACCTGATTTATCAACTAGAGTACCTGATATCTTTATTTTTTTAAAAAATTAGGTTTGAATTATATTTTTAAATAAACTTTATTTCATTTATATCTAAGAACTAAAAAATTGTTTACAATTAATGGTAATTTTTCTTTTCCTGTTTCTTCAAAATATTCCTCATATGCCATAATAGCTGCCTTAGCGTTCAAAGTATCAAAAATAGTTTCTATCATAATTATATGCACTCCTCCTTCGGATAATCCTGCAATCTGTTCTTTATAAGACTCTCTCAATTCATCAAAACTAATATTTCTTAATGATCCATCGTCTATTTTAGGTGATATACTTGCAGTTTTACTTGTAGGCCCAACTGCACCAGCAACAAATTTTTTACATTCGGTAAACTTTATTTTGATTTATAATAACTTTAAATGTATATGTATTTATCACATTTATATTACTTTATCAGATTGTTCTCTTGCCAACCTTGCTGCCAAAAAATTGATTTGATAAACATATTCACACAAATCAAAATCAGCCATAGAAACTGATGTACCATTGAAAGTATTTGTTTCAATAATATCTGCTCCACTAGCCAAATATTTATAGTGAATTTCCCTTACAACATCAGGTTTTGTTATACATAATAAATCATTATTATTTTTAAGATTAATATGATGATCTTTGAAAAATTCCCCTCTAAAATCCTCTTCTTCTAATTTATATTGCTGGACCATAGTTCCCATAGCACCATCAAGAATAACTATCTTATTTTCGAATAGTGTGATTAAATCAGAATATAAATCCTTTACATCTATTAAAATTATCATCAAATTATATTTTGAGATTTTCTTATAAAAACATTTAAATTATATTTATACCGAATTCTTTAGGGGTATAATTATAACCATTATCAATTATTTTTCTATTTGCTTTTGATTGTGAAGTTTTTTCCATTTTTATTAATAGTATATAAATAAGAATCTTTTATCAGAAGTAATTTAAGTAAATAATTTATTTTTTAAATATTATAATTATTTTCAAATAAATAAATCAAATTATATTTTTAAAAATAACAAAAAATGTTTTGAACATTTTTCAATTAAACATATCTACTTAAAAGCAAAATCCAATAAATGGCAAAATTCTCAATGATTATTGAATATCCATTAATTTTTTGGAGATGAGCTCTTAGCAGAATAAATAATTATTTAGGCCTACAGCTTTGTCCTTGTCAGAAGAAAAGGTTAAAATAAAGTTCCATTATTGAGTAAAAACAAAGTATTATGAAACTATAGCTTGTTAATCAAATCCAGAAAAAAAAGAAACTATAAAATTAGGATTGATTATTCGATATATTATTATTAGGATCTTGTGATTTTAATTAAATTTCGAACAACGACGCATAATGAATTAAAGGAATTTATTGATTTCATAATACATAAAAACTTTCGTTTATATAAAATGTAAAGACATCAAATTAGAAATGATAAAAGATTAAATTGCGATAAAATAATGAAATATCCTAGTGGTTGAAATAGGAAAATAAAAATAATTAAAAATGCACTGCTAATGATTTAAGATTAGAGAAAAATTTTATAAATTGAAAATTATAAAATGTTTATCCTTAATTTGAGTTTTTTTCCAAATCTTTTAACAAATTATTCCAATTTAAGTGACTTCTATTTTAATTTTTTCAAAAAAGAAAATGATAATTTTATTAGAGGTTATTTAAATCTCAAATCAAATATCTTTTAGTTTAATATAGACAGCTTTAATGAATAGATTACAAAAATAAATTAAGTTTTGATTAATAAAAAGATTTAAATGATAGAATGATTATTAGAGTTTTTAAAAAACAAATTAATTCATATTACTTAGATATATTAATAATAAAATGTCAAAATTATAAATAATTTATTAAAAAAAGAAATAAAATAAAAATTATCAAAGAAAGAAACAAGTTTCTATTAAGTAATAAACTGGATTTTACCAATAATAAATCTATTCAAAATTTTATATAGTCATAGAACAAATAATATTAATATGAACCCATAAATCTTTAAATATATATCAAAACTAATAAGTTTAATAAATTTAGGTAACTCCATATAATAAATCCTTATCAATCACAAATTTAATAAATCACTTTAATAAAAAGAATTCAAATATGCATTTGTTAGAATATTTATTTTATGCTTAGAAAAATCATTTTTATTTAAAAATGCTTTTCATTATTTTCATTATTATTTGAAAATTGTTCATTTTTCATCTCTGATCCTTTTATCTCAAAAAAATTGTATAATTTATCAGACACTATGAGCATAAAAGAAAATATCAACATTACCATAGGAATCCAAATATAAATGTTTATAAAATCATCTAACCTTAGTGCAATTAATAGCAGAGAGGAAAACAATAATAAAAGTGAAAACAATACTGTCATGAGATTCAGATAATTATTTTTACTTGAGTTAATAATCATGTATATATAAAAAGCAATATGTAATGATATCCCAATGAAAATAGGTATGAATATAAATGAATAAAGCCCGAAAGAATTATTGTCAATTTTTGTATTTATCAAAACCATAAAAATGAATGATCCTAAAATATATACTCCAGTCATAAATATTTGATAAATCATTTTATTCTTTATAAAAGCAGGGAAAATAAATATATAATAAAAAAGAACAATACCCGATAAAACGTAGAATGGAATGGCAATTTCATTTAATTTAAGTGTTATTATATTTTGTAGTCGAGTGAATAGTAAAATAAGAAAAATCAATAAACAGAGACTTATCGAATTCAAACAAAAATAAGATAAAATTGATCCAAAGCTACTATTTTTCTCTTCTTCATCAAAATTTTCTGCTCCATCAAACAAATCCTTTAGTTTTAAAAACATATTCAAAAAAATAGTGAATGAAAACAAACAGGTTAAAGAAGGTGCAAGTAATATAAGCCAATTGAATGTAATATTGGGAGAAAGCCTTATTGTAAGCATTAGAAGAAATACTAAAAAAGATATATAACCAATTATTTCAGTTTGGTTTATGGTGTTTGTTATTGAAGTTAATTTGTCTTGATATTTGTCTATAATTTTTAATAAATTAGGGTTTATTTCATCAAAATTTTCGGAATCTTCTAAAGAATTATCATCTAATTTCATTTTTGTCATTGGTAATTCCATTGTTGTTTATAATTTTATTTTTTTCTTATTAAAATATTTAATTTTTAAATTGGTATATTTTAAACGTTTAAAACTGACTTTAAATTATTTAAATATTTTAAATAAAAAAATAAATTCTTTTTGACGTAAATAAATCAAATAATCCATAATGCTTAATTACTGGTTTATTTCATATATTTAAATTTTCATTTTTTTAAATTTTTTTATTATAGAATCTTTTTTA
>Ga0194116_10006275_pt1 | contig 12732 bp, 13 predicted proteins | sample TA2MahsurfametaG_4_FD_148617 | JGI IMG/M metagenome (GOLD analysis project Ga0194116, IMG submission 148617) | Freshwater microbial communities from Lake Tanganyika, Tanzania - TA2015008 Mahale S9 surface | ecosystem: Environmental > Aquatic > Freshwater > Lake | place: Tanzania: Lake... | reverse complement strand
TATGGGCGTTCGTTAAGCACTATATCTTTAAGCGGGGATTTCTGGACGGAGGTCCAGGGCTAGTGATTGCCGTTGCGAATTTTGAGGGTACATTTTATCGGTATCTTAAAGCTATTAAGTAGGGGTTCCCCCAGAGGTAAAGCTCGCCTTTGCCCTGATTGGAGATTACTAACTGCTAGCGAGGTCTCTTATAAAATCATCGAGTTGACTGTTCTCCCGTTCCTGAAGTCCCTCCAATGATTCCTTGAGTTTTGGCAAAGTCTCAATCGCCCACTGCTTAGATTCGAATCCGTAGGCGATTCCATATCGGGTGGATACGTCTGGGTGCCAGTCAGTTTCAGAGAGGCCGGACTTCCGAGCCACTATGGAAGTACAGCCACAGAGAGCGGCAAACATTGAGTAAGCTGTGTGGAGGTCGTAGCTTATAAATGTATGGGATTTTTTGAAGATACTGGCTATTTGAACGTGTGACATCCCGTCAAGACAGATTGAATCTCTGGAGTGTATTGGCGTAAGGTCAGCATCTCTTTTACGCCACATATGACAAGAGTTAACTCTTGGTTGGCAATTTTCGACATTGTACAAATCATTTCTAAGCCATGTGCAGCTCAGTATTCTAAAAGCGATGCCTTTGGGCGCGAAGTTCTGGCTATAGTAGTACTCTTTTAATATACTTATCCCGGCGTTATTTATTAAATGAGTTCGAGGATGATAGAGGTGCCAACGAACTACCTTCTTAGCGCGGAGCGGATTATCCAATATAATGTCAGGATAGACAACCCAAGAGTTTTCTAGTAACCTTCCTCGATGTTCCGGAGTAATCCAATCTATATTTTTATTAAACTTATTTCTCCAAAACGTGTGGCGTCTTATTGAGTAGATGTACGATTTTAAAACGTTAATAATATTATTTACCGGATCTGCAGCGTAGTGGAGGGGCCGTCGCGTATGCCAAAGTGTGGCAGGTATTCCACGCGAATTTAGACGGTGACACAAGTTATGGAGTGCTATCGCCCCGCCTGAGTTTTCAGTAAATCCAGGTGAGACTATTATTATTGGGGTCTTATCTAACACAGTTGAAAAAAACATTTGCCTATTTGCGTAGCTGGAGTTGCGGCTTAAGTCAAAAGAGACAGCTAGAACCTTCTATCGTCTAATACTGTAAAATGACAACAAAGTCCCATTGACGACTGCCTGAATCCATTTAGAGACTTTTAGCTCGTTGTGGGTCTATTTCAGAAAATCTTTATTTCTTCCGTTTCCTATAAAAGAGTCATAATCATAAAACTTCGTCAACCATCGAATTGGTACTGGAATCGGCGACTAAACTATCGCGCAACACTGAGAGGACTCTCTCTGATATTTTCGAAGAAATCAGTCCATGCTTCTCTAGGAGATAACGATAATCCCCGGTCACATCAAAAGAATCCGGTAAGCCGAGAATCAATTGCGGCGGGGCATTGACTTTCGCAGTCTTGTATTCAGCGACTGCACCACCTAAACCACCGATAATACTATGCTCCTCAACGGTCACGATAAGCTTCGAAGCCTGTAGAGCTAGTTCGAGAGCCCTAACATCAAGAGGTTTTATAGTGTGCATGTTAATCACACCTGCCCTCACGCCAGATTTTTCCAAAAGCTTTGCCGCTTCAATTGACTCGTACACCATGCTACCCGTCGCAATAAAGGTCACTTCGGCTGGCTCCGCCAAGACTATTGCTTTACCAATCTCGAAGCAATATTCTTCGGTGTAAATGGGCGGATTGCCAACCGCACCAGTTAACCTGATATACATGGGTCCTTTAAACTTTGCCGCTGCTTGCACAGTCTTAAAAATCTCGGAGCAATCTGCAGGACACACTACCGTGATATTCGGAATGGCACGCATAATTGCTGCATCTTCAATACCGTAATGGGAGTTTCCTAGAAAAGCCATTGAAACGCCGCTCCCAATTGCAACAGCTTTTACATTCATTCCCATGTAGCCAAGATTCATTCGAACCTGCTCAGCTGCACGCATCGTGATAAAAGGTGCAAAGGAGGTGGCAAATACGTTGTACCCTTCCTTGGCCAGACCGGAAGCCACCCCGATCATATTTTGCTCAGCTATGCCTATATTCAAGAATTGAGCTGGATATGTTTTCTTGAATCTATCTAAGCCAGATGAATTACCTAAGTCCGCAGATAACACCATCAGTTCCGGATGGTTTTCGGCAACGGCTAGAATAGCTTGTCCAAATACACCACGAGAGCCAATTCGTGACCACTGCCTTGCATTACTAGGGTTAATTTCAAAAATACTCAAGATCTTACACCATCTACCCCGAGTCCTAGCTCAGCTATCGCAAGATCATAATTCGCCTTTGTTAGACGATTATGATGCCACTCGTTATTGTTTTCCATGAAAGAAACCCCCTTCCCTTTTATCGTATGGGCGACTAATACCCTGGGGAGGGCGTGGTCTCTGGGCGACTCAAATGCATCAACGATTTGCGAGATCTCATGTCCATTAATCTCCCGAGTATCCCACCCAAAAGATTTGAATTTCCCAGCGAGATCTGCAAAGTCAATAATTTGACGGGCATCGCCATCGCTTTGTAGCTTGTTGTAGTCAACTATCGCTGTTAAATTATCTAGCCCTAGCTGCGCGGCAGACATCACAGCCTCCCAGACTGATCCCTCATTACATTCACCATCGCCCATATAGACATAGACATTGAAGTCGCACTGCTTTTTCTTGGCGGCTAAGGCAATACCGATACCCATGGAAAGTCCCTGCCCCAAGCTACCGTTGGAGGACTCGATGCCAAGATCAAGGTTCATCACAGGGTGTGCGATTAAATCACTCTCGTTGGTTTGAAAGGTTTTATATGTTGCCTCATCTATGACACCGGACGCCAACAAGGCGGAATAATAACCCAAGACGCCATGGCCTTTGCTGAGAATAAACCGATCACGGTTCCGCCAGCGCGGGTTTTTTGGTTCGTACCTCAGGACCCGCCCATAGAGTACCGCCATGATGTCCACCATTGAGAGGCCACCGCCCAGATGCGCACTCAAATTACAGGTGTGACTGATCTCTAAAATCTTATGCCGCATGGTTTTGGCCATGTCTTGAATTTCTGCCATCTCCATGATTTCTCCGAAATTAAATCATTCCGCCATCGACACGCAAAGTCTGCCCAGTGACAAAGCTAGAAAGATCGCTGGCCAAAAACAATGCGACATTGGCGATGTCCTGTGGTTCTGCAGCTCGCCTGAAAGCTGCAGTGCTGATCAATCTCTCTCTTTCATCCGGCGCCATTTGATCGAACATATCCGTCTTGGTCACGCCGGGTGCAATGGTGTTAACGCGCACACCTGCTGCGCCCAATTCAGTCGCCATGCTGCGAGAGGCGCGTGCTAAGGCTGCTTTGCTAGCCCCGTAGGCAAGAGTGCCCGGGTGAGCAATCTCCGCAGCAGTGGATGCAATGTTGATAATGCTCCCGGCCCGGTGTCTTGTCATCATCCGGGACAGCCCTTGTGTCAGCAAGATAGGCCCCATCAAGTTGGTTTCGAAAACCCTTCGCAATTCCGCCATCGGCGCCATCTGAAATAAGCCACCCGATGCAGTGCCAGCGTTATTCACCAATACATCAACCTTATTACCGGTCAACGCTCCAATTTCTTTGGTTGCAGCTTTGATTGAAGCCCCATCTCCGAGGTCGAGGGTGATGCATTGAACACAATTCTCCGCACCCGAACCCGATGGCGCTATTTTTTGCAAAACCAATTGATCTAAGGTGCGCATACAGGCGATGACCTGAGCGCCATGCGAGGCAAAGGTGTGAGCAATAGCCAAACCAATCCCTCGGTTGGCGCCTGTCACAACAGCAATTTTGTTTTTTAACATCTTAACTTCAGGCCTCAATCTTCAGGAATCTCACGAAAAACTTGCCCCCGCTCGTACACAGGTTCGAGGACGCTCCAGTCGTCTTGCGGGAGCGAATTTCCTTGCGGAAAGGGCGGAATGCTGCCCGCGCCAATTCTGCTTAGTACCAGCGGGGACGTGTAGTAAGCTCTCAGCAGGTGACCCACAAAAGCGGAAAAAACCCTGACATCGGACAGCTTGCAAGCATTTATGGCCTGCATTTTTTGTTCGTGGTCCAAGTCCTTAAAAGATAGAGAAAACCTGTCACCGCAAACCTCGTCTAGCATCCTCAAAAATTTATCTGGAAGATCAATGAGATCATATTTCTCCAAGTGAGCTTTGAAATCAATTGAGGAGGCACATGGCATACCCAAATCGGGATCACCCGGTAGCATAGTTTCAACGATGACTTGAAGATGATTCACGAAAGCAAGGTGTTTTTATTCTTTAGGATAAAGTCACAAGCCCAAAGCGTGATAGCCTGAGCTGTTGCCACTGGATTCACCGCACCGGAAGTAACAAAGACACTGCTGTCCACAATGAATAAATTGGGAATTCCGTGAACTTGACAATGCCGATTCACCACAGATCGGCTGGGATCGTCTCCCATACGCGCTGTACCCATCAAATGCCAACCCGTGTGTTTGACCGGTGCAAATGAGGAAGTAACGGTTGCCCCAGCTGCATGAAAGACTTGCTTACCTGCGCTCATGCCATGTTTAAGCATATTCTTTGTGTTTTCACTCAGTTTGTAATGAACCTTGATCCCTGGCATGCCAGAAGAGTCACAATTGGCATAATCCAGTTCCATGCGATTGTGTGGCTCCGGCAAGTCTTCAGAAATGACCGCAATGCCTGCTGTTCTGTTGAAAGTCTGACGGAATTTACGATGGTGATCAGGCCCGAGCGGAATACGTCGCATAAAGTATCCCGTGTTAGCAGTTTCAAATGCAGGCGCGCCTCTTAGGACTTGCATGGTGTAGCCCCTTACAAAGTCTCTGTCAGAACATGTTTCGTAAAACTGCTGACTAATAATACATGCGCCATGCGGTCCAAGGCTGGATTCAAGATCGCGATCAAAAACCCCCTCAACATAGGCCAGCGGATGCAACATCAAATTCCGACCCACTAAGCCAGACTGGTTCCCCAATCCGTCCGGGTATGCTTGGGACCGGGAATTCAATAACAGGCGTGGTGTACCAATGCCACTGCATGCGACAACAACTACACTGGCATGGATTTCATGGTGAGCCCCGGACGCATCCGCGTAGATGACCCCTTTTGCCAGACCACATTGATCAATCGTCACTTCTAAAACGCGGCTTTGAGTGCGGACCTCCACTCCTTGCCGTCTGGCTATAGGCCAATAAGTTTGATCCACGCTGCCCTTGGCCCCTTGTGCACAACCGGTATTGCAAGGACCCAGGTTGATGCATGCGCCTCGGCTACCATGACGGCGAGTATTGATGGCTGCATAAGAGGGCCACCAATGCCAGCCTAAATTGTTGAACCCTTCAGCCATTACACGACCCATTTTACCTAATGGAACAGGTGGCAATAAAGTTGGATACTCTGGGTTGGCTGGATCACCCACCAAGCCTGCAACCCCCATCATCGACTCATTCAGTTCGAAAAAGGGCTGCAAATCCGCGTAGTCAATTGGCCAATCGTCTCCAACGCCATCCAAGCTGCGTGTCTTGAAATCGGACGGGTGCATTCTTGGAAAATGTGCTGAATAGAGCACTGTACTGCCGCCAAAACCATTGAAGTTCGCAATAGATATAGGAGAGTCGCTGTCATCAATGGGATAGTCAGCGAGGTTGCACCGAACGGAAGGATTCGAGCTGAAGTCTTGCTCCCTGGATAACTCCCAATCAACTCGCGTGCTGGGGTATTTACCGGAGTCGGTTAGAGCCCCTTGCTCCAGACAGATGATTCGAAGCGAATGGTCCTCACTGAGCCGCCATGCAGCCGCAGCACCACTAGCGCCAGAACCAACAATGACCATGTCGAAAAGCTCCTTCATTTCATTTCTTGGATACTGGCAAATACCGCTCCAGGATTTCTGGGATGGTGATCAGCATATCGGCCTCACAGGCAAGCTCCCCATCAACAATGGCGACACCTTTTCCTTTACATATGCCTCGACTCCAGGAAGTGACCTGCGTATCAATATCGAATTTTTTACCTGGCAAGACCTCCTTTCTGAAGCGAACGGTATGTTGAAGAGCGTGAGTCACCTTCCCCTTAAGGCCGGGCAAGGTAGTAATTGCAACAGTCAACATCTGAGCTAGCGCTTCTAGTTGCAGGGCGCCCGGCATATTCGGGCCATCGGGAAAGTGAACGGGGAAATACCATTCATTTAGGGTTAAATTTTTATAGCCACGCGCATATTTACCAGGCAATACCTCGTCAACATGATCGATCATCAGGAAAGGGTATCGATTCGGTTGGTAAGCTTGCAACTCCAGGCAATTCAGACTAAACGGCTCTGCATGAGGGTTGTTAGCATTCAAAATATTTTCCTTTGTTTATTAAACATCAATGAGGCGCGACAGACTGCCCACCATGTCATACCCATCCCACACGATGTTCATATCCAACGCCCGACCCACTGGAACAACTCGGTCGATTCCTCGCAATTGGTGGCGGACAATCCAATCCCTTATGAGGGCGTTGTCGAAGCCTTGTGCGGTCAACGTTTGATAACGCTCGTTCACAATAGGCGCCAATTCATCCAGATGCGTTAACACCACTTCATGGACCGTACCGAAGTAGCCGCGATACACATCTTGGTGCGGATTTATGCCATCCAATTTGACCCTGTAAAGTAAGTTTTCATGGCGTTCAACAACCTGCACATGCGATCCAGTAAGCGCGCTACGACATGCTTGAACAAACTTATCCATCACCTGAACTGCTTGAAGTGTATGTTTCTGCTCAACAATCTGGACGATCTCCGGCCACAGTCTGGCCTGGGCTTGATCGGCGTCTGTTTGGTTACCAATCCATGCAATCAACTGCGGCGATGAGCATGCCGCTTGATCCATCAAGTAAATGTCGTTAAACAAATCCTTGCAAAACTGTTTAAAGCCCTGCTCATCCATTTCCAAAATAGAAGGTGGACTTAGAACACATAAGGAGTACCTGTCAGAAAATGCGACTTCTCGCGAACGTGGCTTACAGGGGAAAGCGCGCATGTGTGTCACAGTACTATCACCACCCCAGACAATCCGACCATCTGCTTCCGATATCCAAAACTTGCTGATATCGTCATTACGCTCATACTGCACCAAGGCAAGTGCTTGACCTATCGCCAGATGTCGAGGTTCATCCAATAGCGTCTTAATCGTCTGGACCAACAAATTGGTCGTGGCAGAGGGTTTGCTTGGCAAACGCAACACACATGTATTACCGGATAGCAAACCAAAGGCCATTGAAAAAGCAAAGTTAACGGGAACATTTGCGGGGCAGATGTGAAATGTCATCCCTAATCCCATGCGTAGTCTTCGATCATGGCAATAGTGAGAGCGCAAGCGCATCAGGTTTGCTTGCCTGCACCAATATGCAAAAGTAACAACATCAGGTAAGGTTTTGCTTGTCTGATGCGCAAGCAAACAACGGGAAAGTTGGGCAAGAAATTCAATACGTGATTCGTTGAAAGTCTCAACGGGTTTATTTGAAATCGTTGTAAGCGACCCCGCCAATACGGTGGTCTTCAGCGAAACGTCATCGGGTATATGTATCACTGCACCCTCTCGTTTCAGCGTCTTGAATGCGCCCAAGCACTTTGAAATAAGCCCCATGTCGACCGCACGGACAATCATCGGTGCCGAGCAAAACGCCCTCATCCTCACTCAACAGCGAGTGTCCTGGGTAGCTTCTTGGTATCACAGACAGCAACTGAATCAAACCAGCCTGCCCCGGTGCCGAGGGATTAAAATTTATCGGGTCTCTAATAATGACATCCGACCACACCGAGGCGTGCAGGTGATCATGTTCGCACTCCATAAATATGGAACCTGTCTGTTCAATCATGCCGTAATAGTTGTGAACATGGCTGATGCCCGTTGCCGTTTTGAGACGCTGTTTAAACTCCTGGGGATCAATTGCCTGCGATTGAAGTTGCTTCCAGCCCCCCCCATGAATAAGAATTCCATTTCCAAGTGGAATGTGTTTTTTGTTTGACTCACACCAACGAAGCAGATGTAGCCAGACTATGTAGGTAAAGCCATAGAGCAAGATGGGTTGACCTGCATATTTCGTTAAAAATTGGGTAACCCTCTCTTCGTTCAAGAACATATCGTCGTCTAATGCAAACTCAACGTCCCGTCCGAACGTGGAAAATCCAATAATTCCAGCGGTTCTAGCAGAGAACTGTCGCCTGCTTGCCACAGTGGCGCGGCAGTCAATGACTAGCATCGGCAAGCGCCTTGGTCCAATAAACTCACCCATGATGCGTGACAAAACCTTCACTTGCATCGCAGAAGTCTGCTTGTCCAGGAAGATCTGCGAAACACTTTGACCACTAGTTCCAGAGGAGGTCATTGTCTTATAAACTTCTGATTGGGGCACGCTCAGCAAGCGTTCATGCTTGAATAGCCGAACAGGTAAGAATGGCAAGTTTTCAATACTTTTGAAGTCTCGTCCCCGCCACAACTTTTCGAGAATCTGCCGGTAAGCGGGACAAACACCTTGGTGATGCATCGTCAAAGTCTGCAATGCATCGAGTAACACTGGCTCTTTTTGCTTTTGACCCAAACCGTACACCGGCCAGTTCATCATGTCATTCAGTGCTTCGTATTCAGACATGAATAGTCAATTTTTCCGGTATTTAATCTCGGCAATATGGGCATAGCCGAGATCGTGACGGCGGACGGGTGAATCTTCATGATTACGGCTAGTTGTTTGGCTTTATCGTCGTCTACATCTGATGGCGCCTCAATCATGACTTTAAGGTGATCATCTTGACCGTAAGAAGCAGCGACCATTCCACGCTCGGCAAACCACGCCTCTACAGCGTCAAGAGATATACGTACCCCGAAGATCTTTAAAAAACGACTGCTTCTGCCCTCAATAAAAAAGAATCCATCGGTATCTTGCCTTGCTAAATCACCTGTTCGTAAAACGCCCCGCCACTCATCACCAAGTGCCAAATCCTTATTAGTAAATGCATAGCCCATTGCAACATTAGGACCACTGAAAATAAGCTCGCCGATTTGGTCAGGTTGTTCAATTCGATTGCCCTGTGAATCCTCCAACCATAAGTTGCCGCTCGGCACTGCTCGGCCGATACTGCCAGATTTAGCCTTCATATACTCGGGGTGCAAATATGCCATTCGAGGAGAGGCCTCAGTTTGACCATACATAGTGAAAAAACGAATACCTTTAGACTCACAAATCTCAGTAATCCAATCTGTAAGGGGTGCTGACAATTTCCCACCAGCCTGAGTCATAGTGCGCAATGCGGGTAGCTCCATACATTGAAAACGCAGTTTAAATAGCATTTCGTAACTGTAAGGAACCCCGGCCAAACTTGTCACTTCATTTGATTTCATTAGCCGCCAGAAAAGCGCATCAAAAAAAGATCGATTAGTTAGTAGAATGGATGCACCTGCATTCAAATGACTGTTGATAACAGACATCCCATACGAATAATTGAGGGGTAAAGACGTAATAGCACGCTCGTGTTTGTTAATTTCCAAATAGTCTACTATTGATTTGGCGTTGGAGAGAATATTCGTATGAGATAGACGGACCAGTTTAGGAGATCCCGTAGAACCCGATGTGGCCAGCAATAAGGCTAAATCGGGGTGCAAATCGGGCCCGTTGCCATCCCGATAACGGCACAGACTATAGTCACCATTTGTCTGAGTTGTCTGAAGATGAGTAAAATTGGAGGCTAGCGTGGTCGGTAGCAATACATATGCCGGCGAATAAGTACTGAGCAATCTCGAAAAAGCTGCTTCAGAAATATCAGGATCTAGTAAAAGTGGGGCGCATCCCGTTTCTAGACATGCTATGTAAGCAACGGTGGATGGAATATCATTTCTAGCCGCAAGAAAAACAAGTCTCTTCTGCGGAAGTATTTTTGAAAATTGAGCCACCTCCTCACGGAGTTGGCCATATGACCATGATTGGGCATCATCGGTTAGCAAGGCAAGTCGATCAGGCGCGCTCCAGTCAACCAAAGACAACATTATATTTCAATTCCGTATTTTTTCAGCTTTTCAATGCCGACTGTGTAGGAAGCAAACTCAATAATGTCTTCAGTTTCCATCATGATACTGAATGTATCTTCAAGTGCAGCAATCATTCCCATGTGCCCAACAGAGTCCCAGGTAGGCACACACTGATACGTGAAATTTTCGTTGAGCGCGTCGTCAGTAACTGAAAAGCAGTCTACGAACACTTTATTGTATTTCTCCTTATTCGTCATTTCGTTTTTCCTTTGATTTAAAAACGTTTTGAGTCTCATTATTTCGCATCACTCTTGCTGGATTACCAAGAGCGATGACTCCGTCAGGGATATCATTGTAAACAACCGATCCCATTCCAATGATGGAATTTGAGCCGATCTTAACGCCCTCCTTAATCAAGGCGCCCATACCGATGTAGGAATCCTTGCCAACGATACACGCCCCCCCCATATTGACCATTGATGAGATCACGGAGTTTTCACCGACAAAAACATCATGACCGATAATACTCAGTGTATTAACACACGAGTTGCGAGCGAGAACAGCATCGCTGGAAACAGAGCACAACGGCGCTATGATGACTCCTTCAGAGATTGAGGCACTGTCTGCGAAGATTGTGGAGACATCTACCAATTGGCTAAGCCGCGCGTGCTCCATATGAATCCTTTTTTGGATCATACGCCTCACCGCGGGTTCCCCCGCTGCTATTAGAAATTCATTTGTAACAATCCTATCGTTGGCTTTAAGCGACTCAAAGGTCTCCACAGTTGCGCCATACTTTACATCGACCCCCAGCACATCATCAACGAATTTAATGTCATCCCATCGCTTAGCAGAAATGTTACTTCGACGTGCTATGTCGATGACTTCCTTGCCGAAACCACCGGCACAGTATATGTATAAATCCATTTTTCACTCTGTGCTTCTAAATTGATTGACGAAGTTTAGCTCCCCGTCATATTAAATTCCTTCAATGGCAGCTAGGACTCTTTCTAACTCATCAGATCGAATATCCGAACCCATCGGTAGGCACAATATTGAATTAGAGGATTTCCTGGCCTGGAGCAGATTTTTGGAGGAACCCCCATTCAATTTCTGGTAAATTGGGAGATCCGATAGAAGTGGGTAAAAATAACGCCTAGCGTACACGCCCCGACTTTTAAGACGTTCATAGAGTTCATCTCGACTCATTTTGTAATTCTCATCTATAAGAACCGGAAAGTAAGAGTAGTTGATCGGTCCAAATTTTGCTGAGTTTAGGCAGGTAATACCGGAGATTCCTGTTAACCTCTCCTCATAATAGTCACTTATCTGTTTACGCTTCTCAAGTAACTTATTGAAGTTTTGTAACTGCAATATTCCTATCGCGGCAGAGAACTCGTTCATCTTCCCATTGATTCCAACCTCTGCTACGCTCGTTTCACTCTGGAAGCCGAAGTTTTTCAATAAATCGATTTGATCTTTCATTGCTTGATTCTTACAGACGATTGCCCCGCCTTCGAAGGTGTTAAATATCTTCGTGGCGTGGAAGCTTAGAATCGAGAGGTCTCCATGATTTAGAACACTCCCGCAATGGCAGGTAGTTCCGAATGCATGGGCTGCGTCATAGATCACCCTAAGATTGTGCCGATCTGCGATTTCTTGTATCGCATCTACATCGCAGGCTCGACCGTAACAATGCACGGCCAAGATCGCGGTTGTGTTCGCGGTGATCGCCTCCTCGATTCTTGCTGGATCAATGTTCAATGTGTTTGCGTCAATATCTACAAACACTGGCGTTAATCCATTCCAGAGGAGTGCGTGCGAGGTCGCAACAAAAGAGTATGGCGTCGTTATCACCTCACCAGATACATTCAACGCCTTCAAGGCCAAAATTAGGCCTATGGTGGCGTTGTTTACTAGGGCGACTGGGCCAGTGCCAAATTTTTCAGAGAGTGCTTTTTCAAGCTCTGCGTGAAACTTTCCGCCATTGGTCAGCACTCGCGAGGACCAGATTTCCTCGAGATAAGGGATCAGATCAGTTAGCGGCGGCAAGGAGGGGCGAGTGACGAATATCGGCTCGCATGAGCCTTCCTTGTCTGTTGGGGGCTGATGTTCCACCGACCTATGGTAACGCGACATTGCACACGTTCAGTAAACATCCCACCGAATTTTTTCGGCTAAGGCCTTTTGTCCATGGAGTGAGAACCCGAGGGTCGCTATTTCTTGGGTCTGGTATTGGCGAATTGACTGTCTTAAGCGAAATTTTTCCCATTTCCTAACAACACGGTTCTTGCCAAGCAGGCGGTAATTGTGTCGGTCGCCCAGCCCATCCCTCGAAGATAGTCCTCTCTCCAGTCTCATAGCGTTTTGTGTAATGGAGCCGTAGTGGTGAATCCAAGAGGACCCGACCGTACCCATACGGATACCTCGCGCTCTACACTCGTTGAAGAATAGCGTGTCCTCGTACCCCAAGAGGTGTGGGCTCGCGCGAAAGTAGCCAACCTTTTGCCAGATCGATGCATGCACAAGCATGCAGACCGCATGGACGTGACCGACTCTTAGGGTCATTCGCGCCTGTTCCGCTCTTTGAAACCCAGCTGCTCGTAAGTCGTAATCATCCGAACCCTCAACCATGGCCGG
>Ga0194116_10006272_pt1 | contig 12735 bp, 10 predicted proteins | sample TA2MahsurfametaG_4_FD_148617 | JGI IMG/M metagenome (GOLD analysis project Ga0194116, IMG submission 148617) | Freshwater microbial communities from Lake Tanganyika, Tanzania - TA2015008 Mahale S9 surface | ecosystem: Environmental > Aquatic > Freshwater > Lake | place: Tanzania: Lake... | reverse complement strand
CCATCCAGCTGGCGGAGCAGGGTTTTCCGGTGGGGGCAGAACTCAGTGCCTCCCTCGAGGCTGCGGCGCCGCTGCTCAAGGCCCATCCCGCCAGCGCCCGGCAGTTTTTCAAGGCCGGTGGCCAGCCCTATCGGCCCGGTGAGCGGCTCAGGCAGCCTGAGCTGGCTTTCAGCTTGCGCTGCATCGCTCAGCAAGGCTCCAGCTGCTTCTATCGCGGGCGATTGGCTCAGCAGCTCACAGCCCTGATGCAGGCTGGTGGCGGCCTGATCACCGCAGCAGATCTGGCGGCCTATCAAGCCCCCTGGGCCACACCGCTGCAAACCACATTCCAGGGCCACCGCGTGCTCACCATGCCGCCTCCCAGCGGTGGTGGCGCCACGCTGCTGCAGCTGCTCAATGTGCTCGAGCCGCTGAAGCTTGCCCAAAGCGGTCTCAACAGTGCTGCCACGATCCACACGATGGTGGAAGCGATGAACCTGGCTTATCGCGACCGCAATCGCCTGCTCGGTGATCCTGATCAGGTGGCGATGCCGCTGGATCGTCTCCTCAGTGCTCGCTATGCGGCCGAGCAACGCCAACGCATTCGTGTCGATCGCCATCGGCCGGCGGCCGAGCTGGAGGCCGAACCCAGCCCAGTGCTTGGCGGCACCAACACCACTCATCTTTCTGTGGTGGATCGCGATGGCGGCTTGGTGGCTACCACCACCACACTCAACACCGCCTACGGCAATGGCATCACGGTGCCGGGAGCGGGCTTCCTGCTCAACAACGAGATGGACGACTTCACCGCGAAACCCGGTGCCCCGAATGCGTACGGCTTGCGCCAGGGCAGCCAGAACGCCATTGCACCAGGCCGCCGTCCCCTCAGTTCGATGACGCCGACCCTCGTGTTCCGCCCGGATGACTCACCATGGCTGGCCACCGGCAGCCCCGGTGGCAGCCGCATCATCACCACGGTGCTGCAGGTGTTGCTTAACCGCTTGGTGCATGGCTTGAATCTGGCATCAGCTGTGGCGGCACCACGGATCCACAGCCAGCTTTGGCCGGATCACATCAGCGTGGAGCAGGGGATCAGCCCCGACACGATCCGGTTGCTCGAGCGTCAGGGGCACACCATCAGGTTGGCCCCCTCGATGGGTTCAGCTAATTCCGTAGAGGTTCATGTTGATGCTCACTCGAGGCAAAACTTCGGAAACCTTATTAAAACCTATGGCTATGCAGATCCAAGGCGATCTGATTCGGCTGTAATGCCTGAGTAATGATCCTTGCCAGGGCAGCAATTATTGATTCATGGCATCACTGCAGTGCTGGTTATGGCCGAGGCGTTTTTCGCTTGGGCTTTTTGGTTGTGCTGCCAGAAGACTTGTTCTGGCTCAGCCCAGTCGTTAGAACGCGGCAGGATGGATGCCTCATCGGTAGAGGCGAGGTGGTACGGCTTTTTGTGTGATGAGACTCATAGACGCCATGAGATTTCATGGCCATTAGATTCCTAAGCTCTGCTAAAAAGATTGGAATATTGGATAGAAGAACGGTGGTCAGAGGGTTGATGGCTGCTGATGTTGCACCCACTGCCGCCAACAGCCTTGATCCTGCAATGAGTGAAAAGTTGCTTGTGGCCGTTTTTTCTATGTTTCGACCGAGCTGGACGATGCGAGGTAGCCAGTGGACATCAGCTCCGAGGGTGATATCGCAGATGCTCCCGGTAATTGTGCTGTCAGCATCAACATCTAAGCACAGAGAGACGTCTGCGCGGGTTAGCGCAGGTAGATCATCTAAAATATAGCCAAGATAAGCAACGCCTTCTCCAGTTTTTTGGAGGTCACGCACAAGCTCGATGCGATCGAAAGCGTCAAAGTTGCCGTGCAGATTTTCTTCATGTCTGATGCCAAGTGGTTCGAATAATTCGGTCATGCGTGATGTGCATTTTCTGCCCACTACATGAATGCTGATCCCTAGATCCTGGAGAGCTTGGCAAACACCAATCCACTCATCCCCTGGTTTGGAAATGAGTTCGACATAGCCAATGAGCTCGTTATTCTCCCAGAACTCAATGGGATCTAGGTCGGTATAAGCGATGAACTCAGGGGGATCTTTTTGCTCTTTCAGGCAAATCTCTCTGCCATCATCCAGTGTGATGATCCAGCCTTCCTCTGCGAGATGGTTCAAGTCAACATGGGCAACCCTGAGGGGGCGTGATAAATGTCCAAGCTGATCTGACCAGATTCGGACTTCGTTGGCTTCGAGTAAGTGATTCTGTAGGCCCGCCAGGATCCGCAGGAGTTCGCCACGGCGCTGTTTGTGTGTTGGGGCGAGATGTTCGCGAACTTTGATGCCACCCAGACGGTTGAGGCAGCTGCCACTGATGACAAGATGCTTGACTTTGCTTAATGTATAGAGAGAATCGGGTGCATTGATATGCACTCCTTGGAGCCCAAGGGTGTAGATGGCTGTCAGTTTTGAGCTGATATTGCTTGCTGTCCAGGCGTTGACAGGATCAAGTTGAAGAATCCCAAGGGATCGTTCAAATGTTCCGAAGAGCATGGTTAGCCCGCCGGCGCCAAGGAGTAGGGGGATTGCAATGTCGTTGTACCGTTCGAGATTCTTGTCAACTTTTGTCGCTGCGAGTTCAGTGGCCTTCGTCTGAATGATGCCCATGTAGGCATCGTGGTACTCAATGGGATCGTCGACTCTTAGGATGCCTGAGCCTTTGATAATCATTGAGCCAGCACTGATCGAGTCTCCGGCTTTTTTTCTGAGTGGCCGCCAATCGCCATCAACAATTCTGCTGATGATAATGATTTCGCCTTTGACCAGTGTGCTGTTCAGGAATATGTGTGATTGGGTTTTTGCAGGGTAGAGGTCGCCTTCTTTGACTTCTGGTAGCTCATCGTCGTCATCACCATTATGGCCATTGATTTGAATGCTCACAATGTTGCGGATGTGATCGACGAATTCTTGAGATCGCTCTTTTGGTTCACTCTCGCTTTTCGTTAGTTCTTCGGTAACTGTGCTTGCCTCTCCAAGGCCGGTTTCAAGTAAAGCTTCTCCAGCATGTCCATCTGCGATGAGGATGCTTGTGAACGTTAATTCAAGAAGCTTGGGTGACAGCTTTCGAAGCTCGTTCCAATGTTCTTTGATTTCTTTGGCCGCTGGTACCAGTGAAACTGCCGCCCCTAGAGCGATCAACGTGATCGGGATGGGTAGCAGAATCTCTGCAACGAGAAGGCAGCCTACGAAGATTCCATTCCTAAGGGCTGAGCTGTGAGATAATTTCGTATTCCACTTTTCAATTCTGAGTTGGGTCAGTGCAAGATGAAGTTCATTGTCAACGCTGGGAAGCGTTAGACAGTCATCAAGAAGATCATCAATATCGTCGGTTCTATGCCTTGGATAATGAATAATCAGGTCTCCGCTGATTCGGTTGATCCTAAAGTCTTTGAGCCAATGGCATCGGGTAAGTGTAATAATGCAATGGTGCCTAAGAACGTCCGATTCGATCAGCTGATCGCAGTAAATCCTTACTCTTCCTGGCAGGCTGCTGCGAACTTGGTAATGAGACTGATTCACCGTAGGCCTTGTGGTCGAAGAATGCTATGAACCCAGGAAGAACGTGCCTGCTCCTATCACAGTATAGAGTGTTAGAAGTAAAGACCCCTCGTACCAGCTGAGCTTTCGGTTTTCGATAATCCAGTGAACCGCTAAAACCGTTGCACCAAGGCAGAAGAGGGATGTCCCGGGAATGCCGAGGTGCAGATACCTACCCATCGGTGCTCCGCAGATCACAAGAAGTGGCATCACGAACAAAAGAAGTTGGACGCTCGACTCAACAGTGCTTGCCATTGCGAGGTCCATCCGATTGGAATTGGCAGCTTTGATGGATATCAATGCTTCTGAGAAGCATCCAAACAGGGGCAGGAGGAAAATGCCTACAAACAATGGATTGAGATGCGCTCCATCTACGATTAGCTGGAGTGATTCCACGAGATGATCTGAAATGCCTACCAGGATCGCGCTGACAATCAGTAACATTATAATGATGGAGGCGAGGGGCTTTTTCTCGCCTGCTGCAGGGAGCACCTCTTCTGATTTGGCGCGCATGTATAGATTTCGTGCTGTTCCCGTCTGGTAGAGGAATGAAAGCAAATAAAATATGATAACGATGACTGATACGATCAGGGAGTATGAGGCGAATGAGTCGAATTGATTGGCCCCATCGCTCAGGCCAGCCTTGTTGTTCAGTATAAAGATTGTTGGTATCGCTAGGAACATCGTGCTTGCGAGCAGCTGTTGGTCTTGAAGCCCTGTGCTGTATGGGTGAATTTCTATCGTTGGCTGCTTTCTTGCCCCCACGCAGGTGCTGATTCCCAGTACCAAGAGGCAATTGGTGATCACCGCTCCTGCTATAGACACGACAACCAAGTGGTACAGGCCACTGGCAAGGGCTGTGAAGGAGACAACCAGTTCAACCAGATTTCCGAGGGCGACGCTCACCAGGCCCCCAATCCGATCGCCCAGCCTGTCGGCTAGCTCCTCAACCATCTCCGCGATCATGCGCGAGAGTGGAATGAGCCCCAGACCGCAGACAATGAACCAGCCAATCAGTTGCCCGATTGGCATGTCTTTGTCAAGATGGGCAAAAAGGGCAGCGATTGTAAAAAGAAGAAGTAAACTCCATCGGCTTGCAACTAAGTCGCGACCGAGGCCAACGCAAGCTCTAAGCATGACGGACGATGCTTTTGGGACATTCTTTTTGAAGAATGGGGGGCTAGCCATGGGATGTCAGCCCCCTGTTCATTGACCGAGATAGGCGGCTCGTAGTTGTTCATCGCCAAGCAGATCCTTGGCTGATCCTTCGAGTTGAAGTCGGCCGGCCTCAAGCACATAACCGCGATCGGCGATCTCAAGGGCGGCCTGGGCGTTCTGCTCCACCAGCAGGATCGTTTGCCCTTGCTTGTGCAGAGCCTCCAGCACTCCCATCACTTCGGCGACCAGTTTCGGCGCGAGCCCCAGGCTGGGCTCATCCAGCATCAGCAGTTCGGGGCGGCCCATCAGGGCGCGGGCGATCGCCACCATCTGCTGTTCTCCGCCGGAGAGGGAGCCAGCCTGCTGGCGTCGGCGTTCCGCCAGGCGGGGGAACAGGGCATAACAGCGATCCAGATCGCTGCTGATGCCGAGGCGGTCGCGGCGGAGGTAAGCGCCCAGCTCCAGATTGAAGGCCACGGTTTGGCGGTTGAGCAGCCGCCGGCCCTCTGGGCAGTGGCCGATCCCAAGCCTGAGGGTGCGGTGGGCTGGCACCTTGGCTAGATCGCCGCCGCGCCAGCGAATCTCGCCGCCCGTGGCGGGTACGAGCCGCGAGATGGCTCGCAGGGTTGTGCTTTTGCCGGCTCCGTTGGAGCCCAGTAGGCAGACGAACTCCCCGCGGTTCACCCGGAGCGACACGCCTGCCAAGGCCTGCACGCTGCCGTAGTGCACCTGCAGCTGATCCAGTTCCAGCAGCGCGATGGTGTTCACCTGGCACCTCCCAGGTAGGCCTCGATCACCCTGGGGTTTGTGCGGATCTGTTCAGGGCTGCCCAGGGCGATCAGCCGGCCGAAATCCAGCACCGCCATGCGATGGCAGAGCTGCATCAGGAGCGGCACGTGATGCTCAATCACGATCAAGGTGAGTTGATGGCGCTGCCGCATCTCTGCCAGTAAGTCGCAGAGCTGGTCTTTCTCGCTGGGATTCATGCCGGCGGCAGGTTCATCCAGCAGCAGCAGGGTTGGCTTGGTGGCTAAGGCCCTGGCGATCTCCAGGCGCCGGCGGTTGCCGTAGGCGAGTTCATCGGCGCGGCGATCGGCCAGGTGAGCCAAGTCCAACTCCTCCAGCAGGGCGAGGGCTTGCGGTTCGAGCTGGGCTCCGGCTTGGTGGTGGAGGGCGACCAGCACGTTTTCCAGCACTGTGAGCTCACCGAACAAGCGCAGGTTTTGAAAGGTGCGGGCAATGCCCAGGCGGTTCAGCGCATCGGGGCTGAGGCCATGGCAGCGTTTGCCGCGCCAGCGGATCATTCCGCTGGTGGGTGGTGTGACGCCCGAGAGCAGATTGAACAACGTGGTTTTGCCGGCGCCGTTCGGCCCGATCAGGCCGAAGATCTCTCCCTCCTGCACGCTGAAGCTCACATCGCTGAGGGCCTGCAACCCGCCAAAGCGGCGGCTGACGCCATGCAGTTCGAGCGACGCTGCCTGCTCGCTCATGGCTTCAGCCTCCGCAGTTTCCATCGGCCCAGCTTCTCCAGCAGAGCTGGCGTAATCAGTCCCTGGGGGAAGAACACGGGCCCCAGCAGAATCACCAGGCCGAACAGCACCAGGCGAAGATCACCCACGGGGCGGAGCAGTTCCGGTAGAGCGGTGAGCAGGAGGCCGCCGATCACGGGGCCGAGCCAGCTGCGCGAACCTCCAAGGATCACGAAGGCCAGCGTGGTGATCGCGACATCGAAACTGCCCTGCCTGGCGTTCCAGGTATTGAGGTAGTGCGCAGCGATCACGCCCGTCACGCCCGCAAGAACAGCACTGGCCACAAACGCGCTCAGCTTCACGCGGGTGGTGTTGATCCCCATGCAACGGGTGGCCAATTCGTCGTCGCGGATGGCGGCCATGGCTCGTCCCAACCGACTGGTTTCCAGCCGCTGAAAGGCCCAGCCGCAGAGGGCAAGTAGCCCACCGCTGAGTGTGATGTAGCCGAGGGGATGGTGAAACGGCTGTGGGATGCCGAAGATGCCGGTGGCGCCACCGGTGAAGGGGAGATTGAGGATCGCAACCCGCACGATCTCCACGAGGGCGATCGTGGCGATCGCCAGATAGATCCCTCGCAAGCGCAGCACCGGGAGCCCCACCAGCGTCGCCAACGCTGCCGTGAGCGCCCCGGCTACCACCATTTCCCAGAGCACGGCGCCGAGGCTGATGGTTCCCTGGTGGTCTGCGTGGGTGGCCATCAGGGCCGCCAGCGTGCCGCCCACCGCATAGAAGGCCGGTGTGGCCAGTGAGAGCTGGCCTGCAGCCATGGGCAGATACACCGAGAGGCCCAGCAGCGCGCCGAGGATCATCTGCACCAACAGGCCGTTGTCGGGCATCGCTCAGACTTTCTCCTGCAGGCGACGCCCCAGCAGGCCACTGGGGCGCAGCACCAGAACAGCGAACAGCACGGCGAAGGCCAGTGCATCGCGCCAACCGGAGGCTGCAGAGGGAATCAGAGCCTCGGCGAGGCCCATCAGCAAGCCGCCGGCGATGGCACCAGGCACGCTGCCCAAGCCCCCCAGCACCAGCACCGCCAGGCCCTTGAGGCCGAAGCTGATGCCGAAGTAGGGGCCGGCCAGGCTCACGCTGAGCCCGATCAGGCCCCCGCCCAGCCCGGCCAGCATGCCGCTGAGCAGAAAGGCGAGCCGAACGATGGCTCCGCTGTGGATGCCCATCAACCTTGCGGCAGTGGGATCTTCGGCCACCGCTCGCATGGCCTGGCCTGTGCGGCTTCGCTCCAGCCACACCGTGAGCGCCGCCACGGCCCCTGCCGAGATCAACAGCAGCACCACTTGCACCGTGCGGATCCTGGCGCCGCCGATCAACAGTGCTTCCGGTAAGCCTTCCAGTGCCGCTGCTCCAGCGGGGAACGCATAACCCTCGGCACCCATCAGGATCTGCAGAAGATTCACCAGCACCACGCCAGCTCCCAAGCTGGTGATCAGCGACAGCAGGGGGTCGGCACCGCGGCGGCGCAGCGGCGCAAAGGCCACCCGTTCCACCAGCAGGGCAACCACACCAGCTCCGATCGCCGCCAGCAGCAGCGCCATCCAGAACGGCAAGGCCACGGGCAGATGCCAGCCCGGTAGGGCGCCGTTCACCCCAATCCGCCCGCCCATCAGCAGGAAGGTGAGGTAACCACCAAGGCTGAACAGGGCGCCCTGGGCGAAGTTGATCACCCCCAGCACCGAAAAGATCAGGGTGTAGCCCAGGGCAACGAGCGCGTACACACCGCCACTGGCGGCGCCGTTCAGCAGGATCTGCAGCAGGGCGGCGCTCATGGTGTGGGCCCTCCGGCATCCGAGTCCACATCGAAGCTGCGCACCAAGCGGAAGCTGCCATGGCGTCCGTTGGCCTCCATCGTGACCTCAGCCACATAAAAACGCCCCTGCACCACTTCCCCATCGGCGCGGAAGTGAATGGGGCCCAAGGGCGTGTCGTAGTGCCCTGCGAGCACTTCCTGCATCAGTCGGCGCCGGGCCTCACCCAGGGTCACACCGTCCATCTCACCGCGCTTTTGCAGTCGCTGCAGCGCCTCGAACAGCACCTGGTAAGCGGTCCAGGCCTGGGCCGTGATCTGGCCGGGGGTTCGGTTGCCATTGGCGTCTTGGAACAGGCGCCGGAAGGTTTGATTGATGGGGGTGTTGAGGTCGGGGCTGTAGGCCTGTGCGATCAACACGCCATCGCACCAGCGCTGGCAGATCGGGTAGATGTTGGGCGTGTTGAGACCGTTGCCCACCACAATCTGGCCGCGGTAGCCCAGCTCCCTCAGTTGCCGGATCAAATTGCCGCCATCCACAGCTTGAGCTGAAATCACCACCAGCTGCGGCTTCTGTTGCAGGGCGGCTGTGATCGGGTTCTGGAAGTCGTTGTCGGCCAGCTGGGTGCGCTGCACGCTCACCGGCGTCAGGCCCCTTTCGGCCAAAGCCTTCTGGAAAATCGCCGTTTCGGCGGTGCTGTAGGCGTCGTCTTGGGCAAAGAACACCGCAACGCGGCTGATCTGGGGATCCCGCTCCAGCGCTTCATCGAGGGAGAGCGGCGCGATCACGGAGCTCTGGGCTGACACCCGGCTGATGAAGGAGCCGATCTGCGGAATGCCCTGGGCGGTGTTGGAGGGGGCCACGACAGGCACCCCTTGGCGCTGGGCGATCGGATCGGCCGCGAAGGCTTGCTGGGAAAGGGTGGGGCCGATCAGGGCGATCACACCCCTACCGATCAACAGGTTGAACGCAGCAATGGCGCTGGGTTCATCGGAAGCTCCGTCCTCGAGCTCTAGCCGCACCGGTCGTGGGTGGGGAGTGCTGGCAAACCAGCGTTGGGCCAGCTCCAGGCCTACCCGCTGGTCCTGGCCGTAGAGGTTGGCGTTGCCGGTGAGGGCGATGGCCGCCCCAAGGGTGACGGCGGCTGGAAGCGGTTTGCCAGCTGGATCGCTGTTGCGACCCAGCACAGCCAAACCTGTGATGGCAACAGCAACGGCTCCAGCCAGGCGAACACTGCCGCGGCGCCTGGCGGAGAGAAGATCGCTGGATCCGGTGTTCAGGCCACCGCTGCGAAGCATTCGCGGAAGGCGGCGATGGTGGCGTCGATGTCCTCATCGCTGTGGGCCAGCGAGGTGAAGCCAGCCTCAAAGGCGCTGGGGGCCAGATAGATGCCGCGCTCAAGCATGGCGCGGTGCAGCTTGCCGAAGCGCACGGTGTCGGCGGCCTTGGCCTCCTCGAAGTTGCGCACCGGGCCTTCGCAGAGGAAGAAGCCGAACATGGCGCTGATTGAACCGCCGGTGATCGGCAGGCCGGCGCTGCGAGCAGCATCCATGATGCCGTCGATCAGGCGCTTGGTGATCGCCTCGAGCCGCTCGTAGCTGCCGGGCTGCTTGAGCAGCTCCAGAGTTTTGATGCCGGCGGTCATCGCCAGGGGGTTACCGCTCAGGGTGCCGGCCTGATACATCGGGCCGGCGGGGGCCACCATGCTCATGATGTCGGCGCGGCCGCCGTAGGCGCCCACGGGCAGGCCGCCGCCGATCACCTTGCCCATGGTGGTGAGGTCGGGGGTGATGCCGAACTTGGCCTGGGCGCCGCCGTAGCTGATGCGGAAGCCGGTCATCACTTCGTCGAACACCAGCAGCGCGCCGTTCTCCTTGGTGAGCTCGCGGATGCCTTCCAGGAAGCCGGGCTCGGGGGTAATGAAGCCGGCGTTGCCCACCACGGGCTCGAGGATCACGCCGGCGATTTCACCGGGGTTCTCGGCGAAGAGCTGCTTCACCGCTTCCAGATCGTTGTAGGGAGCGGTGAGGGTGCTGGCGGCGGTGGTGCGTGGCACACCGGGGGAGTCGGGCAGGCCGAGGGTGGCCACACCCGAGCCCGCCTTCACCAGGAACATGTCCGCGTGGCCGTGGTAGCAGCCCTCGAACTTGATGATCTTTTCGCGGCCGGTGAAGGCGCGCATCAGGCGCAGCACCGACATGCAGGCCTCGGTGCCGCTGTTCACGAAGCGCACCATCTCAACCGACGGCACGGCATCGATCACCATCTCCGCCAGCTTGTTTTCCAGGGCGCAGGGAGCACCAAAGCTGGTGCCCTTCTCCAGCGCCTCGTGCAGGGCGCCGATCACCTCGGGGTGGGCGTGGCCGCAGATGGCAGGGCCCCAGCTGCCGATGTAATCGATGTAGCGGTTGCCGTCCACGTCCCACGCGTAGGCGCCCTTGACGCGGTCAAACACGATCGGCTGTCCGCCCACGGAGCGGAAAGCGCGCACCGGTGAGCTCACCCCACCCGGCATCAGCGTCTGCGCGGCACTGAACAGTTCCTGGGACCGGGTGGTGTTGTGCACGGGAGCCGAAACAGGTGCCGAGGTCAAAACGGATTCCGCAGACGGGAGCTTGAGCGCACCATCCTTACGCAATTGCAGGCCCGGGAGTCCAGTGGTGGAACTCTCGTTAAGGTCTTGCCACCGTGGCCCATCCCTGTGACGCCTGACTGGGGCTTGCTTGAACGCCGCCTGCGGCCTCTGCTGCCGCCGCGGGCTGTGGTGTCCAAGCGTCAGGAGTTGCTGGCCTACGACTGCGACGGACTCACCCTGCATCGCCATCAGCCGCCACTGGTGGTGCTGCCGGAAACCACCGAACAGGTGGCGGCGGTGGTGAAGCTCTGCGCTGAGCTGGAGGTGCCGTTCATCGCCCGCGGCAGCGGCACGGGCCTCTCCGGTGGTGCGCTGGCGGAGCAGCCGGCCCTGGTGATCGCCACCAGCCGCATGCGCAAGGTGCTGGAGGTGGATCTGGCCAATGAGCGGATCACCGTGCAGCCGGGGGTGATCAACAGCTGGGTCACGCGGGCGGTGACGGGCGATGGCTTCTATTACGCCCCGGATCCCTCCAGCCAGGTGGCCTGCAGCATCGGCGGCAATGTGGCCGAGAACTCTGGCGGCGTGCACTGCCTGAAGTACGGCGTCACCAGCAATCACGTGCTGGCGATGGAGGTGGTGCTGCCGGATGGTTCGATCACCACCTTGGGCGGTGAGTTGCCGGAGATGCCGGGCCTGGATCTGCGCGGTGTGTTCATCGGCAGCGAAGGCACCCTCGGGATCGCCACGGCGATCACCCTGCGGCTGCTGCGCACCCCCGAAACGGTGGCAGTGCTGCTGGCGGATTTCGCCTCGATGGAAGCCGCCGGTGAGGCGGTGCGCCTGATCACGGGTGCTGGGGTGCTGCCGGCGGGCATGGAAATGATGGACAACCCCTGCATCCAGGCGGTGGATGACTATTTCGGGGTGGACGAGTACCCCCGCGAGGCCGCGGCGGTGCTGCTGATCGAGCTCGATGGCCACGCGCTGGAGGTGAAGGAATCGGTGGAGATCGCGAGCCGCCTCTGTCTCGAAGCGGGTGCGGGCGCGGTGCGCGAGGCCTGGAGCGAGGAGGCGCGGGCGCGGCTGTGGAAAGGCCGCAAGAGTGCGATCTCAGCGCTGGGCCGGCAGTTCCCCAGCTACTACTTGCAAGACGGTGTCGTACCGCGTACGGCACTACCCGGGGTGTTGGCCGCCATCGATCGGCTCAGCGCCGAGCATGGCCTGGCTGTGGCCAATGTGTTTCATGCCGGCGATGGCAACCTGCACCCCCTCATCCTTTACCGCGCTGGTGAGGAGGGGGTCAACGAACGGGTGAAAGCCCTAGGCGCCGACATCCTGCGTTTGTGCATTGACGCTGGTGGCAGCATCAGTGGCGAGCATGGTGTCGGCAGCGATAAACGTTGCTACATGGATTGGATGTTCACCCCTGACGATCAGGCCACCATGCAGTTGGTGCGGCAGGCCTTCGACCAAGAGGGCTTGGCGAATCCGGGCAAGCTGTTTCCCACTCCCCGCAGCTGCGGGGAGTCACATCGGCGTTGGCAGGTTTTGAAGGCTGAAAACCCAGACTCGCCGCTCGCGACGCTCGAGGTGGTTTGAAAACGCTGAGTCGTCGTGATCAGCCGATCACCGATAGCGCGGTTTGGGCTGCTGAGGTGTGGTGGTGATGGTGTTTGTTTTTGTTGCGCTTCTTTGTTTTTGAGCTTTTCTTGCTCTGGGATTTGCTAAAGATCCACTCTTCTTGTGATCCCTGCTCTGAATTGGTTGCGCTCAGCGCTTCTGATCGGGTGGGTGCAAGCCAAAGCACCAGGGTTAGCGGCAGGGCAAGACGGAGCAGGCGATTCACGTTGGAGTTGCTGGGGAGATTTATTGAGTTAAGCCACGCAGGAAGCATGTGTCAATCAGATCTTGATCGCTGCCTGAAGCTCTGAGGCTGGCTCGCCCATTCACTCCCAGTCGTCTGAGCTCTCCTCGCTGTCCTCCCAGGCCAGATTCACTACCACGGGCGCGTGATCGCTGGGCTGGGTGTTGCCGCGAGGGTTCTTATCGATGATGCATCCAGTGGCGCAATCCAGCAGCTCTTCTGTGAGATAGATGTGGTCGATGCGCCAGCCCTGATCGCGGT
>Ga0194116_10006270_pt1 | contig 12737 bp, 7 predicted proteins | sample TA2MahsurfametaG_4_FD_148617 | JGI IMG/M metagenome (GOLD analysis project Ga0194116, IMG submission 148617) | Freshwater microbial communities from Lake Tanganyika, Tanzania - TA2015008 Mahale S9 surface | ecosystem: Environmental > Aquatic > Freshwater > Lake | place: Tanzania: Lake Tanganyika... | reverse complement strand
ATTCTCCATGCTGGTGGTAAGTTTGATAAAAATACGTATAAGGTTTCTGGCGGTCTTCACGGCGTGGGTGTATCTTGCGTGAACGCTCTTTCTACAAAGCTACATGTTGAAGTGAGAAAAGAAGGCAAGCTCTATGAAATGGATTTTTCGAAAGGTAAGCCTGAGACAGAACTGAAACATGTTGGAGATGCCTCCTCGACAGGTACTAGAGTTACATTCCTTCCTGATGATACAATCTTTACAGTTACAGTGTACGATTACGACATTCTTCTTAAACGCTTAAGAGAGCTTGCTTTCTTGAACAGAGGAATTAAAATAAACTTTGTCGACGAAAGATCGGATGAGCACGTTCCAGCTTCTTTCTGTTATGAAGGTGGAATCGTTTCTTTTGTTGAGTATTTGAATGAGAATAAGACACCGCTTTTTCCGAAACCTATTTATATTAAAGGGGAAAAAGAAGGCTCCGATGGCCCTATGGAATTTGAAGTGGCCATGCAATGGAATGACAGTTACACAGAAAATCTACATTCCTACGTGAACAATATTGCAACACGCTTAGGTGGAACTCACGTATCCGGTTTTTCAACAGCCCTAACTCGGGTGCTCAACCAGTACATTAAAAATCATAACTTTGCCAAGACTGACAAGATAAGTGTGTCTGGTGATGACATGAGAGAGGGTATGACTGCTGTTTTATCACTTAAAGTAGCGAATCCTCAGTTCGAAGGTCAGACAAAACAAAAGCTTGGTAATGGTGAAGCTGGATCTGTTGTTCAACAGATCGTGGGAGAAGAATTTGCTACCTACCTAGATGAAAATCCAGTTATCGCAAGAACGATCATCGAAAAAGCAATTCTTGCTGCACAAGCGAGAGAAGCTGCAAGAAAGGCTAGAGAACTTACTCTAAGAAAAACTGCTCTTGATAGCGCAAGGCTCCCAGGTAAACTTACGGACTGCCAAGAAAAAGATCCTTCACTTTGCGAGATATATATCGTTGAGGGAGACTCTGCGGGTGGTTCTGCCAAGGGTGGACGTGACAGAAGGTTTCAGGCTGTTCTTCCTATCCGCGGTAAAATTTTGAACGTGGAAAAAGCAAGACTTGAGAAGATTTTACAAAACCAAGAAGTTGGAGCTATGGTCTCCGCCTTTGGTTGTGGCATCGGAATAGACAACTTTAATTTAGAGAAGTTGAGATATCATAAAATTATCATCATGACCGACGCCGACGTTGACGGATCTCACATTAGAACTCTTCTCTTGACATTCTTCTATCGCCATATGCCAGCGCTTATTGAAAATAACTTTGTTTACATAGCTCGTCCTCCTTTGTATAGGGTCACTCGTAAAAAGGTCAGCCAGTACATCCACTCAGAGAAAGAAATGGATGAATATCTATTAAAGCTTGGAACAGGTGATGTGAAACTAAGGATCGCAGGACACAGCGACTTTGCTCCTGTAGATAGCGTTGAAAGTCTAGTAGACTCAATTCGTGAAATTGAGACATTTATAGCATCTATAGAGAGAAAAGGGATTCCGTTTAGAGAATTCCTTCATGCTAAAGATGATATGGGTCGTTACCCAAGATTCCAAGTGTCTCTTGGAGATAAAACGCGTTTTGTGTTCTCAGAGGAAGAGTTTACTGCTCTCAAAAAAGAAAATGAAGAGATCCAAAGGGCTCAACACGAAACAACAATTGCTGCGATTCCAGAGTTCGAAAGAACAGAAGAAATGATGAATTTCAAAGTCAGAGGTCTTCCGTTTATTGAGCTTTATGAAAAAGATAAACTCGATGTTCTACGTGATAAGCTAGCAAATCTTCAATTCTCCTTTGATCAGTACTTAACTGCGGAAGGTAAATTGTTTGATATCGTTGAAGATAACGAACATGAAACTTCAGTGTATACTCTGAAAGAAGGTATTGAATTCCTAAGGGTCAACGGCAGAAAAGGTATTGAAATACAGCGTTACAAGGGTCTGGGTGAGATGAACGCAGATCAGCTTTGGGAAACCACAATGGATCCAACAAAGAGAACATTACTTAAGGTTACCTTGCCTGACGCCATAGCGGCCGATCATATGTTTACGATGCTTATGGGAGAAGATGTTCCTCCTAGAAGAGCATTCATTGAGCAGCATGCTCTATCTGTTAAGAATTTGGATATCTAAGGGAGAATCTGCGACATGTCATATACAAAAGACGAGATCATACTACCAAGAAATGTTGAGGAAGAAGTTAAAGAGAGCTATCTTCGTTATTCGATGTCTGTGATTATCTCTAGAGCGCTTCCTGATGTCCGTGACGGACTTAAGCCCTCTCAGCGTAGGATATTATATGCGATGAGACAGCTTAACCTATCTCCAGGAGCAAAACACAGAAAATGTGCGAAGATTTCAGGTGATACATCTGGAGATTACCACCCACACGGTGAGACTGTTATTTACCCTACACTTGTTCGCATGGCTCAAAACTGGGCTATGAGATATAATCTTATCGATGGACAGGGTAACTTCGGATCTGTTGATGGAGACCCCCCAGCTGCTATGCGTTATACTGAAGCAAGGCTTACTCATGCTTCGATGGCGCTCATGGAAGATCTGGAGAAAGACACTGTTGACCTCGTTTCTAACTATGATGAAACAAAAACAGAACCCACGGTATTTCCTGCTAAGTTCCCAAACCTTATATGTAACGGATCCTCAGGTATTGCTGTCGGTATGGCAACAAACATAACACCACACAACCTTGGTGAGCTTATCAATGCAACAAATCTAGTGATTGATAATCCCTCGGTAACGATCGAAGAGCTCATGGAGGTAATGCCTGCCCCAGACTTTCCAACAGGTGGTATAATATGTGGCTATAGAGGGATCAAAGAGGCCTACCATACAGGCCGTGGCAAGATACTTCTCAGAGGTGTCATACGTGTAGAAGATTTAGACAATTCAGCCGATCGTCAAAGGCTCGTTATTGATGAGATACCTTATAATGTGAGCAAGTCCTTGCTCATTCAAAAGATTGCAGAATTGGTCACACAGAAGACAATACCCGGCATCTCTGATATACGAGATGAGTCTGATAAAGATGGTATGCGTATCGTTGTTGAACTTAAAAGAGGTGAAATCCCTGACGTAACTATCAATCAGCTATTCAAGTTCACAGATCTTCAGGTTACTTTCGGATGCAACATGCTTGCTCTTGACAAGGGGCTGCCAAGAACGATGAACATAAAACATATGATCTCTTCATGGGTTGATCACAGAATTGAAGTTGTTCGTAGACGTACTCGTTTTGAGCTAGCAAAGGCAGAAGCTAGGGCCCATATTTTAGAGGGTTATTTAAAAGCCCTGGATCATCTTGACGAAGTTGTAAGGATTATCAGATCAAGCAGCAGTCGTGACGAAGCCAGATCGATGCTTATGGCTCAGTATACCTTAAGTGAAAGACAGGCTAATGCTGTCCTCGATCTACGTCTTTACCAACTTACAGGACTTGAAAGAGAAAAAATTGAAGGTGAGTACCAAGAGCTCTTGGCGCGCATTTCTCACTTAAGAGCCGTTCTTGCTAGTGAGCTTTTAGTTCGCGGCATCATTAAGAACGAGCTTCAAGAGCTGAAGAGACACCATGCTTCTGAGCGTAAGACTAAGATTATAGCGGCAGAAGGTGAGTTCAATATGGAAGACCTTATCGCCGATGAACCTATCATCATCACAATTTCAGAAGATGATTATATTAAGAGAATGCCTATTGATACATTTAGAGAGCAGCGCAGAGGTGGTCAAGGTGTTATAGGTATAGAGATGAAAAAAGAGGCGGACACACTAAAAGATGTGTACGTAGCCTCTACGCACGACTATATTATGATCTTTACAAGTCTTGGTCGATGCTATTGGCTCAAAGGATGGCAGATCCCAGAGGGAGGAAGACGTTCTAAAGGTAAGCCTATCATCAACCTGCTTGAAGATATTCAGGAAAATGAAAAGATTGCAGCCGTTCTTCGTGTGAAAGACTTTGCGGAAGCAAATGCTTACATCCTTCTTTGTACAAGACAAGGTGTTGTCAAAAAGACAGAATTAAATGCATTTGACTCTCCAAGAAGAAAAGGTGTTTATGCGATTAATATCGATGAAGGTGATGAAGTTATTGCAGCTCGCCTTACAAGAGAAGGTCAGCAGGTAATGCTCTTTACTAAAGACGGTATGGCGGTAAGGTTTGATCAAAGTCAAGTTCGTCCAGTTGGAAGAGTGGCCCGAGGTGTTCGTGGTGCTACTCTTAAGAATGAAGAAGATGGAATAGTCTCTTGCGAAGTGGTTAACGGTGACGAAAGCCTTCTTATCGTTTGTGAAAATGGCTTTGGAAAACGCTCTCTAGTAGAAGAGTTCCGTCAAACTAATCGTGGCGGTGTTGGCGTGAGATCTATTATAGTCAGCGACCGTAACGGAAAGGTTGTAGGCGCTACATCTATGACTGACATGGATAGCGTTCTTATGATGTCTAACGTTGGACAAACCTTAAGAATTTCCATGAAAGATGTACGTGTCATGGGAAGATCTACTCAAGGGGTACGTCTTGTTAACCTTCAGGAAGATGCTAAGATCGTTGCAATACAAAAAATTGAAGATCAAGAAAAAGACAAATCGGTTCTTGAGACAGTCAATATTGAAAGACCGGTTCAAGATCAAGATCAACCACCGCTAAGTCCAGAGATGGAAGAGTTAGATCAGTTGAGCCTCTTCTCAAATATCGAAGCGTTAGAACAAGAAAAAAATGAAACTCAAGAATGAAAAAATCTGGATGTTTTATTACATTTGAAGGCGGAGATGGGGCTGGTAAGTCCACCCTCATAGAAACCATTCATCAGTATCTTGAAAAGACTGGAAGATCTGTTCTTAAAACAAGGGCTCCAGGCGGAACTAGAGTAGGGGAGATTATTAGATCTCTCCTACTTACTAAAACAGAAACCCCACTTAGTGATAGAGGGGAGCTTTTCTTGTTTTTAGCAGACAGAGCCCAGCATGTTCAAGAGATCATAAAGCCTGCATTAGATAAAGGTTGCATCGTCTTATGTGACAGGTATAACGACTCAACAGTTGCCTATCAGGGCACAGCTAGGGGATTTGATCCTGATTGGACAAGATCTTTATGTAACTTTGCGACACATGATTTGCAACCCGACTTAACATTATATCTAGATATCGATCCTAAAGTGGGACTTTCTCGTGTTTTACGTCTTGGTAACGACAAAGATCGTATCGAGTCCGAAGGACTTGCGTTTCATGAAAAAATTCGAAAGGCATTTCATAAAATCGCAAAGCAAGATTCCGAGAGGTTTAAAATAATCGATGCAAGCTTAAGCACAGCAGAAGTGTTTGAACACGCTCTAGCCAAGATCAATTATGTTCTCTAATTTAATAGGAAATCCACAAGCCAAACAAATCCTGCAAAGGATGATCGATGATCGAAAGATTCCTCACGCTCTAATTCTTACAGGTCCCTCCGGTGTTGGAAAAAAACTGTTTGCTAAAGAGCTTGCCAAGGGAATTATGGGTATGTCCCATGCTAGAAAAATTGATGCGGAGATCCACCCAGATTTACGTTTATTTATTCCTGAAGGAAAGACGGGTATGCATTCTATAGCCACTATCCATCACTTGCAAGATCAGATGGCGTTAGAGTCCTTCGAAGCTGATTCAAGAGTTTTTATTATCGATGATGCGGATAAGATGCTGCCGACAAGTAGTAATGCTTTGCTAAAAACCCTAGAGGAGCCTCAGGAGAGAAACTATTTTATTCTCATCACAAAACAAATTGATGATGTAATTCCAACAATCCTGTCTCGCTGTAGAAAAGTTTCATTTTTTCCGATTCCTGAAAAAGAGATTTTTCATTTGCTTGCTAGCAAGTACAATCTTTCTGAAGTAGAATCTAAAAAAATAGCATTTCTTTCTCATGGTTCTTTAGATAAAGCTCTCCAGATTATAGAAAGAAAAGAAAGCGCTGCTAGAGAAATGATGATCGAAATACTTTCAGACCAGAGATTTCACGTTCTTAAGCATGCAGTAAACCTAACAAAGATAGAACAATATTTTTCTGCTTTTTTAGAAGAAGAGCAATCTGTCAAATACTTTAGTGAAGTTGATAGTCTATTAGAAGAGCTTTACTATTGGTATAGAGATCTTAATCTTCTTTCTGTAGGAGCAAGTATTGACTATATTTTTCATCTAGACTCTCTCAATATACTTCAGCAACAGGTCGCAAAAAAAGTTTTGCCTCTAGAAAAAATAGGTAAGCTTATTGAAGAATCCCGCCTTGCGGTGCATAGGAGTATCAAAATAAGAACGGTATTAGAGTACCTATTTAGTCAGCTGTGTCCTTAAACAATATATTCTCTTTAGCTTAAGATATTGAGTAACAAGATATATCTGAGATTAATTTTTATTTAATTTTACTAGCTATATAGCTTTCATAGGCTTATGCAAGCACATATAATCAAGACATAAATGTTTCATCTGTAGTGATAAAATTTACATGAGCAGGTTCTTTAATTATCAGGCTATAAAATCCTTGTTTTGATAACTCAGCAATATAAGGAGAGAGTTCGAAAAATTCTCTTCTTGCATCTGCATTTTTCATCGCTTTTAAAAAATTCCATCCAATATTTTTTATAAGGCCTAACCCCCGCATCGTATGAATACTCTCGAGATCTTTAATTGTTCTATGAGCATCTTCCAGCGGTGTAAGCTTTTTTTCGATCAGATCTTCAAATATTGAAATGTCGAATTTATGATTCTCGTGGTAAGTTTGATCTCGATGCTCTAATAGGTCTTTACCATAAAGGAGTTGACTAAAACCACAATATCTTATGAACCAATTTACGATAGGTTTAGGCAATTCTATTATTTTAGGTTCGATACCATAAAGTTCCTTATAGAGCGTGTATGATTCTTTTTGAGTATATGATTTAGGCCCGGCAGCTATGACACTAAGATGAGATTTCACGGAAAAAACTTTATCGCTTAGAATACCTGTGACTAGATCATTTATATAAACTGGTTGAATTGCAGGAACATCATTGGATGTTTCTATTACTGGATGAAGCGGTAGCTGATTTAACATTACAGGATAAGATAGCCCGTGATTGCTACCTTTAGATTTAATAGTAGGATCGCAGACCAGATCAATTCTGAATGTAATTGTTTTGATAGGAGTATTTTCACATATTTGATTAATCATGCTGTCTGTTTTTTTTCGTACTTTGGCGTAGGAGTTTTGAAAGTTTTCAACTTCAGCAGTCGTTGATGAAAGGTTTACTAATGCGACTGGATTAGTAAACCCAGTCTTCTTGACCGCGTTTACTAGACCTTGAGCAGGAGCAATTGTAGGTTTTAGTACTGTTAGCTCATTTCCTTTATCATCGGCAGAAGCGACTGCTATTGTGAGTATTTTTCGAAATTTTTTCGGATTTAATTTAAAAATTTTTCTATCGATTTCTTCCATGAAGGCTGGATCAACTCCGTCTTTTCTGGTAATTTGAATGATTCTAATATTCAAATTTTTACCATAAATAGAGTTGAAGATATTCAAACTTTGCGGTTTTTCATACCTTAAGAGTAAATTTGATTTGTAATTAATAGTTTTAGATCTAGTTTGATTGTAAATGAATACAGTTAGGTTTTCAATTTCTAAGGTATCAACAAATTCTTCTATCTCATCTGGGTTTGTTGTCAAAATTGTTATGTCATTTTTTATGTTTTCTTTAGATTTTGAAACGATACCCTCTATGCAGCGGGCAGCTATGCTCCCCCCCCCTACAATCACAGTGGATTCATTGATACTGAAAGGTGCTGTATTAATGAATAATTCATGAGGGATATTTGTAGAATAATATTTTATATTTTTATTTAATTTGAATAAATTATCACAATACAAAGAAAAGAACTTGGGGAATTTTCTCGAAATATTAAAAGTCATATACTTTAAATCTATCCTTATTAAATTATATCTTTATTATATCGGATTTATTTAAATATATTATTAGTTTTTAGTATTTATTTTTTAAATTGATTTTTTATTTTAATTTACTTTTTAATTATTTTTTGGAAATCTCGTAAAATTAGGCTTTTAAGGAGATTTTATTTTTGGATCAGTCCGAGATTACTATGCGCTAACGTATTGAAGCTCACATTCCAGCAGGTGTTGAGTTGTTAAGAAACTAAATTTAGACAAATCTTTAAAGCAAAAAATATGTAAGATAATGGAGGTTAATGTTTTGTGTTTTTTAGGAAGTTCTCGGTGTATTTAATCTATTGATTATTAATTCTTTGAGAAGTATTTCTAAATGCAGAGGGAGGATTGGTATGCTTTTGAGGGCATCGCCTAGCGTTCCTTTAATCCTTGAGATCTCTTACTTCGGTCTCTTTATTTTTTTCAACTATCGAAGTGCTCCTTGATTGTTTCCCATTTTAAAACTTGTCTGATATCCAAAGGCTCTGGATTCAACGATTAATCAGGGACTTGTTATATTCGAACCAATTCGTAATTTTCTGGCTCATGAATAGATTGAAGTGAATTTTTGATCACCGGATAGTCAATAACTTAGTCTTTTTCTTGTTAATCAAATATTATTCCAAGCTGCGTATCTTTAACCTTTTTCTTTAGTATTTACACAACAACGACTCACAACATATATATAGCTAGTGATCTTACATTAGCAATTTAATAGATGTTCCACTCAACATATAAAGGCAGGTGAAGTTTCCAATATTTAAAGATACTTATTATCAAACTTTCTACGCAAAAAATAAGCAGAAATTATTCCATGGGGAATGAATTATGTGCTTATTTGTTGTTTTTGTTCGATTAGACGATACCTAAGTTTGAGACAGGATATGTATTTAGGGGCTTTTCTTCAGTTAAAGCTAGCAAAGTATTGATTTAATCAAAAAAAAAGCTCCTGCTGTTTTAGCATGAGCTTTTTGCACAAAAAAAAATAAATTAAATTATTTCCATCGTTTTTGTATCGCTTTCCACTGGAATATCTGGTACACAGCGCTAAGACCGACAACAGCATAGATCAAACGAGACAATGCACTCATTTTACCAAATATAGTTGCAACGAGGTCAAACTCAAAAAGACCTACCAATCCCCAGTTTAATCCACCGATTACTAGTAGTATGGCTACAATAACATCTAATTTTTTCATATAAATACTCCTTAAGGTATAATTAAGTGTGTATTTCTTTATATATTAAATATTCTTTTATTATGTAAGGTTTTTTTTAAATTAGTAAAAAATCAGCTAGTGCGATTAGTGCCATTCAGCTAGAAAAATCACTAAAATATTTAGTTGAATTTTTAAAAGAAAAAAACTCCTTAATAGACGAAGAATAGGGAGCATAAAATGAATAGACACACAAAACGCAGTTGATCTCAATATAACCGAAAACTCGTAAATCGTGAAGCAGTACGTTTTGGTTAAACAAAGAATGTCTAAATTATTGGATCAACAAGAAAGGAAGACGAGGGCTTATCGTATACAGTCCTGGAGTATTTCTATCCAAGTATTCCAATAGGTAGCTTCAGAGGAATTGTTTTCTTCAACATCCCATATAAAGCCTAAGACTGCTCTTAGAAAAGCAAGGTTTTTAAGTAAAATAGGATCAAGATTGAGCTCTTGATGAAGAATTGCCAATCTGTTAAATAATCGCTCGAGATTTGGTGTTTCATTGATTGGATTTAGTAAAAAGATTGCCGTTTCAAAGCCAGTGAATCCGATTACACCTTTGGGATCTATAGCCACCCAGCCTTTATCTTGAGAATAAACGATATTTTCATGATGCAGGTCACCATGTAGGATACACGTCTCTTGAGGGTAGTTTTCTGTAAATTTAATTGCTTTACCAGCAGCAACAAGGGTCTCATGGGATAGCTTAGCATTTCCTTGTATAGAGCTTAGCCATCCTTTTACTGTAGGAAGTTTCGTGCTAGATGATGTCTTTACATACATTTTTTTTAATAGCTGGCAAAATAGGAGAGTAGCTTCATTTTCATTTTGCTTTGCGAGTTGTTTTAAAGTATTACCAGGGCGTATCTCTTCAATAAGAAGGGCTTTTAGTTTGTTATCAAATTTTATTAGAGATGGACAGCAGTTTTTAGGGAGGAGAGTTAAGGCTGCTTTTTGGTTGTTGAACTCAGCAGGATCATCAAATACCTTTAGGGTTACCGGATCATTTTCAAACGTTCCAGATAAAATGGTACTTTTAGAAAGGGACAACTCCTTTACATTGCTAATTGCCCATGTTTTGATGATCTCATCAACTGCATTCATTTTACCTTAACTTTCCAGCCCAACCGAGCTTGGTTCTTAGTGTGGAAAAATAATCTCTTCTATAAAGACTTACTAACTTGAACTTCCTGGGTGCTCTTACAATTTTAAACACTTCCCCCGTATTAAGTTCAAATTTTTCAAGACCGTCGGCTCGTATTTCTATTGGGTCATATTCACTGGAATACTGGATCTGAATTTCTTGGTTAGGCATCAGTACAATCGGTCTATTAGAAATAGTATGCGGACTGATTGGTGTGATGACTATTGCCTCTAGATCGGGACTTAAAATAGGTCCACCTGCAGCAAGAGAGTAGGCTGTAGATCCGTTCGGTGTCGATATAATAATACCATCAGCTTCAAAGGTATTTAGATACATGCCATCTACATGAATTGCTATCTCTACAAGGCTTGGGTTTTGTCCTCTGTGAACAACAATATCATTTACTGCAAAGCAACTATCACCTCTAGGTGATTCTCCATGGATTATAAGCCTTTCATGGATCTTATAGGCTCCGCTCAGAAGATCCTGTAGGCTTGGATAAATATCTGTAAGGGGGACATCTGCCATGAAGCCCAGGTGCCCTAGGTTAATTCCAAGTATTGGTATATCAAGGGTTTCATACTTGTGCGCTATTCTAAGGATTGTGCCATCACCACCCATAGAAATGATAAAATCGATTTTTTTATCTAAATACTCTGATAGAGGTGGAAGGTTAAGTTTTTTTGCAAACCTGTCTTCAGTTATAACCGTCACACCGTGTTCCTTTAAAAAATTGGCAACACCAAGGGCAAAACTATGAGAATGATCTTTAGTTTCGTTGGCAAATAGAGCGATGATCATAGGTAGGTGTCCAAATTTTCAAGGTTGTGTTGTAAGTTAAATATATCCACGCTTTTTTTCAGTATTTGATCAGCAGATAGCCCGATTTCCTTAAGCAGATCACTGTTGCTGCCATGATCTACAAATACTTCTGGTATGCCAAAATTTGCAACCTGTAAGTGCTCAAATCCATTTCTAAGTATGAAATTGTTGATTATAGATCCAAGGCCTACACTGGCTGCATGCTCCTCTATCGTGATAATGTAGTCATGAGAGGAAAGTACCTTGTAGAATAAATCAGCGTCTAAAGGTTTTACAAACACAGGGTCTATTACTGTTGGCGTAATATCATATTCGGAAAATTGCTTTGCAACTTCAAGTGCTGTATTACACATATGCCCAAGAGCTATGATAGCAATTTTTGATCCTTCTTGTATTATGTCAGCTGTTCCCAGTTCTCTCTTTATAGGTGCGTCTGAAGGAGCTTCTGTTATCAGGTTGGGATAGCGCATCGATACGGGCCTTCCCCAGCTAAAAGCGCTGTGCATTAGGTCATTGAGCAATTGACCATTTCTTGGTTGGCATATAACCATATTAGGCATAGCATTTAAAAAACTAATATCATATATGCCATGGTGGGTAGATCCATCAGGACCCGATATGCCGGCTCGATCTATAGCAAAAACTATAGGGATCTCTTGAAGGCATACGTCATGAAAAAGGTTGTCAAATGCGCGTTGTAAAAATGTAGAATATATGGAGCACACAACCTTAAGTTTTCTATTGTGTGCTATACCTGCGCCATATGTTACGCTGTGCCCCTCGGCAATACCTACATCTATGCAGCGATCAGGATACGTAGCCATCAGTCCCTCGAGGCATGAGCCTGCAGGCATGGCTGGGGTGATCGCAACGATCGCAGGATCTTCTGAAGCCATCTCCAGTATTGTTTTGCCAAATACTTGAGGAAATGTGGGGTTTACATTTTTTTGAGGAAGAAACTTGCCCGTACTTTTATCAAAAGGCTTACAACCATGGTAGCAGGTGGGATCATTTATTGCCGTTTCCATCCCTTTGCCTTTTGTTGTAAGTATGTGCAAAATGATGGGCTTGTTATGACCCTTTAGTGCAGTTAGGGTCTGTATAAGCTCTTGCGTATTGTGACCATCGAAAGGTCCGACATAAGACAAACCAAATTGTTCAAAAAAAGGAGCTGCGCTGATCAAGTTTTTAATAGATTCCTTGACTTTGTGCCCTTGCTTTGCAAGAAATCCTCCAAGGCTGGGTATTTTTGTCAGCAGATGTTCTACTTCATCATAGATTTTGTTCGACGTTGGGCTGTTTACTATTCTGCTTAATATGTTGGATATGGCACCCGTATTTTTCGATATCGACATTTTATTATCGTTTAGTATGACAATAAAATTTTTAAGGTCTTTGGGAATATTGTTTAGCGCTTCGAGTGTCAGTCCGCAGGTGAGTGACGCATCCCCGATAATCGGTATCACAAATTCATCATTTTTTAAAAGGTCTCTTGCTTTGGCTACGCCCAGACCTAGAGAAAGGGCTGTTCCTGCGTGTCCTGCTAAAA
>Ga0194116_10006269_pt1 | contig 12737 bp, 11 predicted proteins | sample TA2MahsurfametaG_4_FD_148617 | JGI IMG/M metagenome (GOLD analysis project Ga0194116, IMG submission 148617) | Freshwater microbial communities from Lake Tanganyika, Tanzania - TA2015008 Mahale S9 surface | ecosystem: Environmental > Aquatic > Freshwater > Lake | place: Tanzania: Lake... | reverse complement strand
TAGCAGGCTGCTGAAATACTTCCCGGATAGTGTCAACGACTTAGGATTTGAAGCGTTATAGGTCATAAGCTACTTACCTTACCCGGGATCCACCAATGCGCGCATCCGACACCTACACAGAGAGCCTCTTCACGATGAGCAAGCTCGAGGACTTCATTCCTCAGAACCATCCGCTGAGGCCAATTCGTAAGATGGTGAATGAGGCCCTAGTCCTGGAGGTCGCCCTGACGGCCGCGATGACGCTCAGCCGGATTTTTCGACATCGACGACATACCCGGTCCAGTTCAGCGCTCTACACAGGAGAGGCAAGTAAAGCTGGAGCTGCCCAGAACGGCTATCAGCGGTACACCAGATCCCTAAGCCACAAACTGAGTTCCGGAACGAAGGTAATTATGGCCAGACAGCCGCCAACCACCAACACGTAGGGCAGCACGGCCGGAATAATCTGTTCATAGGAAATGCGCGCGACTGTGCAGGCCGCAAACAGGTTGACGCCAAAGGGCGGCGTAATCATGCCCAGGGCCAGATTGACGACCATGATGATGCCGAAGTGCACCGGGTCGATGCCAAACTGGATGGCCACCGGCGCGAGGATCGGCGCGAGCACCACGATGGCTGCGCCCGTCTCGATGAACATGCCAATCACAAAAAGAAACAGATTGACCCCGATGAGGAACAGCAACGGGCCATCGAGCATTTCGGCAACCCAGGATCCAACCGCCGCCGGGACTCCAGAGCGCGTCAGCAGAAAAGCGAAAAGTCCAGCCGTGGCGATGATCACCATGATGACCGTGGTCGAGACCACCGTACGGCACAGCACGCGATACAGGTCGCGCAGCGAAATGGTGCGGTAGACGAACATGCCCACGGTAAGCGCATAGAAAACCGCAATCACCGATGCCTCGGTGGGCGTGAACACGCCGCCATAGATGCCCCCGAGCACCACCACCGGCATCAGGAGCGCGAGGATCGCCTGCTTGAAGGCAACAGCCAGTTCAAGCCGTCCCTCGCCATCGCGCTTGCCGTACCCTGTGACCTTGCACCATAGGAACACAAAGGCGGTGAGAACGACTCCGATGAGCAGACCAGGCCCAAAACCTGCGATGAACATTTCGCCCACCGACACCTCGGCGGCAACGCCAAAGAGAATCATAGGGATCGAGGGCGGTATGATCACACCCAGCTCGGCAGACGTTGCCTGCAGGGCGGCCGCGCGCTGAACCGGGTAGCCCAGCCGCACCATGGCCGGAATGAGGATCGCACCGATGGCAAAGGTGGTGGCCACACTCGAGCCGGAGACTGCTGCGAAGATCATGCAGGTTAGGACGCAACTCATCGCAAGCCCGCCCTGAACACCCCCTACCACGGCACGGACGAAATTGACGAGGCGCTCCGAGATGCCGCCCGCTTCCATCAGGTTACCCGACAGGATGAAAAACGGGATGGCCACCAGCGGAAACTTGTCAATCGAGGTGAATAGCTGCTGGGCGACCACCAGCATGGGCATGTTCGAAAAAAAATTGACCCCGACCACCGAAGCAATGCCAATGGCGATCGCTACCGGGACGCTCAGGGCCAGCAACACGAGAAAAACCGTAAAGATCGCTGAAGCCATGGGGTAGCGGTGCTCTCCGTCTGATCAGAGCTGGGTCTCGATCTCGCCGCGGCGCGGATCAAGGTAGTTGGCGATGACGGCCAGGATGCCGAAAAATGCCCCGGTGGGAATGGCCGCATAGGCCCAGGCGATGGAGATTTCGAGACCGGCCAGTGTCTGGAAGCGGACCCGGTAGACGACATCGATTCCAAAAACGAACACGATGATGAGAAAACCCAGGGTGATGCATGCAACAGCCGCACGCAACACCGCCAGATAGGGCGTTCTCGCCACGAGCCGGTAGGTCAGATCGACGGCCAGAAGCGCACCGCCCCGCAGCGCCGCCGACATGCCGAGCCACACCGACCAGACAATCAGCGCCCGGGTCAGCACTTCCGACCAGGACGAGGGCTGCTGAAAGACAAAGCGGGTTCCGACCTGGAACAGACCCACCAGAGCCGCAACCCCGAGGGCGAAAGCCGCAAGCGCCAGGATGACCCGGCCAACCGCCCGGTCAATGTGAACAATAAAAGATCTCATCAGCGCGGGCAAAGCGGTACCGATGACCCCGGATGCGACAGGAAAGAACGGTTCACCTGAAGCATCCGGAGCCAGCCCGCAGCCGCTTGCCAGCCTTACTTAGCGTTACGAATGGCGTCAATATTCGCCTGACCAAAGCGCTTGGCGAACTCCCTGAAGGCAGGCTCGAGCGCCTTTTGGAATTCGGCTTTTTCCTCGGTGCTCAGAGTGCGGATCTGCATCCCGTTTTTCTTCGCCTCTTCTAGACCCAGGCGCTCGAGTTCCTCGACCCGGGCACGGTTGATCGTCACCGCCTCACGCGTAATTTCGCGCAGCAGTTTTTGATCCGCGGGACTCATCTTATTGAAGGCGGCTGGCGACATCAGCACCAATGCGGGCGAGTACACATGGCCGGTAAGCGTGAGGAATTTCTGCACCTGATAGAGCTTGGCCGAGACGATCACGCCTATCGGATTTTCCTGCCCGTCGATCGTACCTTGCTGCAGCGCCGGAAGCACCTCAGGCCATGCCATCGGAGTCGCCTGCACGCCCAGGGTGCGAAATGCCTGCATGTGGACCTGATTTTCCATGGTCCGAAGCTTCAGACCCTTGGCATCACCGGGCGCTTTGACCTCACGCTTGCTGTTGGTCATGTGACGAAAGCCGTTCTCGGCCCAGGCCAGGCAGACAATCCCCTTGGCGGTACACTTGTCGAGCGTTGCCTGCCCGATAGGACCATCGAGGACAGAACGGGCATGCTGATAGTCCCGGAAGAGGAAGGGAATATCCGTTATCAGGGTCTCGGGAACAAAATTGCCCACCGGACCGGAAGAGGTCCAGACAATATCGATAGTGCCCAGTTGGACACCCTCGGTCATCTCGCGTTCACCGCCGAGCTGAAAGTCGGGGAAGACTTCGACCTTGTAGCGCCCACCCATACGCTCGGCAACGGCCTTGGCAATGTGGGCCGCGCCCACCCCGTAATGCGCTTCACGCTGCAAACCGTGTCCGAGCTTGAGAACCGTTTGCGCCTGGGCAACGCCCGCCAGCAGCGCGATGGCGGCTGCCGCGATCAGCGGCTTGATAAACCGGCTGCGAACTCCTGACATGAGGGTCTCCTTGGTCAAATCTGGGCATCATTCCAGAGGGTTTTCTGGCGTGACGCGGAATTTAGTCGCTACGGGGGCAAAGCACAAGCCCCCGGGTCACTCGAAAGGATCCCGAGGGCGGGGCCGAAGCTCGGGTTGGGGTCGGGAAAGTCGCACGCGGAGCGCAGAATCAGAAAGCGGGCAAGCGAGCCGTCGGCGACGTTGGTGGGTGTGTTCACGCCCACCGAAGCGTCAGTGACTGCTGTGTTTTATGCACTGATTGTCGGCATGTTCGTGTACCGAACCATTGGCTGGCACGATCTGGTGCGGGCGCTCAAAAAGACGGTAGTGTCCACCACCGTGATCATGCTCATTATCGCGACCGCAGGTCTGTTCGCGTTTCTGATCACCCGGGCAGGCGTGCCTGCGGCGGTGGGCAACTGGGTCGCCGCAAATTTCGATAGCGCTGTGGCTTACCTGATCGGCGTGAACCTGTTTCTGTTCGTGATTGATATGTTCATTGAAACTGGCGCGGCGATTGTGGTGCTGGCCCCCATCCTTGCGCCAGTTGCGATTCAGTTTGGAATCGACCCGGTGCACTTCGGCATCATCATGGTGGTGAATCTTGCGCTGGGCATGATCACGCCCCCGTTTGGTGTGAACCTGTTTGCGGCCTGTACGGTTGCCAAGATTTCTTAAGACGAGATTGTCGTACCAATCCTGCCGTATGTGGCGGTGGTGGTGGCGTGTCTGGCGGTGATCACCTTCGTGCCTGGGCTAAGCCTTTGGCTGAGGGATCTGGTGTATCGATAGGCGCACCTTCCGCCTCGTTACGCGGCATGGGGTGCTGTGCTGCCTGGTAGCGTTGCATTGCGTCCGAACAGCATCGCGTAAAGCACTGGCAGCACGATCAAGGTCAGCAGCGTCGCCGATGCCAGTCCACCGATGACAACGATCGCGAGCGGGCGCTGTGTTTCGGCGCCGATCGCTGTGCTCAGTGCCATCGGCAGCAGGCCCAGCGCCGCCAGCAGTGCGGTCATCAGAACGGTACGCAGTCGCTGGATTGCACCCTCTGTAATAGCCTCGATAAGCGTCATGCCACCGGTCTGCAGCTGTTGGAACACAGCGAGCATGACCACGCCGTTCAGTACTGCCTGGCCCGATAGGGCGATGAATCCAATTGCGGCCGACACCGATAAAGGAATATCCAACAGGTATAGCGCGACAAATCCACCAATCAGGGCAAGCGGCACATTCACCAGGATCAGCAGGGCGGCCTTCAGCGATTTGAAGGCATCAAATAGCAGAACGAAGATCAGGACAAGCGACAGCGGTACTACAAGGCTCAGCCGCTTCATTGCGCGTTCCTGGTTTTCAAACTTTCCCGACCAGTTCAACGCATAGCCGTGCGGAATCTGTATATTTTGCTCGACCCTCTCTTTCATGTCGGCAACGACCGAGCCCATGTCGCGACCGCGGATGAAAATACCGATTGCCATGGTTCGCCGACCCGACTCGCGCGCAATGTTCATTGCACCGCCGGCTTCACGGAGGTTGGCAACGGCAGAGAGGGCGACGTAGCCGCCATCAGGCGTGGGGATCGGAATATTCGCAAGCTGCGCCAGGGATCGCTGCCCCGGAGCAAGGCGCACCGCAAGTCCGAAGCGACGTTCACCTTCCCAGATGCTGGTGACTGGGCCTCCCGCAAGTGCCGCCTCGATGACATCTTGAATGTCCGCGACATTCAAGCCGTACCGACCGATGCGATCTCGGTCGACCTCAATGAGCAGCTGCGGCAACTCGCCGAGTCGGTCGATTTCAGCGCGATAGACCCCTGCGACCTGCTTGACCTGATGCTCAATGGCCTGCATGGTGGTTCGCAGCACGGTGAGATCATCACCTGCCAGTTTTATGACGATCTGCCCGTCGATCTGAGAGATTGATTCCAGCACGTTGTCGCGAATCGGCTGAGAAAAAGTGGGCTCCATGCCTGGGATTTTCTGAACGGCTCGCTCGAGCTCCTCAAGTAACTGGTCGCGCGTCAGGTGCTTGCGCCAAGCCTCAGGGGGCTTCAGGTCAACGAACATCTCCGCCATCGAAATGGTTTTGGGGTCGGTGCCGTCCTCAGGCTTGCCAGCTTTCGACACCACGGATAGCACTTCAGGTATTTGCCACATGGCCGTACGAAGCTGGTGCAGAACCGATTGCGCCTCTTCAATTGAGACACTGGCGGGAAGACGTACATTGACCCATAAGGTTCCTTCGTTCAATTCCGGAAGAAATTCGGAACCGAGTTTTGTCGCGACACCCACGGCAGCACAAAATGCGATCAGCGCTGATACCACCACGGTTTTTCGCCAGATCAGCGCCCATGACAAAACAGGCCGATAGAGGCGTTTGCAGAGCGATACCAATCGGTTGTCATGATGAGGTAGTCCCCGGCGAAGAACGTGTCTTGCCAGCAGTGGTACAAGCGTCAGCGACAGGATCAGCGACGCGATCAATGCGGCTGCGACCGATAAGGCCATCGGTTGAAAGATGCGTCCTTCGTGCCGTTCAAGCGCGAAAATAGGGATGTGTGCCGCGATGATGATCAACATGGAGAACAACGTAGGCCGGCCCACTTCATTTGTCGCTGATTCGATCAGCTTGGCCCGCTCGCGCTCGCTGATATCCTCGCCGCGAATTGCCAAGCGGTGCATGATGTTCTCAATAACGATCACCGCCCCGTCTACGATGATGCCGAAGTCGAGCGCTCCGAGGCTGAGAAGATTCGCGGGTATCCCCATGATTCGCAGGCCCAGGAAAGTTGCGAGCAGCGAGAGGGGAATGATCATTACTACCAGAAGGCTTGCTCGAAAGTTGGACAGGAACAAGTACAACACCAGCGAAACGAGTAATGCTCCTTCGACAAGATTCGTGAACACGGAGCGCAAGGTTCGCTCCATCAGCCAGGTTCTGTCATAGAAAGGTACGATTTCGACGCCTGGGGGCAGACTTCTGGCGTTCAGATCAGCGATTCGTTCCTTAACCCTTCGAAGCACTTCAGACGGGTTCTCACCTCGGCGGATCACGACAATGCCCGTGACGATGTCGTTGTCATCGTCCTGACCAACCGTGCCGAGCCTCGGCACTTCGCCAATGGCAACCTGAGCAACATCGGAGACCAGGATCGGCGTGTTGTTTCGGGTAGCGATCGCAATTCGCCCAATGTCTTCGGTGCTGCGAAGCAGTCCGATGCCGCGAATCGTGAATTGCTGTCCGCCCGGCGACACATAGCTGCCCCCGGCGTTCGCATTTCCCCGGCCCAACGCCTCAAGTAACTGCTGATAGGTCAGTTTGTAGGCCCGCATCCGGTCGGGGTCAGGCTGGACTTCGTACTGCTTGATGGCGTCACCCATGGCGATCACATCTGCGACCCCTGGAACCTGCCGCAGGGAGCGCTCGACGACCCAGTCTTCGATGGATCGCAATTCAACTGGGCTGTAACCCGCGCCGCGAAGACGGTATCGAAGTACCTCGCCCACCGGGGTGGCGTTAGGGGCAATTGTTGCCTCGACACCGGCTGGTAAAGATACGGCGCGCAGTCGCTCGTTGACCTGCTGCCGAATAACGTTGACGTTGGCTTTATCGTCGTAGGTGATGACATTGAACGATAGGCCAAACTGCGTGTGCGAGAAGAGCCGAATCGAGTTAGGCAGTCCTGATAGTGCAACTTCGATCGGTAACGTTACCTGCTTCTCCACCTCTTCAGCAGCCGCGCCAGGGTAGAGAGCGATGACCGTCACCTGCGTATCGGTGACATCAGGAAAGGCCTCAACAGGCTTCGCGAGGGGTCCGGTCTGGGTCTCGCGATCGTCAGCGAATACGCGCGGCTTCTGGGAGCGCAGTTGGCGTTGGAATCTGGTCCTGCGGGTGTCGGGCTATCTGTGGCAATCGAATTTGATCGCGGCTGATTCTCGGGCGCTTGGATACGCAGCCGCTCAGGCAATTCGCCCGGTACGTGCCAGCGATACAGCGGCAGCGGCAATAATCAGGATGCATCCAGCCAAAGCAAAAAACGCGGTGACCTCAGTAAGCTGTCGCCGCTCAAGCGTCAGCCGGGAGCTAAGCTCCTTGTAAATTCGTCTCAGGTCGGTTGCATCGTTGGCGCGAAAATAATCGCCCAGGGTAACGTCAGCGATTTTTTTCAATGCCTCTTCGTCCAGCCGAACGCGCATTGCCATGCCTTGCGCGTTGAGCGTGATGCCTTCCGGCGTTCCTACCCCCACAGTAAAGATGCGGACGCCGTGTTGCGCCGCAAGCTCGGCCATCTTGATGGCATCAGGTCCGGTATTGCCCTGGCCATCGGTGAGCAGCACGATTGCAGCGCTTCGGTTCGAACCCGGCTCGGCCGCGCTGGTGGTGGCGGGCTTGGCAGGTTCAGCGGGGCCGCGTAGCGGGGATCCCGCAGGCCCCGGTCGCTGCCCCTCGCCTGAGGCTTCATTCAAAATTTTCTGGACATCAATCCCTGCGCCAGGAAGGAGTTCGGCCAGGCTCACCAGAATGCCGCTGCCAATGGCCGAGCCGCGCTGCAATTGCAACGAATCGATGGCGCGATAGAGCTCATCGCGCTCGGTGGTGGGCGATTGCGCGACGGCTGCCGTGCCGGAGATGGACACGACTCCCGTGCGCAGCCTGGAGGGCATTCCGTCCACGAAACTGCGCGCAGCCGCCTGGGCGGCTTCGATTCGGCTGGGCTTGACGTCAGCCGCCCGCATGCTTCCTGAGGTGTCGATTGCCAGGATGACTGATTCCACCGCTGTGGGCATGACGAGCATCGCTCGCGGCCGGGCGATGGCCACCAGCAGCAGCGCGAGTCCGGCGAGTGCGATGAGGCCAGGGCCGTAGCGGCCGATGAAGCCCCACAGCCCGCTCGAGCCCAGCGACGGCGGCACCATCCCGGGATAGCGCGTGTGCGCACGTGAACGGGCCCAGCGCAGCAGCAACATTGCAAGAGCAGCCACAGGGACGATCGCCAGCAGCCAGAGCAGGACCGGCCAGAGGAAACTGAGGGTTCGAGGATCGATCATGCAGGATGCTCAGGCGGTACCCGCTGCAGCAGCGGCGCCGAAGGCGCCTGACGACAGCTGAGCGCGACGCTTTCGAAACTGCAGGAACCGAACCAGGGACTCGTCGAGCGCCTCATCGGTGGCAAGTTCCAGGCAGTCGACACCCGTTCGCGCCAGCGCGTCGCGAAGCTTTTGCTCGCGGTCGGCCGCTGCATCGGCGAACCGCTGCCGAAATTTTGGGTCGCTGCTATCAACCCAGAGCAGTTCGCCGGTTTCAGCATCGCGCAGCGCAATCATGCCCAGATCGGGCAGCTCGATTTCCAGGGGGTCAAAGAGACGTACTGCAACGACATCATGCCGCCTGGCGAGTAACGAAAGCGATCGATCCCAACCGGGAAGCGTGATGAAGTCAGAGACCACGAAGATGACAGACCGGCGGCGTATTGCAGCAAGCCCATTCGACAACACAGCACCCAGCTCGGTTGCATCGTGCGGGGTTCCGCCGGTGCTTGCCGCATCAATGCTGCGCATCAGATGCAACACATGACGCCGACCGGATTTAGCCTGTACAAATACGTCGTCCTGGTGACTGCCGCTATGGATCAAAGCGCCGATGCGATTGCCGCGTCGCGTCAGAAGACGCGCAACCACAGCACTGAATTCCAGCGAGAGCATTCGCTTGGAAATGTTCGCTGATCCGAAATCCACCGAACCCGATAGATCGAGCAGCAGCCAGGCGGCGACCTCCCGGTCTTCCTGGTGTTCACGCACATGGGGAACCTGAAGCCGTGCGGTCACGTTCCAGTCAATATGACGGACGTCGTCGTGCGGCACGTACTCTCTGAGATCGGCAAGGTCGAACCCCGCGCCCCGAAAGAAGGTTCGGTAGTCGCCCTGGAGCATGCCATCGAGTCGGCGAACGACCGTCCACTCCAGCCTTTTCAGTAATCGCTCCGGGTCGGTGCGCACGGTCTGAAGGGGAGGGCCGCCCGCAGCGGCGATGGGCGCGCCAGAGGCACCCGCCTCGACATGGGTCGAACGCTTTTTCAGCCAGCGCAGCATAGTGAGAAGCGGGTACGGGTCTGGACGGATCAGGCTGACTCAGCCAGCTTCACATGGGTGGAGAGGGGCGTGTCGGGCGCTGGAATCGCGCGCAGCAGCTTGCCGATCAATTGGTCAGGCGACAGGTTTTCAGACAGGGCCTCGTAACTGAGCACCAGACGATGACGCAGCACGTCGGCAACCAGGTCGATGACGTCGGCCGGCAGCACATAGGTTCGGCCGCGCAGCATGGCCAGGGCGCGAGCGCCTTCGATCATGCTGATCGTGGCCCGCGGGCTGGCGCCGAATCCGATGTAGCGGGCGAGCTCGGGCAGGCCGAATGCGGCCGGTTTGCGCGTGGCCGCAACGATTTTTACGGCGTACTGCACCAGTGCCGGGTCAACATACACGCGTCGGCATTCGGCCTGCAGTGCGGCGAGTTGCTCGGTCGTTGCCACGGGCGACACCTCAATGGGAGGGCCGGTTACGCGCTCAACAATGACGAATTCTTCCTCTTCACTGGGATAGCCCACCAGCACCTTCATCATGAACCGGTCAACCTGCGCCTCGGGCAGCGGATAGGTGCCTTCGGTCTCGATGGGATTCTGGGTGGCCATGACCAGGAACGGATTGGGCAGGCGATGCGTTTCACCTGCGATCGTCACCTGTCGTTCCTGCATCACTTCAAGAAGCGCGCTTTGCACTTTGGCCGGTGCACGGTTAATTTCGTCAGCAAGCAGCAGATTGGTAAACACCGGCCCCAGCGATGTGCTGAATTCACTGGTTTTCTGATTGAACACGCGCGTGCCCACCAGATCAGCGGGCAGCAGGTCAGGCGTGAACTGAATGCGCTTGAACGTACCCCGAAGCGTTTTGGCCAGCGTGTTAACCGTAAGCGTCTTGGCCAGCCCCGGCACGCCTTCCACCAGCAGATGCCCCCGGGCTAGCATGGCAACCAGCACCCGCTCAAGAAATGCGTCCTGTCCGACGACGACTCGTTTGACCTCATAGAGCACCTGCTCCATGAGCGCCGCCACTTCATGGCGCTGCGGGGCAATGCCTCGCCGGCTCCACGCCGAATTCGAGTCCTGGACTTGCATGGGGCGGATTTCCTTTGAGATCAGAACGGAGGAATACCGATTGCGGTTCCGGCACTTTCGATCGTGACGGCAAAACCAATACCGACAAACGTGCGGGCCGAAGTAGGGTTAAGTATGGCGGTGACGATACCCACCACCTCGCCGGACATGGTGATGAGCGGCCCGCCCGAGTTGCCGGGGTTGGCGGCTGCATCAAACTGGATCAGGCCCTTCAGAGGGCGCTCGCCATCTTCGGACTTGAACTCGCGGTTCAGTCCTGACACGACGCCGGCACTGACCGATGGCCCGATCCCAAAGGGGAAGCCCACCGCCACGACCTCATCGCCTGGTGCCAGGCGGTTGCTTGCACCCAGGGTTGCGGGCGGCAGGTCATCGGGAATCTGCTTGGGCTTGAGCACTGCCAAATCATTATCGGGCTTCGCACCAGCCAGGGCGGCGGTGGTCTCGCTGCCATCAAAGAAGGTGACGCGAAGCTCCTCCGCACCAGCGACCACATGGAGGTTGGTCAGCAGGGTACCGTCTTCCATGATCACGACCCCGGTTCCCGTGCCGCGCTCTTTCAGCCCTGCCTCGGGCTCGCTTGGATCGACCGAGTAGCTTCGGATGCGTACCACGGACTGGCGAATCGCTTCGGCCGCTCGCGCGGCGCGTGACGGCAGATCACGGGTTTCGAGGGTGTGCAACACCGCAGCATCAATGTCTTCCTGGGTCAGTGCGGGCGCTGGCGGCGCCAGCGCATCTCGGACGAGCACAACGGATAGTGCGATCAGGAGGCCACCCAGGAAAGCGATGGCCCTGGGGTACTGATTGAAGCGATAGGCAAGCCTGGCCCGCAACCCTTTGGCCGGCGGTGATGACGGGCCGCGCGACGCCCCGCCTTGAGCGGCGCCAGCGGGCGAGGGACGCATTTGGCCGACCGAATCCGGGCGGGACGCATTCGGCGTCTGTCCGGCGGTCTCCACGGCGCGACCGGAACGGTCGCGCGACCGGCCGCTGTAGAAAGCACCACGCCGCATCGCAAAAGATCCAACCAGAGCTTTGGTGAATGGTAGAGTGGGACATTAGCACTGAAACGTAAAGCCGTGCGATTCATCTGGCCCGATTTCCTCTGGGGTCTGCTGGCCCTGCCAATCCTGGTGGGGCTCTATGTCTGGCTGCTGCGCAGGCGCCGCCGAAACGCCGTGCGCTACGCGAGTCTTTCTCTGGTCAGACAGGCGATAGGGCCCGGGCAGCGGTGGCGCCGCCATGTGCCGCCTGCGCTGCTGCTCACTGGTATTGCGGCGGCACTGATCGCGGCGGCTCGGCCTGCGGCCAACATCGTGTTGCCCGCCGACTACATGACCATCGTGCTGGCAATCGATGTGTCGCGCAGCATGCTCGCCAATGACGTTGAGCCCAACCGCATCCACGCTGCACAGGTTGCAGCCCGCGAATTCATTCGAGAACTCCCCGATGGCATCCGGGTTGGAATCGTCACGTTTGCGGGATCCGCGCAGGTCGTTCAGGGGGTTACCGACCGCAAGGAGGATATGCTGGCAGCAATAGACCGCTTCCAGTTGCAGCGTGCCACGGCCACGGGCAGCGGCCTTCTGGTGGCACTCGCCACCCTGATGCCCGAGGCGGGAATCGATCTCGAGTCGCTGCTTTACGGTCAGGGATTTGGTCGCGATGGCGCGCGAGGGCGGGGGGCGGTCGAGAGCCGGCCGCCGGCGCCGGTAGCTGCCCCGAAAGCGGCGCCGAAAGCCGCTGCGGCCGCGGTGGCGCCAGGGTCATACACCGGTGGCGCCATTGTGCTGTTGTCCGATGGCCGTCGCACCAACGGTCCCGATCCGGTGATGGCCGCGCGTAAGGCGGCTGAGCTTGGTGTGCGCGTCTACACGGTGGGATTCGGCACGCCGAACGGCTCAATTCCCGGGCTGGAGGGGTGGTCGTTTTATGTTCGGCTCGATGAAGAGGCGCTGAAGGCGGTTGCCAAAGTGACTGAAGCTGAATACTTCTACGCAGGTTCGGCGGTCGACCTGCGCAAGGTGTATCAGCACCTTACTTCGCGCTTTGCACTTGAACGTCGCGACACCGAAATCGGTGCATTGTTCGCTGGCGCGTCGGCGCTCTTCTGTCTGCTGGCGTTCGGGCTCTCCGCCCTCTGGTTTCGCCGCTCCATCTGACGCCCGCTTCAACGCGGTCATGCCCGGCCGGAATTCCCTACGCCGGGTCAACAAAGGTCGCTGCGCGCTTTTCCAATTGCGCTCGCACGGCCTCGCGCTGATTAGCCCCGTTCATGACGGCAATCTGCGCTTCGGATTCACGCAGCAGCTGGGCGGCCTGCACATTTGCAAAGGCTGAC
>Ga0194116_10006268_pt1 | contig 12737 bp, 11 predicted proteins | sample TA2MahsurfametaG_4_FD_148617 | JGI IMG/M metagenome (GOLD analysis project Ga0194116, IMG submission 148617) | Freshwater microbial communities from Lake Tanganyika, Tanzania - TA2015008 Mahale S9 surface | ecosystem: Environmental > Aquatic > Freshwater > Lake | place: Tanzania: Lake... | reverse complement strand
TGATTTTGATTATTTCCTTTATTTTGTTGATCTTGATTATTTTCTTTATTTTGTTGATCTTGACTATTTCCTTTATTTTGTTGATTTTGACTATTTCCATTTATATCTTGATTTTTACCAGTATTTTGTTGATTTTGATTATTTCCTGTATTTTGTTGATTTTGAATATTTACATTGTTATTTTGCTGATTTTGACCATTTGCATTACTTTGTTGATTTTGATTATTTCCTTTATTTTGTTGATCTTGATTATTTTCTTTATTTTGTTGATCTTGACTATTTCCTTTATTTTGTTGATTTTGACTATTTCCATTTATATCTTGATTTTTACCAGTATTTTCTTGATTTTGACTATTTTCATTATTATTTTGTTGGTTTTTAATATTTCCATTATTATCTTGAATTTTATCAGTATTTTGCTGATTTTGATCATTTCCTTTATTTTGTTGATTTTGATTATTTCCTTTACTTTGTTGATTATTTCCATTATTTTGTTGATCTTGAATATTTCCTTTATTTTGCTGATTTTGACCATTTGCATTACTTTGTTGATTTTTATCATTTGCATTATTTTGTTGATTTTGATTATTTCCTTTATTTTGTTGATCTTGACTATTTCCTTTATTTTGCTGATTTTGAATATTTCCATTATTATTTTGTTGATATTGATTAGTTCCATCATTTTGCTTATCTTGACCACAATCACCATTATTATTTTGTTGATTAGGATTACCATTAATGTTTTGTTGATTAGGATTACCATTAATATTTTGTTGATTTGGATTTCCATTATTAATGTTTTGTTGATTAGGATTTCCATTATTATTTTGTTGATTAGGATTACCATTATTAATGTTTTGTTGATTTGGATTATTATTTTGTTGATTTGGATTTCCATTAATATTTTGTTGATTAGGATTTCCATTATTATTTTGTTGATTAGGATTTCCATTATTATTTTGTTGATTAGGATTTCCATTATTATTTTGTTGATTAGGATTACCATTAATATTTTGCTGATTAGGATTTCCATTATTATTTTGTGAATTTCCTATATTTCCATTAATATTTTGTTGATTAGGATTACCATTATTATTTTGTTGATTAGGATTACCATTAATGTTTTGTTGATTAGGATTTCCATTATTATTTTGTTGATTAGGATTTACATTATTATTTTGTTGATTAGGATTACCATTATTATTTTGTTGATTTGGATTTACATTATTATTTTGTTGATTTGGATTTTCATTATTATTTTGTTGATTAGGATTTACATTATTATTTTGTTGATTAGGATTACCATTATTATTTTGTTGATTAGGATTACCATTAATGTTTTGTTGATTAGGATTACCATTAATATTTTGTTGATTTGGATTTCCATTATTAATGTTTTGTTGATTAGGATTACCATTATTATTTTGTTGATTAGGATTACCATTAATGTTTTGTTGATTAGGATTACGATTAATATTTTGTTGATTTGGATTTCCATTAATGTTTTGTTGATTAGGATTTCCATTAATATTTTGTTGATTTGGATTTCCATTATTATTTTGTTGATTAGGATTTCCATTATTATTTTGTTGATTAGGATTACCATTAATATTTTGTGGATTTCCTATATTTCCATTATTAATGTTTTGTTGATTAGGATTTCCATTATTGTTTTGTTGATTAGGATTACCATTAATATTTTGTTGATTTGGATTTCCATTATTATTTTGTTGATTTTGATTTCCATTAATATTTTGTTGATTTGAATTTCCATTATTATTTTGTTGATTTGGATTTCCTATATTACCATTATTATCTTGTAGATTTCCTATATTACCTGTATTTTGAGGATTTTTTCCAATATTATTTTGATTTTTTATCCTATTACCATCTTGTTGATTCGTATTATTTGGATTGAAAAATTGTGTTGCATTAAAAGATTTATTTATTAATTTTAAAGTTTGATCAGAGAAAGGAAATTTATAATCAAAAGGATTGGGAAAAGGATTATAGCAATTAGGACCTGAACAATCAATTTGTAATGTATTATTTTTACCATATGTACCATTTGCTGATATCGAATTATTTATTAATTTTAAAGTTTGATTAGAGAGAGAATGTTTTGAATCAAAAGGATAATCTGTAATTGAATTATTGGAAAATTTCGAAGTTTGATTAGAGACAAAATTTTTTGAATCAAAAGGATTGGAGAAAGGATTAAAACAATTTGGTCCAGAACAATCAATTTGAGCAGTATTATTAGTGCTGTTATTTACAAAAGAAGAAGTGTTTTGAAAAAAAGGTTGAAAACAATCAGGACCATTGCAATCAATAATTTCTTTATTTTTATCACAATCATCCCCAAGACAATCAATTATTTTATTTGGAGGTATATCTGGTCTTAATTTATCTTGGTCTTCTGCTGTAATTATTCCAGGATTTGAATTCATGGGAAAAAGTGGAATTGGTTCTTCCTCATCAGCAATAATTGGAGGATCAGGTTTCTTTGGCTCAGGTGGTGAAATAGGTGCTGGAGGCTTTGGAGGATTTACTAATGGAATTGTTCTTAGAATTGAAATATCTGAAGGTTTATGTTTTAAACATAAATATTAAAGAAGGAAAATTTTTGTTTAAAAAATATAATTAAAATTTTTTCTTTTAATAAAAAAATTTATGATAGCCTTAAAAATAAATTAACTTTGCTAAAAAATTTAAAAATATTAATTTACTTAATTTTTGCTTTTTTTCTTTTCCTATATAATCGACAGGAATTCCGATAATTTTGAAAGGATCTCCTTCATCAATATAACCAGTAGAGTCATCAAGAATTTCCTAATAAATTTTATTTTATTCAATTGTTTTAAAATTATTTTTTAAATATTTCATTCTTAATATATAATATTTGAGTTTAAATTTTTTTTTCAAATTAAAGATTACTATAGGAAATGGATCAGGACCAGGAGGATTAGGATTTGGATTTGGATTAGGATTTGGATTGGGATTTGGATTGGGATTTGGATTGGGATTTGGATTGGGATTAGGATTTGGATTCGGATTAGGATCTGGATTAGGAATTGGATTAGGATCATTTGGATTTATATGTTCATCATTTGGTTTAATTTTTCCATTTGGTAAGCAAGCTCCAGTTGTATTTCTATGTGTTGGATCAGCTTCGAATTTTAATTTAAAATCTTTTTCTTTAACAAGTTTAGAAAGCAATCTTATTCCTTCATCCGAATTTTTAATCAAACTAAATATAAGATCTATTGTAAGCTTAACGTTTGATCTCATCACATTAAGAAAAACATCAGGATTTTTAATTATGATGCCAGTTATTATATTGATTTCATTAATAGTTAATTTTCTATTTCCCATTTCTTTTTTAATTCTATCTATGATATATATAGCGATTGTTCTTGTTTTTTTGAGATTTCTCATAAATTTTAATTCCATACTATTCATTTTATGCGATTTTCCCATTTGGCTTTTTTTTTCTATATCTTTATCATTGATTTTCATACTCCATAATTCTTTGCAAAAAGAATGTTTCATGTCATTTAATACATTAATAGATATAGCAGCATTACTGTATAAAGCTTTCTGTTCACGGCGGTTTACTTGTTCAAAGTCTTTTGTAATATTTTTCTTTTCGTTTATTGAAATAAAGTTGTCATTATTATCTTCAAGCAAAAATTTTTCATGTCCAAATATACAACCTTTTTTCCCTGCAAGACTTTCATTTTTAGTATCCAAATCGAAAGATCTTAAAGCATCATATAAATCATATTGAGCTCTTATCCTTTCCTTTGAGACCAGAGTATACAAGTAACTACTTTGATCCATATATTTTTGAATGTCATAGTAAAGAATTTCTCTGATGACAGTTATAAGTGAAGCCTTTTCCAAGAAGTAAAGATTTGATTCTCTTATATTGCTATTTGTTTCTACAAGAACTTTATTAAGTTTTTCAATTTGATTCATCAAGCAATACTGATAAAGAGTCGCTTGGAAAATCTTTATGTCTACTCTACATTTCCATTCTTTTTGGTACAGAGAACAAAACATATTCTTAACTCCTTTTTGTTGCCAATCAACCAGATAAGAGACACAGCAATAATCAGGTCTAAAAAGATTTGAAATTGCTGGGTTTAATATAGATTTTAATGTTGATGCTTCACCTCCAGGACAAATAACTACTTGATCAAATCTAAAGCTGTATTTCACTTTTAATGGATCATAGTTCGGATCTTCATTAAGAACTAAACCTTCTTTTGCAAACGAAGTATAGAATTTTGGCAATTTGGGATTCTGAGCGTCAATCTTTTCAAGTGGATCATAATATTGAATTTGTATGTTTTGTTTTAAGCGATAATTCTGAACTTTCATTAAATTTTTCTCATCCACAACTTTATCTGTATAAAAGCGTAAAAACTCGTTTGTAAATTTATTGAGTACTTCTCTAGTTGTATCTTTATTTAGGCATAGAATTACAGCGGTATAAATTTTTCCTAAAGTTTTTACAGATTCATCTTGATATTTTGAACGGAAAGCAAAGGAACAGAATTTATTAAAATCTTTAGTGCCATATTTTTCAGCATATTTTATGATTTTAGGCTTCAATAATGTCATTAAATCATTATATATTTCGTTTTGAATTTTATTGAAGTATTCTAAATTATCAAATAACACAACCCCATCCATAAACATAAAGCTAAATGATAAATTATTAATTATGATATATTAATAAGTTTGAAACAAAAATTATATAAGTAAATCTTGATTTAAGTCCTAAATATTATATATAATAAAAGATTGAATATTAAATGGAGTAAATTAAAAAAATTTTTTAAATCAATGGTAATAAAAAAAAATTGATTTACTCTAAATAAGGGACCTTCTTAACGATTGTTCCTTTTTCATATATTTCGATTGTTTCTTTAGTTAAAAGAAGTTGATTATCAAATTCTAAAGGCTGATCGTCTTTTTCATCGGTTTGTTTGATTATAATTATTTTAACATCATATTTGAAATTTTTTGATTCTGCTTGACTTAGATTTAAATTTGAGCTTTTTTTATTAGCAAGTTGAATAAAATTCAAAAAAGGATTAGAACTTTTTGTCAATGAAGACTTACTCATTGATTTAAAACAATGATAATTCTTCATAAACAGTAGAATTATCAAAATGAAATAACCTATCTTCATTTTTCAATTAATTAAAAAATAATTGAAATTTTCTTTTAAGAATAATTTGAATGCTTAATTAAATTAAAATTTATATATGAAATTTTATCAAATATTAATTTTGAAAAATTTATGATTTTAAGATACTTTTTATTCTAATAACAACAAAAATATACGAAATCAAAAAGTAATTAAATAAATATTTTTATAATTTAAAGATTATTAATTATATTCCTCATTAAATAATTATGCAGAATTTGAATTCCAATAAAATTTAAGTTTATTAAAAAACAACTTTTGTTCATTTTATATTATACGAAGATGTTAAGATATTTCCTATGCAAATGCAGATCTAATGTTTTAATAAATTATTCCCAATATGAATTTTTAAAATTTTAAAAATCTATCAATAAAATTATCACATTAAAATATTTGAAAAAAAATTATAAAAAATGATGAATTCAAGTTATATAAGCTCATCTATTTTTAATGATAAATATAGTCATTTCAGCATTGAAGATGATCAAAAGATAAAAAGCTTAAAATTTAGCCATGCTTTTAAAAGCGTAAACAATAAAGATTTTACTGCAAAATTAAGTAATTTGATGAAAACAAGAGATAATTTGAGAAAAGCAAATTTAAATGCTATATCCACGAATGAAGAGAAGTAAAATTTATAATTAATTTGTTATTATTACTCATTTTTAATTTTATTTTTAAAAATTTTTTATTCTTTTAGAGATTTATCTAATATCAATACAGATATGTTCAATACTGCTAAAAAAGACAATGAGACTTTACCAGATTTAAAATTTAATTTTAATAAAAAGCGCTCTAATGATAACTCTCAAAATTTTACAACTTCCAACAATTTGGAAAATTCAGATTTCCTAAAAGATGATAGAACTATCAAAAATTTTTATAATTTTATGAATAATCAAAATAATTCAGGGGGGATAAATTCACAGAGTCCTAGAGTTAATCTCAATTTAAATTCAAACAACCTTAATAATTTCAATAACAATAGCAATAGCAATATACCTAATAATAATACAACTTTATCTATGAACAGAAGCAATACAAATAATTATTTAAATACAAAAATTCCTAAAAGCATTTTCGGAAATATAAATAATAATCAACATTATTGCCCTTATTGCACCCATTGCAATAACATTAATGATGGACAATTTGATAACATGATTTCACATGTAAGAGAAGCTAAGAATATTATTACTAATTCATTTGAATACATATTGCATAATAATTTTGTTGAATCAAACAATTCATCTATTTTCTCCCAAAATAATACAATAAAAAATGATAAAGATATTATGCAGGAAATTGAAGTATTGCTGAATCACAATGCAAAATTATTTTCTCATCGGAAAATCAACAATATAAAGCTAGTATATAAAGTTGTTGCACATTTTTTAGATTCTTTGTTGAATGAAAAAGTTCCGTTTGAAAGTTTGATTAATAACCACAAATTGCTGGAAAGATTTGAAAAAATAAATATATCAAAAGCTTATGCGTTTGAAAAAGAAGAGGAAAGTGATTTGTTTGATGAAGAAATAGAAGATTTATTCGATAATAAAACTAAGGAAAAATTAAAAAAATTGCTGAGAAGTAAAACCTTAAATCAAAAGCTAATTATTATATTATACTCAAATTTGATCTTTTTTATTATTATTTTTTATCAAGAATTAATCTAAGTTATATTGAATATTTATTATTGCTGAACTTTTTAACTAAAATAGAAAAGTATTTTGATAAATTCAATAAAGAAAAACCTGAAAACGCAAAATTATATATAGAATCTAGAAAAAGACTTTCATTTTTATGCCTGTAAGGGGTTTATAAAAATATAAACAAAATTTTAATTTTAATTTTAAACTTCTCGTTTTCATTCAATTTAATTATAATAAATAGACTTTTTACTCAATTACTAGGAGAAATATCACTAGAATGTAAAGAAAGAGCTGTTTTGTTATATAAATTCTTCAAACTCTATTTTGTTGAACAAGAAAAAAAATGGATAAATGTTGTTTATAAAACTAAAGAAAAAATCAAATACTATAAGGACTTATGTAGAATGATCTTTCAAGCTAGAGAAAAAAACCTTAACATTCTAGAAAAATTAAATGATATTTTAGTTTCAAACAAGATGACAGAAGAGAACTTAAATAATCATAAAACAATTATTAAAGCACTATTAACCGTCATAAATCAAAAGAGAGAAGAAATGTTTATCATGAACTCTAAAGTGGAAATTGCAGAAAAAGAATTGAATTTCTGGATTTATGATTTCGAAAAGATTAAAGCCAACAGAAAACTAAGAGAAGAAATCAGCAAAATAAATGTTGATAAATTATTAAATAATTTAAAAGAAGAAGTAAAGCATAAAAAGTAAATTTTATCTAATCAATCAAAAATTTTAATTTACTCATTTAATTATGATGAAAAAGTCAAGATCTTATCAAACAATTGATTTTATAACTTTTTCTATATTATTTTTTTCAAATTTAGTGTTCCAAACGAAGAAAGAATTCTGCTTATTAATTCAGATCGATTTTTAATTGCTTCCAATCAAAGAAACTATTTTTATGACCAAAAAGAACTTTATTTGAGAGAAACTTCTAGATTAATTGAATTAAAAGAGAAAGTTTTGAATAAGAAGAATGAATATAAAAAAAGCTATAAAAATCTACTAAGTCAACAAGAAGAAATTTCAAATAAATATGAAAAAGAAATCTTTTATTTAAAAGAAAAAATATACTGTGATAAAAAGGATATATTCATACAAACTGATATTGATTCTACAAACTTCTCTGAAATGAAGCAAAATCATGATTTAATAGTATTCCATCATAAGCTGGTAAATCTTTAAATATACACTCATATATTTTTATTTTTACAAGTTCAAACATTCAATAATTTTCTTAATTTCGTAAAATTTTAATAAAAATCTAGAGAAACAGTTCATTAGAGGTATATCTAAGCAGAATAAAATATGGAATATCTAAAGCTAAGCCCATCAGTTTAGAAAGTCTTTTGAATATCATTCCTGATTTATATAATGACAAAATGGAATATGATTTAAAACATGAAACGGATAATCATAAAATGTTGTTCGATGAATTCTTCATTATTTATATGACTGATAAATTCAAAATGAAAAAAATAATTAATAGAAATTGTGAAGATGCAATTCTTGCTTTTATTAAATATTCAAATGAGGATAAAAGAGTGGATCTTGCTAGGAGGTTTTTAGGGATAGGGGAAGATAAACTTAGACAGGAACTATTAGACTTATTCTTTATTTTAATCAAAAGTAACTTCAATTTCTTCTATAAATGATTAAAATTTCAAAATAAAAACAATGTTTTTTTTCAATTGGCAGTCATTTTGTTTTCAAATCTTACATTTAATATTTTTTTATTAATTTTTTTCAAATAAAAAGGCCTTCCATCTACAATATATAAGTTATTTTCTCATGATCACCGGAGCTATTTTATGAATACTCAAATTTGTTTTGAAATCTATTACAATAAATTTCCATTACACTTTATGTTGGAAAACAATTTTGATGATATAATCGCTCTGAGTTCAGTTTCCGAAGGAGAAAATAAAATAGAATTTAAATCTCATCAACAAAAAATTGAATATTTTTACTTAATGAGATTTTTCTCAAAATCAAATTCCTATTTTGATTATTTATTTAATGAGTATAATTCTGAACCGAAAAATGAAATGATACTTGAATTGACAAAGATTTCGGATTTGTTTATAAGTGCAAATAAAGAATTTGAAATAAACTATACTCAAACAGTTGAAATTTTAATGAACAACTTTAAATTTATTAAAGAAGACATTTTGAATTTCGATGACTTCATGGAATTCTTTAAAAAGAAAAGAAAGTTTTCAATAAAAATAATTGATTTTGTTGAAAAAACATTAGAATATGCTATTAATATTTACAAAACTATTGAGTCAAAATTAAATGATTTTTGTGATAATTCAAGAGAATTTGCTAATAATTGTCTTATTTTAAAAGACTTTGAAGAAGTTATATTAAAACTGATTCCTAATTTTGAAAATAAATGGATGATTAATGATTACTTCAAGTAATATCATCATTGTTAAATTTAATTAATAAAAATGTATTTTATAGAATTAATAAGATAAACATTATTCTTTATACAATTATTCATTTTTTATTTTTTTAGAAAAGCAGCAGGATCAGCTCATAAGGAGTTCATAACAAAAGAGGAGTTTCTGATATTTATTTTTAATAACAAAGACATTCTAAAGTTTTTTCTTCTACAATTTAAAAAGATAAATGAAAGAGAGAATCAGGATTCTAAATAAGGAAAAGTATTTTAATATATTAATATTTTAATGGTATTATAAATTTAACAATGTTTATCTGATATTAGCGAATGTATTGTTTAAATAGTAGTCAGCTTCACTTCAATAAAAAAATTTGAGAATTATTATTTAGTAATTTAAATATCCATTTTATCTTAATTATTTATTTATTTAATCGAAATAAAATTTATTTAATCTTTAAAACTATATAATTATTAAATTAATTAGTTTTTAAAATAAATAAATCAGCTAAATACAATTTAATTTATAAATGTTAAAATAATTTAATTATTTTTATTAGATAAAATATAAATTTTATAAACAAATTATTCTTAACAATGTGATTAATTGATTCAAAACAGATATTATCTCATTAAGTTTTTTAATATAATTTAAATAACACTTTAAAATAAATATTCTAAATAGTAAAATTATAAAAAGAAAAAAGCTAATTATCAAAAATAATAGAAAATAATTTACAAAAAATTATAACATGAGCAACAAATTATCTATCTAATTTGTTATTCATTATAAATTTTTATTTTTCTTTAAGCCTCGCAAAAATATGTCCTAAATCATTATCAACTCTAAGTCGTCTTTTATCAGTTTCATCAATAAGCTGAGCAACTTTTTTTGCATTTTCCTTAAATTTTGAAGCTTTATACGGGTTGTGATCTAAGCTACTAGAGAAGTCAACTAAAGGTTTTTCAGCGAATCTGTTCATTATCATTTTCTGGAACTTATATGAAATCTCAGGGGTGATTTTTGCGAGGTTATCAGAACGCTCTATAATATCATCATTCTCTTTATCTTCAGAGATAAATTGACCTCCTTGAGTTCCATAGATGAAATATTTTCTTACAAACTTCTCATCATTATACATCATTTTTTTATCCTTAAGCTTATCCGGTGGAATATTATAATGTACTGATTGAATAAAATCATAATTCTTAAGGCCTCTTTCGATATCTGTAAAGGTTTGTTGATATTGATCAACTTCTGTGTTTACTGTTGAAAGGAAATCATTTATAGCATTATAATATTTTGTTTTTACGAATTTTTTTTCTTTTTTTGCTGTTGCAGGATTTTGTAAATTTTTCAAGCTTCTGGTTTTCAGATCCATTTTGAAAAAATCGTTTTTATTTTTAAGCCTATCCAAATTATCGAAATTTTTCATTGTGTTTAAATTGCTTATAAAATTGAAGTTCTCTTGAGAATTATTCACCTGTTTAAAGCTGTTGAGGCTTTGTAAAGACTTTAGACGCTTTTTTCCATTTCTTACGCTTAAATACCGATTATCTTCTGAAAAAAGATCGCTATCAGTACTTTGTTCTTCGTCATTTATTATGTTATTATTAGTACGCCAAAAATTTTTCGAAATATTATTGCTCTTCTTTGTGTTGTTTGTGTTATTAAAATTTGAATTAAAACTTCCTTTTTCATTGATAATTCCTAGCATAGCTAGATTATTAAGATTGCTTCCACTTATTTTTTCAGCATTTGGTTTATTCTCAATTTCTTGAATTATATTATGAATACTTAATGTGGAAATTTTTTTTGATGATAATGCATTTGCTAAAGATTTAGATGAAGAACCAGCATTAGATTTTGTTTCAAATCTCTTTTGATTGTTTGAATTTGTTTCGGAAATATCCTTGTTATCAGGAGAAATATTAAAATCAACTTTTTTTTCGTGTCCAGCAACTCCTGTAAGAAAAAAGGCATTATCTCGATTCTTCGCAAAATTACTTTTTTTAAGAATTCCTGTACTTTCATGAGGTTGATTCCCGTTTAAGAAATTCAATTTAGTATTAAAATTGTGATCCTTTTCAGAAATCTTATTATCAAAACTTTCTTCTAAATTTTTTAATTCTTTTATTGCTTCTTGTTTATATTTTTCTAATTTTTTAGGATCCATAGGAGAATTGAGTGATTGCCCGTCTTTTGATTTTAATTGCGGAATACCCGACATTAATTTAGTATCGCCTTTTGCCATTCTTGTTATCATAGCTTGATGAGCTTTTGGATCAAGTGATTTACTAGTAGTCATTTTACTCATTACTGCATCATTTATTTTAAGTAAATTTTTAACATTGTCTTTTTTAAAATTTATTCTTGCTAATACATCTGGGTTTTTAGATAAAGGATCTAATTTTTGCGGTCCTTTACGCTCTGGAATTAAAAATTTTGCTATAGTAGTTATTTTAGATTTATATTCTTCTATTATTTTATCCATTCTAAAATTGTCTGCATTATCGATTCTTGGTATTTGCATTGAATAAGCCGGCTCAAAGCCATTTTGCTTTTTAGAGTTTTCTTGGGCACTTGCTCTACTCATTTTTTAATTTTTAAGTTTTATAAAAAAATTTATAATTTTTATTTATAATATTTTCAAATAACAAATGCTAATATTTATTTTTAAAAAATATTTATCTAGAGAATATTTAGCTGAACTAATTAATTATATAGATATTCATTTGAAAAATTTTATCATATTTTCAATAATTTCGTTTAATTATAAAAATAATAATCATTTCTTAAATTCTATAAATAGTAATAAATTATCTAAAATTGCCTAATTAGCAATTATTTTCTTGGATTTTGAGTAAATTCGAAAAGATAATTTAATCATAAAACAAGTAATTGAGTTGAAATAATTTATTTGTGAATCTTAAAAAGGAACAAGAATTTATGCTGTATTTATTTCTATATAAAAATTCATTGAATTTTGTATAAAATTATTCTATTAATAATATTCAGAAAATTTAATTTGCTGTATCTATGCTTAAATTATAATAATTGAATAATTATTTTTAAATTTTCTGAGCATTCTCAAAAGCATATAGCATTTTAGAATAGCAATCTATTAAACAAGTTTTTTCATCGGTTGTTAATTCTTTTTCTTTCAAATCTAGACAATTTTTAAAACATATGGGGGAAGCTTGTGTGAAAAAAGATCCTCTTAAATCACTGGCTACTTTATCATCGAAATATTTTCCAGTATTTGATTGTTGATCCATTTTTATTTAAAATTGAATTTATTTAATTTTAATAAATATTTAAATTTTTATTATAATTTATTTCTAATGATAAAATTTTAGTAAAAAAGAGAGAGATATAGGCAACTTTGTATAAAATTTGAAATTGAAAAATACATAAATTTTAATGAATCGCTATAATGGGG
>Ga0194116_10006258_pt1 | contig 12750 bp, 12 predicted proteins | sample TA2MahsurfametaG_4_FD_148617 | JGI IMG/M metagenome (GOLD analysis project Ga0194116, IMG submission 148617) | Freshwater microbial communities from Lake Tanganyika, Tanzania - TA2015008 Mahale S9 surface | ecosystem: Environmental > Aquatic > Freshwater > Lake | place: Tanzania: Lake... | reverse complement strand
ACCGTCGTGACGGTGAGCGTGATCCCCATCTTCAAGGCCATCAAGGCTTTTTCGGCTTGCCATCCGGGGCTGCGCGGTATCAATCGCAGCACCGTGATGCGCATCCTCAAGCTTGCTTCGGTTCCGTAGTCCCTCAAATGAGCGCCTTCACGGATGTCAGTTTTGCGGCCGGCGCTCATTTGTTTGATGCGGGCCATCCCGCCGATAAGCTCTACATCATCAAGCAGGGCAGCGTCGAGCTCCTCGGCGGCAAGACCGGTCAGGTGTTTGCCACGCTCGGTCCGGGGCAGCCCTTTGGCGAGCAGGCGGTGCTTGCCGGTGGCGTGCGCAGTGCCACCGCGCGTGCCAAGCAGGATACGGTGTGCATGGAGTTGACCGCGACGGGATTGCAGCAGGTGCTGTCCAAAGAGTCCGATATCAGCCGCATTGTCTTTCGAGCTCTGTTGCTGCAAATGTATATGGTCAACCGTCTTGGGCAGGCGAGCGCTGCGGCCTCCGGCCCGGCTCCCTAGGCGCCCCGCCCACCGCCGGTCAGGCGGTCGAGCGCCTCACGGTACTTGGCCGCCGTTTTTTCTGCCACCTCGGTAGGTAGGCGGGGCGCGGGCGCGGTCTTGTTCCAAGGCCGACCGTCGATGCGCACCGCCTCCAGCCAGTCGCGCACGAACTGCTTGTCGTAGCTCGGCGGATTTCTGCCCTCGGCCAGGGCGGCCTCATAGCCTTCGATCGGCCAGTAGCGCGATGAATCAGGCGTGAGCACCTCGTCCATCAGCGTGAGTTGGCCGTTTTCATCCAGACCAAACTCGAACTTGGTGTCGGCAATGATGATGCCTTTGGTCAGCGCGTACGCTGCCGCGGCCTCGTAAAGCGCAATGCTGACGCTCCGGATCTCCCCGGCCAGCTGCGGGCCGACGATTTTTTCAACTTGCGCATAGCTGATGTTCTCGTCGTGCTCGCCGACCTCGGCCTTGGCGGCCGGCGTGAAGATGGACTCGGGCAGGCGACTGGCGTTCTTCAGGCCGGGCGGCAGCGGCACGCCGCAGACTGACTGGCTGCGTTGGTATTCCTGCCAGCCGCTGCCGGCCAGGTAGCCGCGCACCACCGCCTCAACCGGGATGGGCTTGAGGCGCTTGACCAGCATGGAGCGGCCTGCAATCTGCGGTACTTCGTCAGGGGCCACCACGCTTTCGGGGGCTTGCCCGGTCAGGTGGTTGGGGCACAAGGCGGCGAGCCGGTCGAACCAAAACAGCGCCATCTGCGTCAGGATCTTGCCCTTGCCGGCAATCGGCTCCTCAAGAATCACATCGAAAGCACTGAGCCGGTCGCTGGCCACCATCAACAGGCGGTCGTTGCCCACCGCATAGTTGTCGCGCACCTTGCCACGGGCCAGCAGGGGCAGGGAGTGCAGAGCGGAGGTGTGCAGGGCTTCGGTCATGGGCTGTGCTCAAAAGAAAAAAGCCCGCTGCCGGGCAGCGGGCTTGCTGATTATCCGGGAGGTCTACCCCAGGTCTTAATGCACCACCTGCGCCAGCTCGCCCCGCGCGTAATGGCCGGCCATGATCTGCACGCCCCTGGGCTTGATCTTGCTGCCCTGCCCTTCGCAGCCAAATTGCTGGTAGCGGGCCTTGCAGATCTGCTTGGCTGCCTCGCGCGCCGGCTTGAGCCATTCGCGGGCGTCAAACTTGTCGGGGTTTTCGGCCAAAAACTTGCGCGCTGCACCCGTCATGGCCAGGCGGATATCGGTGTCGATATTGATCTTGCGCACCCCGTGCTTGATGGCCTCCTGAATCTCTTCGATCGGCACGCCGTAGGTTTCCTTCATATTGCCGCCGTACTGGTTGATGATGGCCAGCAGTTCAGCGGGTACGCTGGAGGAGCCGTGCATTACCAGGTGGGTGTTGGGAATGCGGCGATGAATTTCTTTGACACGCGAGATCGCCAGAATGTCGCCCGTGGGCTTTCGGCTGAACTTGTAGGCGCCGTGGCTGGTGCCAATCGCAATGGCCAGCGCGTCGAGTTGCGTGGCCTTGACGAACACCGCCGCTTCTTCCGGGTCGGTGAGCATCTGGCTGTGGTCGAGCTTGCCCTCGGCACCGATGCCGTCTTCCTCGCCGGCATCGCCAGTCTCCAGATTGCCCAGGCAGCCGAGTTCCCCCTCGACGGTCACACCCACCTTGTGGGCCATGTCTACCACCTTGCGGGTGACCTCGATGTTGTAGTCAAAAGAGGCCGGCGTTTTGCCATCTTCCATGAGCGAGCCGTCCATCATGACCGAGCCAAAACCCAGATCGATCGCGCCCTGGCAGACCTTGGGGCTGGTGCCGTGGTCCTGGTGCATGACCAGCGGAATGTGCGGATAAGCCTCGACGGCCGCCAGAATCAGGTGCTTGATAAAGGGTTCGCCCGCGTATTTACGGGCGCCGGCGCTGGCTTGCAGGATGACAGGTGCACCGACCTCGTCGGCCGCCGCCATGACGGCTTGCACCTGCTCGAGGTTGTTGACATTGAAGGCGGGGATGCCGTAATTGTTCTCGGCCGCGTGGTCGAGCAACTCGCGCATGGAGACGAGGGCCATGGTGCTGTCCTGATGGGAAGGGTTGGAAGGAATTCGGTCGATGGGGTAACCGACGGGTAACCGGACCGATTTTACGGGGCCGCTTGAATCGGAGCAGTCAGAGCGGGGGGGCTCTAGGCGGGCCCGGGTTGGCCCGGCGCCCATGAAATCCGACCGGACCAGCCGGTCATGGGCCGATGATCGAGCGCGGCATCGCCGCGAGGGCGCGGCTCCCACAAAGCCAGCTCGGGCCCGCTCAGGCCACCTGGCAGATCTTGAGCATATTGGTACCGCCTGGAGCGCCCATGGGCTCGCCGCAGGTGATGGCATAGACATCGCCCGTTTGGACAATACCCCGCTTGAGCAGATGGCCTTCGGCCTGCTCGAGCGCGGTATCGCGGTCGGCCGAGGTGTCCATCAGCAGGGGGCGAACATTTCGGTACAAGGCCATCTTGCGCTGCGTACTGAGCTTGGGCGTGAGCGCGTAGATCGGTGTGCGGATGTCGTGACGACTCATCCACAGGGCGGTTGAGCCACTGTCGGTCAGGGCCACAATGGCCTTGGCGCTCAGATGCTGGGCAGTAAACAGAGCGCCCATCGCAATCGATTGGTCGATGCGGCTGAAGGTCTTGCCGGTAAAGTCAGCGTCGATTTCGTGGCTACTGGCTTTTTCTGCTTCCAGGCAGATCTTGGCCATTTCTTCGACCGTCTCCAGCGGGAATTTGCCGGCCGCGGTTTCGGCGCTGAGCATGACCGCATCGGTGCCGTCGAGCACCGCGTTGGCCACATCGCTGACCTCTGCGCGGGTGGGGACGGGATTGAGGATCATGCTCTCCATCATCTGAGTGGCTGTGATGACGACCTTGTCGGCGGCACGAGCCATGCGGATCATTTGCTTTTGCAGGGCCGGCACCGCCGCGTTACCCACCTCCACCGCGAGGTCGCCGCGCGCCACCATGATGCCGTCGCTGGCGCGCAGAATGTCCTCCAGATTGGGTATCGCCTCGGCGCGTTCGATCTTGGCAATCAAGCCGGGCTTGTGGTGCTGCGCTGAGCCTGCCACATTGCACAACTGTCGCGCCATCTCCATGTCGGTGGCATTTTTTGGAAAGCTCACCGCCACATAGTCGGCCCGCAGAGCCATGGCCGTCTTGATGTCCTCCATGTCTTTGGCGGTCAGGGCCGGCGCTGTCAGCCCGCCGCCTTGCTTATTGATGCCCTTGTTGTTGGACAACTCCCCGCCCAGTTTGACCGTGGTCTGAACCTGATCGCCTTTGACTGCATCGACGATCAGCACGATCAACCCATCGTTGAGCAAAAGCACATCGCCCGCTTTGACATCGCGCGGCAATTCCTTGTAGTCCAGCCCTACGCCGTGGAGGTCGCCGGCTTCGGTGCGTGAGGCATCGAGCACAAAGGCATCACCCGGGCTGAGCATGACCTTGCCCTCGGCAAACTTGCCCACCCGGATTTTGGGGCCCTGCAGGTCCGCCATGATGGCCACCTCGCGGCCGGCCCGCTGGGCCGCTTGGCGCACCAGTTCGGCCCGTTGGGTGTGGTCTTCGGCCTTGCCGTGACTGAAATTCAGACGCACCACATTGACGCCGGCCCGAATCATTTTCTCCAATAGGTCCGGGTCGCTGCTGGCCGGTCCTAAAGTGGCAACGATCTTGGTGGCTCGACTGGGCATGGGGCGCCTCCTGTGTTGTGAACGCATTCATTCTCACACAGAGGGCTTGGGCTCCTTGCCCTCCCAGAACACGATTTCCGCGCCGATGCCTCCCTCCAGACAGCGCAGCGCATCGCCTGCGTTCTTTGAGTGGCCACAGTGTTGGCGCCAATCCAATATTGACCACCTGTGCCGATTGAATATTGACCAGGGGACTAGGGCCAGCGGCGAAGCCGCTGGCTGTGGATAAGTTTAAGCCTATGCGGTGTTTTGAACCTCCTTGGTGACGGTTTTGCGGGCCTGCTCCCTGGCCTTGATGCGCCCCCTTGCCTCGCTGGAGCTATGGCGGAAGCGGTAGGACTCATTGCCTGTCTCGAGGATGTGGCAGTGGTGCGTCAGACGGTCCAGTAACGCTGTGGTCATCTTGGCATCACCGAACACGCTGGACCACTCGGCAAATGTCAGATTGGTCGTTATCAGCACGCTGGTGTGCTCGTAGAGCTTGGACAGCAGATGGAACAGCAGGGCACCACCGGCCTGGCTGAAGGGCAGGTAGCCTAACTCATCGAGGATCACCAGATCCATGCGCATGAGACTCAGCGCAATACGTCCGGCCTTGCCCTGTGCCTTTTCCTGCTCCAGCGCGTTAACCAAGTCGATGGTCGAGTAGAACCTCACCCGCTTGCCGTGGTGCGTCAGGCCCGAGATGCCCAGAGCCGTGGCCAGGTGGGTCTTACCCGTGCCTGGCCCGCCGATGAGCACCACGTTTTGTGCCTCCTGGGTGAACGACAAATCGGCCAGTTTGAGTATCAAAGCCTTGTCCACGGTAGATGCTTCAAAGTCAAAGCCCGCTAGATCCCGGTGGACCGGGAACCGAGCAACCTTGGTCTGGTGCGCAATGGATCGCATGTGCCGGTTCACGCTTTCGGCCTGCAATAAGTGCTCGATCAGCCACCGTGAAGCAACAAGATCGCTGTTGGCGCCTTGCTCCATCAGGTCGACCCAGGCGCTAGCCATTCCGTGCAGCCGCAGACCTTTGAGCTCGGCTTGAACGTCCCGTGAGCTGCGCAGTGCTTCAGGCATGGGAGGCCTCCTTGTCCTGGCTGCTGCGCAGGTGGTCGTACCTGGCCGTGTTGGCCACGGGAACCTGGCGCAGTTGAAGTGACGTCTCGGCCAGGGCCGGCACCGGCGGACCACTCAGGCGCGCCAGCACATTGCGCACATGCTCGACGCTGATGCCACCGTTGGGCGTGGCGCCTTCGAGCACTACCTCCACCGCCACCAGGACGGCTTCTAAACCGGCCTGGGGCACCACGGCCAAGACTTGCGCCATCATCCGGTCACCGCCGGAATGGCGCAGCAAGGCCTGGCGTAGCTTGAGCAGCGCCGGCGGCAGATCCAGGAAGGGGGCGCCGTTCCTCAGTGCCCCGGGTTTGCGTTGCACCAATTCGATGTAATGCTGCCAGTCGTAGTGAGTCTGGCCTTTGCCGGATAGGCGGCAGTGGCTGGCTACGATGGTGTCCTGCACCACCACGTCCACCCGATTCGGATACAGTCGCGCGCTCACCAAGTGCCCTGCCCATTCACAAGGCACCGAGTAGCGGTTGCGTGCCACCGCCACCAGACAGGTGCTGCTCACCCGCGCGGGACTCTCCACATACCCGTCAAAGGGCTCGGGCATACTCATGAGATGTTCACGCTCGAGTTCGAGCATCTCGGCCACGGTGAACTGCCGGTGTTCGGGATGCGCCGTCTCGGCCCATACTGACCGGCAGCGCTCGCCAAGCCAGGCGTTAAGTTCGGCAAAGGAGCCAAAGCGCCGCTCTTGAGCCTCCAGCCAAATCCGCCGTCGGCTGTCCTGCACATTCTTCTCCACCACCCCCTTCTCCCAGCCCGAGGCTACATTGCAGAAGTCAGGATCGAACAGGTAATGGCTGCACATGGCATTGAAGCGCGCGTTGACGATGCGGCCCTTACCCTTCTTGACCTTATCTACCGCCGTCTTCATGTTGTCGTAGATGCCCCGCTGTGCCACGCCGCCCAGGGCGGCAAAACTGCGCGTGTGCGCATCGAACAGCATCTCGTGACCCTGGCTGGGGTAGGCCACCAGCCAGAAGGCGCGGCTGGCACACAGCTTGAGGTGCGAGAGCTGCATGTGGTGGTAGACGCCGCCCACCAGCAGTCCTTCCTCGCTCCAGTCGAACTGGAAGGCCTCGCCAAACTCAAAGCTCATCGGCACGAAGGCAGTGCCGACCCTCTGGCCTTGCCTTTGGCGCCAGTCTCGAATGAAGTCCGTCAAGCGGCTGTAGCCGCCCCGGTAGCCCTGAGCCTGCAACTGTGCAAACAGGGCACGGGCTGTACGCCGGGCATGCTTGGGACGCCGCGCATCTGCCTGGAGCGCCTGCACCAGCGTCGCCTCGAACGCTCCCAACTTCGTAGGACCATTTCCTCGTTGGTACTTGGGAGCTTGGTCGCCAGGGGCCTGCAGCCACTTCTTGACCGTGTTACGCGATAGCCCCGTGCGCCTCGCAATCTCACTGTTGGAGAGTTGCTCGCGCAACTTCATGCGCCTGACCTTGCCTATCATTTCCATGGTGATCACCTTCTCGTCTCTCCTGCTGAAAAATTCAGCAGGCAAGTGGAACACCCTGGTCAATTTTGGGTCGGCATCAACTCGGTTAACTGGTCAGTTTTCGGTCGGCGTCAACAGCTCAGACACCTTGGTTGAGCAGGGCCCCAACGGGCAGTCGCTGAGCTCCTACCGCGCGCATATTCGCATCGATCCGCAGCAAAGTAATCCGATGCTGGCGCGTGTGGCGCTCAAGCCGGGTATGACCACCACCATCGATATCAAGACGCGGACGCGCAGCGTTCTGCAGTATTTGCTCAAGCCGGTTATCAAGTCTTTCTCCGGGGCGCTCAACGAGCGATGAAGACCAGTTTCCAAGAGGTTGCACTATGCACATAGGTATTCTGGAAGACGATGAGCTTTTGGCCAATCATCTGGCCAGCGTTTTGCATTCGGCCGGGCATACCAGCGCCATTTTCAACAGTGCTCGCACTTTTCTCCCCGCGCTGAACCGCAATACCTTTGAGTTGCTGGTTTTCGATTGGCGTTTACCCGATCAAGACGGCATCAAGGTGCTCAAGCATTTGCGAGCCTCATTTCAGAGCGAAACACCGGTTATTTTCCTGACAGCCGTGCATGATGAGCGGGCTATCGTTACCGCTGGAAGCCGGTGCTGACGATTATTGCGTCAAGCCCCTGCGCCCAGCGGAATTCCTGGCCCGTGTGGCTGCCTTGCAAAGACGCATCTATCCGACCAAGCAATCGGTGGGCCCGCAGACTTTTAATGGCTACACCTTCGACCCGATGACCCGCGTCATCAGCTGGGAGGGTGGTCAGGCGCAGTTTTCAGGCAAGGAATTTGAGCTGGCCTGTTTTCTTTTTGAAAATTCGGACCGCTCAATTTCCCGCGAGCGTCTGATGCAAGAGGTCTGGGGGCGCGAAGACGATCCCTTCTCGCGCACGCTTGATGTGCACATTTCCCGCGTCAGATCACGCTTGGGCCTGGGCTCGTTGTCGCCCATTCGCTTGCGATCGGTGCACGGCTTTGGCTATCAGCTCATCACCTACGCTGCGCCGGGACAGGAGGAGTAGGCGTTTTTTGCCTTCGCCCTGGGTCACAATGTTGACATGCAGATACAGGACCTCTTGTTTTCCCAGGGGTTTGGCACCCGCCGTGTATGCGCGGGATTGGTGCAGCAAGGACTGGTCGCTGTGGATGGACGCCGTCTGACCGCAGCTGAAGAAGACTTTGACCCAGTCGGTTTGTGCTTTGTGGTGCAGGGCGTGGAATGGATGTACCGCGAGCGTGCCTACCTGATGCTGCACAAGCCCGCCGGCTATGAGTGTTCTCAGCGGCCGGGCGCCTGGCCCTCTGTCTACACCCTGTTGCCCGGGCCCTTGCGGCAACGCTTTGGCACTGCGGCGGCTGGCGTGCAGGCCATTGGACGCCTCGATCAGGACACCACGGGGCTGCTATTGCTCTCCGATGATGGGCTGTTTATTCACCGCATGAGTTCGCCCCGTCACCATGTGCCCAAGGTCTACCACATTGAAACCAGCCATCGGCTGGATCAGAGCCAGCTTGAGGCCTTGCTTTCCGGGGTGCGGCTTGAGCGCGAACCCAAGCCTGTTCGTGCTGCCGCCTGCAGCCAGTTGGGCGAGCGGGCCATGAGCTTGACCTTGACCGAGGGCAAATACCATCAGGTCAAACGCATGTTGGCCGCCGTGGGTAACCGGGTTGAGCGTCTGCATCGGTCTCGCATCGGGGCGCTGGAGCTCCCCCCTGATCTGCCGCCGGGTCAGTGGCGTTGGCTGGAGCCGTCCGACCTGTTGGCCCTGCGGGGGGTGTGACCGCGGCACCGCCTGTGCCAGGCTCGGTCCCGCTACACTTTGAGGCCCCTTGCACAAGAGCGCCGCCCGGACGGGCCCGGGCTTTGTTTCATAGAGATTTTTAGCGATGGATATTGATCGCCGCGCCGTTCTCGCTCTGTTTGGACTTGCGCCCGCGTGGGGACAGGCGCAGTCCCCCGCGCCGATCTTCGTGCTCAATTCGGCCGAGAGCAGTGTTAGCGTCGTCGACCCGGTGACCTGGACCGAGACGCGTCGTATCGTCACTGGCAAAGAGCCGCATCATCTGTACCTGACGCCCGATGAGAAGTCGCTCATTGTGGGCAATGCCGCCGCGGATTCCCTGACCTTCATCGATCCGCGCACTGGCGTGGTTCAGCGCACGCTGCGCGACATACTCGATCCCTATCACTTGCGTTTTTCCCCTGATATGAAATGGTTGGTGACGGCCGCCAACCGCCTTGATCATGTTGATGTGTATCGCTGGGACGGCAGCAACCCGACCCTGGCGCGGCGAATCGTCTCTCGCAAAACCCCCAGTCACTTGTGGATAGATTCGGCCAGCACCACGGTGTATGTCACCATGCAGGACAGCAATGAATTGGTGGCCATCGATTTAGCCTCACAGGTCGTCAAGTGGCGTACCCCCTCGGGTCCCATGCCGGCCGATGTGTACGGCCTGCCCGATGACAAGCGGCTCCTGGTGGCCCTGACTGGTAGCAACGCGGTCGAGGTCTTTGATGTTTCGGGCCCCGCCCCAGTGCGGTCGGGCCGCATCATTACGGCGGCAGGTGCGCACGCTTTCCGGGCCCAAGGTGATGGACGCCATGTCTGGGTCAGTAACCGGGTCCACAACAGCGTCAGTAAGATCGATTTACAGTCCCTCGCCGTGGTGCAGCAGATTGCTGTACCTGCGGGCCCAGACTGCATGGATCTCTCGCGCGATGGCAAGACCCTGTATGTCACCTCGCGCTGGGCCGCTCGTCTTTCGGTGGTCGATTTGCTGCAGGGCCGTTTGGTGCGACAGGTCAAGGTGGGGCGCAGCCCCCATGGTGTCTGGACGCTCGATCATGCCCCGCGCTGAGACCGCCCGCCCGCGCTTGACAAAGGTTGGCTTGGCCCTCTTGGGCGGTCTGATGTTCATGGCCAGCTCGATGGGAGCGGCCTCCTGCCCCGACCCCCGCCGCGCGGTTTACCTCACCTTTGATACCGGCCATATGGGCGTTGCGCCGCTGATTGCCGAGATCCTCTCCAAGCACGATGTGCGAGTCACTTTTTTTGCGGCCCATGAGCGTACCCAGACCGGCGATGGCAGCCTGGGTTCCGCGTGGGCCGATTGGTGGAAGGCGCGCGCTGCGGAGGGACATGCCTTTGCGACCCATACGCATGATCATGCTTACTGGGTGGCTGATCTGCCTCAATCGCAGGCGCCGCAGCGATTCCGAATACGCCCCTCGGCCGGCCCGCAGCAGGGCCAGTCCCTGCAGTGGACCGCTGCGCAGTACTGTGAGGAACTGCACAGGGCCAGCCGGCGACTGCAACAGCTGACCGGGCAGACGCCGCTGCCCCTGTTTCGTGCGCCCGGGGGTAAAACCTCCGCAAGCTTGATCCAAGTGGCCCAGTCGTGTGGTTATCAGCATGTGGGCTGGTCCGCGGCGGGTTTTTTAGGCGACGAACTACCCAGTGAGTCCTATCCGAATTCGCGTTTGCTCGAGCAGGCCCTTCGTCAAATAGGTGCCGGCGATGTATTGGTGGCGCATTTGGGCATCTGGTCGCGCAAGGACCCCTGGGCACCCGCGGTGCTGGAGCCGCTTATTGTCGGACTCAAGCGGCGCGGACTGTGTTTCGCAACGCTACGCGATCATCCACAATACAGATCATGGCTGGACACGCACGGTGGAATCGTGCTGTCCCAGCGCCTACAAGGGGGCTCATGATCGACCAGGCCGTGTTCAGCGAGATTTTTACCAACGCTCAAGGCGCTCTTTTTGAGCCGTTGGTGCCCTGGCTTTACGCCATGGGTCAAGGTCATCTGCTCGAAGATGCTTTCGCTGCCTGCGGCTGGTTTCTCATAGGGCTGATGCAAATGGCCATCTTGCTGCTGGTGCTGGTGCCACTGCAGCGCTGGCGCCCGCTGGAGATCTTGTCCGATCGGGCCGCGATTCGCACGGATGTGGTCTATACGCTGATCCACCGACTCGGCCTGTTCAGGCTGATTCTCTTTATTACGCTTGATCCTGTGTTCAAGGCCCTCTTTGGCGCCCTGCGGGCCCAGGGCATGCCCACCTGGCACCTCGATCAGCTCTGGCCCGGAATCACCGACCTGCCTTGGGTGAGCTTTCTGATCTACCTTGTCGCCTTTGATTTTTTGGCCTACTGGATACACCGTGGCCAGCATCGCATCGGCCTGTGGTGGCAGCTGCATGCTTTGCACCACTCGCAGCGGCAACTGACGGTCTGGAGCGATAACCGCAACCATTTTCTTGATGACTTGATGGTCGATGCGCTTATCGTGGCCGCGGCCCTTGTCATTGGCGTGGGGCCCGAGCAGTTCATGCTCCTGATTGCGCTGACCCAGCTCAGCGAGAGTCTGCAGCATGCCAATGTGCGGCTGCACGCGGGCCCGGTGCTCGAGCGCTTGTGGGTCACCCCGCGCTTTCATCGCGCCCACCATGGTCTGGAATCGGGCGAGCACAATTACGGCGTGCTGCTGCCCTGGTGGGACATGCTCTTTGGAACTGCGCGCTTCGATTTGGGATACGGCCCCACCGGCTTGATGGATCAGGTCACCCACGGGCGCGACTTTGGTCGCGGCCTGTGGGCCCAGCAGTTCCTGGGGCTTAAGCGCTTGGTGGGGAAGGCCTGAGGTCGTGCAGGCGCTGGTCGATGCTTTCTGGCGAGCTGTCGTTTATTGCCTGCACCCGCGGGTGATTGCGCTGAGTTTTTTGCCGCTGTTGGTGACCATCCTGGCGGCTGTGGGGCTGGGCTATTTTTTCTGGAACGACGCCGTCGAAGCCTTGCGTCTGCATCTGCAATCCTGGGGCTGGGTGCAATTGTTTTTAGGGGCCCTCGACTCCCTGGGTCTTTCAGGCTTGCGATCGGTACTTGCGCCGGCGCTGCTTCTTTTTGCCCTCATCCCCTTTATTGTCGTGGCCTGTATGCTCATGGTTGGCCTTTTCATGACACCGGCCATGGCCTCGCTGGTCGGCGAGCGTCGGTTCCCAGCGCTGCTGCGAAAGAAGGGGGCTTCCTTTTTGCACAGTTTGGCGTGGTCGCTGGGCTCCACCCTGGCCGCCTGTACGGCCTTGGTCGTTTCGGTGCCTCTCTGGCTGATACCCCCTCTGGTCTTGATCGTGCCGCCGCTTATCTGGGGCTGGCTCAGTTACCGGGTCATCAGCTTCGACTGTTTAGCCGATTACGCCAGCGCGCAAGAGCGCCGCTTCATCATGCGCAAGCACCGCTTGCACCTGCTGCTCATGGGTCTGTTGACGGGCTATCTCAGTGCCTTACCCAGTGTGCTGTGGGCCTCTGGCGCGATGTTCATTGCAATGGCCCCGCTGCTGGTGCCTTTAGCCATTTGGGCCTACACCCTGATCTTCGCGTTTTCGTCCCTCTGGTGCGCACATTACTGCCTGGCGCAGTTGGATAGGCTGCGCAGTGCCCCCGTGGAGGCTGACGCATTTGTGGTGACCGATCCTGCCCCCGAAGCCGCGCAGGTTTCTGGTTCTGCGCGGACGCACAATGACCCGGTTTGAGAGTCCACTGCCGCCAAGCGCAGTATTTCATTGAGTCGTCCCCATGCCTCCTACCTTCAGCCTCCTCATCCTCGGCGACGAAATCCTCTCGGGTAAGCGGGCCGACAAGCACTTGGCCAAGACCATCGAACTGCTCTCGGCGCGCGGCTTGATGCTGTCGCAGGCGCACTATGCGGGCGACGATCCGGAGCGCATCACGGCGCTATTGAGGCAGGCTTTTGCGGCAGCGCGAGAGCGCGGTGAGGTGATGTTTTCCTGTGGCGGCATTGGCGCCACGCCCGATGACCACACGCGGCAATGTGCGGCCCGGGCACTGGGGGTGGACCTGGTGTTGCACCCGCAGGCCAAGGCCCTGATC
>Ga0194116_10006255_pt1 | contig 12756 bp, 20 predicted proteins | sample TA2MahsurfametaG_4_FD_148617 | JGI IMG/M metagenome (GOLD analysis project Ga0194116, IMG submission 148617) | Freshwater microbial communities from Lake Tanganyika, Tanzania - TA2015008 Mahale S9 surface | ecosystem: Environmental > Aquatic > Freshwater > Lake | place: Tanzania: Lake... | reverse complement strand
AGGTGATGCTTATCTAATTGCTGCTCATAATAGTGGATATAGATTAATAAATAAAGTATTATGGTTCAATCCAAATGATTATGATTTAATAACCAGAACTAACTTTGCCATAATCAATCCAGTATCATCATTTACTATCAATGTTACCACTAGTGATGTAATACAAAACATTAAATATTGTTTATTGGGAGATGTTAATTTATCACATTCTTCGAATTAGGAATAATTATATTTATATTAAAAACATATGAAAAGATTATTTTGGTTAATTACACTTTTAGTTATTAGTGTTACATCATTTGCACAGGATACAATTAGAGTTAAAAATGAGGTGTTTGAGGTCCTTTATTCTCAAAAGTTAGAACAACCCCTATGGATAAAATATCGTTCAACCAATCGAACTACAAATGTTAATAGAGGGGCTATGGACTTTTACAAAGAACCAAATATAAAAACATCAGATGCTGATGATTATGCCAAAAATATTTACGATAAAGGTCATGGTGCACCGGCAGCAACATTTTCAGATAATGAAAAAAACCTAAAACAAACTTTTTCCTATCTTAATTGTATTTTACAAAACCAATACCTTAATAGAGGTGAGTGGAGATTATTAGAGGAGCAAGAAAGAAAATGGGATGATGTAGAAGATTTAACCGTTATTATCAAAGTATTTTTTGATGAACCTGTCAAAAGATTACCAACAGGTGCAGCAATCCCTTCGCATTTGCAAAAACATATCTATTTTGAAAAACAAAAAAAATGGAAATGTTATGTATTTCTTAATGAGAAGCCGAAATTCAAATGGTATGAGCTAGAAATGCTCTGCCCAATATCTGACAACAAATAAAAAGAAATTAAAATAGTGTTTATACCTAATCATTTACACTTATTAGTAAAGGGGAATATGAATACCCCACCAAAAGAAGAAGCTCACTTAAATGAATTTTTCAAAAAGTTAGTCAATAAAGTAAGAATGGTAGTGGTGGCCGGACCTACATCAGTTTATATAAATGAAGAAGGCAATGAAGGTATAACTGGCACTGTAACATTAGCAACATCGCACGCTTCTATACACGTTTGGGATGCGGATAGACCGGCAATGTTTCAGTTTGATTTGTATAGTTGTTCTTGCTTTACAGCAGAAGAAGTATTAGAAGAATTGGATAATTGGTTTACATTAGAATCAGCTAATTGGATAATGTTAGATAGAAACGAAGATATATTCCAATCAGCCGGAGCCGGAAAATGGGTGGGGGCTGGGGGAACGAAGTCGTAAACCTTAAAATTTTTGATAGTATGAGAGCCATTAAGTTCGTAACCCAAACAGAAGAATTAAAACTTATCGATATATTGGGAGATAAGTTATTGAAAGCAGGATGGAATTCATTCAATTCTTGTATTATAACCGTTAGTACGGATTATTCGGCCATAGTTGGACAAATCCTAAGACATCACCTTTCTTATGATGGTGAAATTTGTGAGGGGTTTGGAATCGATGTTCCGTACCCAGATGAAGTATGGGATGATAAATACCAATTCGAAATGAGAACTGCCTTTCAAACCCACAAATACCTTTTTATGCATAAGACACCTATCTTAGTTGAGGCTGGTGTAATAAGGGGAGGAAACTATACTTACGTTATTGATTGGATGAAAAAATATTTGGCGTATGATAGAAAAATAATTACTCTGGCTCTATATGAAAATTTGGGTAGTAAATTTAAATCCGATTTTGTAGGTAATTATTATGATGATACAACTGAAGACTTGACATTTTGGTGGGAAAGAGAAAATAACCATTGGAAACCTTAGTTTGCTAAGTTATTGATAATCAATTGATTAGATAACTCATTGATTTTTAACGACTTATAAGCCGTTGATTTTCAATGGGTTATATTTTTTTTGAAAAAAGTTGTAAAAATATTTGGCTATTTCAGCAGAAATTCGTATATTTACAATGTAATTCAGTTATGAATCTTAAAAATCAATCAGTTATGAGCCTTCCATTTAATCTTAATTCAGTATTAGCAACCGCTTCCTTAGTTGAAGGGTTCGATGTAATTAGAAACGCTTTCCCTGTTAGGGGTAAGTATGTTGATAGAGTTATCACCTATTCAGATGCGGTATTTTCCGCTTTAGAAGATGTAGCCGAAGATTACGAAGATTGGCCTGAAGACCAAGGTTTTGGTAGTTCCGATATGACTTATGTTCGTAAATCTTTTATCGATTCAATGATTCGTTTGGCTAACCTTAGTGGTTATTATCAAACCGATTTTAAACCTTATTTGAAGGTAGTAGAGTATTCAGAAGTTGATAAAGAGGAATACGACCTTCGTAGAGAGCAAGGTATTTAATATTATAAAAATATAGTTATGAGAAAATTAATAGAAAGGATGACATCCGAAAATGTCGAAAAGTTAAGAGAAGCTGAAAAGCTTTATCCTTATTCAGTAGGTGCAGCAATCAAACAATTGGAAACGCAGGGTTATTGGATGGAATTGACCTACGATACAATTAGTATATTGGTATCGCATTTGAAATTAAGTGGTTATGACCCTTACACAATTAATTCAATATTTGAAAATGAGTAAGTTACCCAAACATCGTACTTTGATGATAGAATCATTGGAGTTACTATTCGCCGGAAATAAAACAGCGGCTAAGAAAAAATTAGCAAAAGCTAAGACTGAAACAAACAAATTTTATTCCTTAAAATCTAAAACTAAATAACTATGGCTACTTCAAATTTCCACAATGAGAATGCTTCTCATATTTTTGCTTGTGAATTAGAAAATGAATTTGATTACGAAGATTTGCGTGATAACCTATATTACGAATTCAAAGGACTTTCAGAATTTTGTGATGTAGCTAAAAGTGATTGGACTGAATTACGTTCATATCCATCGCATGGTATTTGTTCACTTCGTAGTTATGTAGAAGATGAAGATGGTAATGCCGAAGTATGTGTTACACCCGTTATTCGTAGTGGTTACTACGCTGGTTGTAATTTGGATTGGTTTGATGAATCGTATGTTGATGGTAAAGAAACCGAAAATCTTACATTACTAATTGAAGAAGAAAAAGCTAGATTAATAGAAATTATTGAGAATATATTTTCACAATATTCAGAGAAGTTAGGTGTTACTGCCAGATTCTCTAATGGTGAAACAATTTATCACAAAGTTGCTTAATATGAAAGTATTAGAAATGACATTATGTACGAAGTGTGGGGGCGAGATGCCCCTTCTTCGTTTAACAAAGTATGGGTACAAACATTGTGTTGGTTGTAGCTCGGTAGAAAGGGTTGGTGGTGTTCCAATTACCAATCATAAAACGGGTAATACTATACAGGTTGTACCTATGGAAGTTGCTAACAATATTAATCGCCTTGCTGCCCGTAGTGGATATGGAGTATGTAAAGGTATGAAACATAATTAAAACATAAACTATGAATTTAAGTATCAAAGAGTTAAACGAACTCATTTATTCGTTGGGTATTACCGCCCTTAATGGTAAGATGTTAGATAAGGAATTGAATCAATCCCTTATGGAAAAGCTCCACGCTGAATTGGCATATAAAATGAGTCTGAATGTTGAAGATGAATTATCAGAAAACGAAGAATGGTTAGAAAATCGTCTATCAGAAGATTCATTTCCCCACTATGTAACTAATGAAGAAGCAGATGAGGATTATCGTATATCTATGATGCAAGATGAGCAAAGATACGAAGATAGCCATAAAAGAACAAGTACTACACAACGATTATTAGATTATGTAGATGAGAAAGGAGCTGTAACTTATGGTGAATTGCATAAATATTACAAATATATTACAGGTTCAAATAGTTTTTCCCATATGTTAAAGGCACTTAGAACACCTTATAAGAATAGACTTACTCAAAGGTACATAGTTAAAGAGGGTAAACGTTATTCAGATGCTAAGTATATTATAAAGTTGGCTAACCCTTCCAATTGGGTAGTAAATGAATACGATAATGATTTTAAGACATTCAATGAAGCTCCATACGGTAATGATTAATCCAACGTGTTGATAATCAATGAGTTATAATCTATTGATTTTCAACGATTTATATATCTAAAAAAGCTTAATATATTGGGTGGGGTAGTTACCCTATTGGGATATTTGGAGCAAAATTTAGGGGGTCTCTGTACGTTATAGACCCCCTATTTTTATTGGTAATTACTAAATTTTTTAAAAATAATTGATAAAATATTTGGCTATATCGGCAGAAATTCGTATATTTACAATGTAAATCAAAAAAGTTATGAGAACTACAAATCAAAAAGCTATCGATTATCTAAATGGTAATCCAATCGTACAAAATTTTATTAATCAGGTAAACATTCAGCGTAAGGATTATTATGTTAAGGCTGATATGTACAGTCAATGGCGTGAATTGACTGTTGATGTTGGTAACAAATTCATTCGTCTATGGGATGGTACTACTTGTTGGGGATTCATCAGTAGAGTTGATGGTGATTTAAAAGGTGCACCAATTAAGAAAGGTGATTTATTAAAACCTGCAACTTGGAAAGCTCCGGCAAAACATAGTAGAGGTAACATCATTGATGGTACGGCTCAATATGGTGTTTACGGACCTTCTTATATTAAGTGATTATGCTCAAAATAAACAACTATAAAAAATTAGAAGGATTAAAATTTGGGGAATGGACTTGTGGTATAGCAGAAGAGTATGACCCATATTATCGTTTTTCATTTCGTGAAGGTGATATACCAAACTTAGGATGGAAAAAATCCTTTTGGATAGAAGTGGAACGAAAGGTATTTACGGATGCGGACGGTGATAGAGTCATCAACCTAAACTTCCCCAACCGAAAAATGATAACCCGAATGAGTTTAAGGTTTATGAAAGAACTACACAATATAACAAGTCAATTCACCGATATAATCAGAACGCATGGAAAAAACTAAACTCTTAACTATTACAGGCATCCATAAGATAAAAGATAATATGACTATTAATTCATTATTACCACCCGTATGTATTCAGTCCGTTGGAGATGGGCAGTGGTACATAGTAACTACCGATTCTAAATTGGGATGGGTTAAAGTAGATAGAAAATACGATTGGGAAGAACTAAACAAAATGTGGCATAGAGTTAGTTATGATATTACAAAGAAGGCCGAAGCCAAACGTATCAAAGCAACTTTTAAAGTTGAAGGTAGTAAAGGTAACATTTATAAGATAGTAAACGATGGTGGTGTTTGGACTTGTAGTTGCCCTGCGTTTGGATGGGGTAGAGGTAAGGAATGTAAACATATTAAACAAATAAAAAAATAAAACTATGGGATTTTTTAGTTGGAAAACGATGGATACTGATAGAAGTATCGCTAACAATTATTCAAACAGGTCTACATTCAAAGTAGATATGATGGATGATAAAGGTAATGTATGGACCGAAACCGATTATGATGGTTATGGTGTATTTGGTGGTAAGGATTATTACGAATTACTTGCCGAAATGAATGGTGTAACTTCGGATTTAAAAGGTGAGGACTATACTGATTTTATGAGAGGCGAAGGTATTGGTATTGCTTTCAAAGAAAATGGAAGTGGTGACCATACATTCGCAGTAAAGTATCCTAACTTAGTAGAAGAAGCTAAGGGTTGGGCATATAACCATTACGGTCCTGATAGTTGTGAGTATCAGGGTTATTTCTTTGATGATGAGAGTGAAGATGATGAGGATGATGATTGGGGGTGATTCCGATGATTTAATCGATTAATTATTTGGAAAATTCAGGTATTTTTCGTATATTTACAATGTAAAAAAAGAGTTATGGATATCAGAGAAGAATATAGAGAACGAGCGATAAGATTCGCTAAAGAGTGGGATTTTGAAAACGTAAGTTCCCACATTATAGACATTATGGTTTCTATTATGGCTACCAGAGATAAGACATCTTACGCTGGTGGTGGGTTTGTAGAAGCAGTTGTATCTAACAACCTTTATCTGGCTATGAATAGAGCAGATACCGATTGTAGAAACAACCTATTCTTACTTACTATGTGTAATATGAATTGTTATTTAGAAAATTAATTATATAAACTTTAAAATTTGAAATTATGGGATTAGACATGTATTTACATAAAAAGACGTATGTAAAGTATTGGGAGCACAATGGCGATAATAACTACGAAGTTAAGGTAACTAAAGCTGGTCAACCTACAAACATTGACCCAAAAAAAGTAAGTTACATTGTAGAAGAAGTTGGATATTGGCGTAAAGCTAATCAAATCCATAGTTGGTTTGTTGAAAATGTACAAAGGGGTGTTGATGATTGTGGTAGCTATTATGTGAGTAAAGAATCTTTGGAGGAGCTGCTTGATTTGTGTAAGAAAGTTAAAGCAAATCCTGCTAAGTGTGAAGAGTTATTACCATCGGCTAGTGGATTCTTCTTCGGAAATACCGACTACGATGAATGGTACTATGGTGATATCGAAAAAACTATTCAGATAATCGAAGATATATTAGCAAATGATAATCACGATGATTACGAATACCATGCTTCTTGGTAAAATTTAATTAATAAAAGTTATGAGTGAGAAAAACGTAAAAACCATCTTTTGTGATATTGATGGTACTTTGATAAGGCAAGTTGCTTTCGATGAATTAGATGAAAAGAATTTTGAAATATTGCCAGGTGCTAGAGAGAAATTCAGAGAATGGATTGATGCAGGACATCACATTGTTATCACTACCGCTAGACCTGAATCATTGAGAGGAGTAACTATTAGACAATTAGGAAACGCAGGATTCCAATTCCATCAATTAGTAATGGGTATTGGTAGAGAGGAACGTATCCTTATTAATAACAATTCTAAAGGTGACCCAAATAGGGATAGAGCATTGTCTGTGGCTGTTGGTAGAGATGCTGGATTTAACAATTCAGATTGGAGTTCAGTAGGATTGTAAAAAGTTTTTTTGGCAAATTCAAATATTATTCATATATTACATTTATTAATAACAGATACTGTCTAAAAACCCAAAAATTTTAAATTAGAGGTTAAGCCAGTATCAAAAAACAAACAATTATGGAACAACAACATGAACTCGTATTATGCGAGGACGCCGATTTATTTTTCGGCAAAACAAAGAAGGCATTGGCCTATGATGGGAACATTAGTATTGACTATCTGACTTCCCCAACAAAGTTTACACTCGAAACGGGTGCCAGAGAATACCAAAGAGAGAAGGTAGCATCTTTAGCTTGGAAACAGCAAATCATTAGAACAATTATTGGTAATGGATTTAGGAGAATTCCGCAAATTCATATCAGAGTAATCAAAGATGGAAAATCATTTAGATATGAACTTATTGATGGTCAACAACGAATTAGTGCGATTATTGATTTTATCAATGGTGAATTTAAATTACCAAACCACGAGGATTTTAACTTTGGTAATGGTGTTAATTTGGGAGGATATTCTTTTCAACGTATAAAGCAAGACTTTAAAGATATCAAAGACAAAATTTTGGACACGAGAATTTCTTGTATTTGGTATGAGAACTTAACTGATGAGCAAACGGCTGATTTGTTTATCAAAGTATTGAATAATACAAATGCGATGACACATCAGGAAAAACGTAATGCAGTTCGTGGTAAATTATCCACTTGGATTCGTAATACCGCCCGTTTTGATGATGTTGATTTGTTTGAGAGAATTCAATCTTATAAAGGTAAGAAGAAAAAAGTAACGCTCAAACACTTTTCAGACGGGTTTTCCATTATGAAGCAAAGAATGGAAGTTGATGAATGGTTATCGGAGTTAGTTTACCTTCAAAACAATGGGTATCGTAAAGGAATCACACAGAAGATACATACCGATTGGATTGAACGTGTACAATCTTCAGGAGAAAAACTATCTACTGAAGCCCAATTTGAAGAATTCAAAGAATTGGTAATCGACCCGCTAATGAAATTTGCTACCGATACGATTAAATCTGTACCAAATGAATTCAAATATAAATTAGTACCTATGTTTTCTCAAATACTAATTCTATATGGATATGAATTGAAAAACAAATATGGTTCTTTAGATATACCAACGTATGTTTCAAAGTTTTTTGAAGTATATGATAAGTGGAGTAATACTACTAAGAAGCCATATATGAAGGAGAAAATGTGGGGTACTAAAGATGAGCAGATGGAGCCATTCGATAAGTTATTCGGTGGTAAGAATCCAAAAGCAATTGGTACTATAACCTATGTTTTGGATAAAGAATTGAAAGCAGATATTGATTCTTTTGGTGTAGTTGAATTAGATAATAGAACAACATTCCCAAAAGCCGATATCATTCGTAAATGGGAAGAGCAAGGTAGAAAGTGTTATTATACTAATAAATCACTTGATGTTAAGAGTATAGCAGGTGACCACAAAGTACCCAGAAGTTGGGGTATTAAGAAAGGTGGTGTAACTGAATACCATAATTTGGTAGTTACATCAAAGGTACTTAATAACAAAAAACTAAATATGGGAAGTGATGATTTCCAAAAGTTAGTTACAAAAGAAAAAGCATCATAATTAAATGGGGGAGAGAAATCTCCCCTTTTAATATTATTCTATATTTATAAGAAACATTTTAACATTAGCTATCGAAGATAATAGTGGTAAGATTGTGTATTCCGAAAAAATATAACAATGAGATTAATAGATTTATTAAATGAAGGTGTTTATGATCCAGGTATTCTAAAATGTATATTTTTAGCAGGAGGACCTGGTAGTGGTAAATCTAAAGTATCAAAAGAGATATTTGGAATACATGGTATAGTATCTTTTTCAGCTAGTGGATTGAAATCGGTAAATTCGGATAGTGCATTTGAACATCAGTTAAAAAAGAGTGGAATTGAACCAAAGGAGTTGGCTAAAATAGAAAAAGAGGACCCAGCACTTTGGAAAAAGATAACAGAAGACCCAAATGGTGTAAGAGAATTAGCAAAGAAAACTACCCAAAAAATAAAAGCATTTTATGAAGAGGGTAGATTGGGAATGATTATTGATGGAACGGGTGATGATGTATTAAAAATTCAGAATCAAAAGAAAAGAGCTGAAGCATTAGGTTATGATACCTTTATGGTATTCGTAAACACATCATTAGAAGTTGCCAAATATAGAAACTCTAAGCGAGATAGAGTGTTGCCAGAAAATCTTTTAATTTCGATTTGGAAAGAATGCCAGAACAATTTAGGTAAATTTCAATCTATGTTTGGTGGTAACTTCAGAATCGTAGATAATACTAATGATGGTAATAATGTTACTAAAGATATGAAGAAGCAAGTTGATAACTTTATAAGTTCACCAATATATAATCCAATTGGTAAGAAATGGGTTACAACACAATTAATGTTAAAAAACGCAAATATTATAAAATAAATTTGGAAGTATAAAAAACTTTCTGTATATTTATATATATTAGAGTTATTTGAAATATGGGGGTGCCTGGTTTTGACAGGTACGATGAGTTGATAAGTTGCAAGCCGGGTTAGATGGAAATCCGTAAATACCTATCGAACAACAAATGACGAAATGTCAACAATGACCTTCGATGATTTAGTATCATTCGTTGGTGCCGAAGATTATGTTTACGCATACGCGGCATAATCTCTCCCGCACACATCGTGGGATTTTAAAAAGAAGTGAAAGTATAGGAAACGTTTTTGGTAATTATCCTCGTGGCATAGCCCGAAAAGTAGAACCATCTGAATTTGGTAGTTTAAGCGGGGAAGTATAAACTACATATTTTGTTTGTAAAGAAAAACAAACTAAGCTTGTGAATGAGGTTTATTAAATCCGTATTTGGACATGGGTTCGATTCCCATCACCTCCACCAAAAAAAAAATATTTGGAATTCTGAAAATAGTTCCGTATATTTGTAACAACAAAATGAGATAGTGATTGAAGCCAACATCTAATAAAACCGAATGTGTGACTACCCGGTCGGAGGTAGGATAAAGCCGGATATCACTACTTCATTTTGTAAAAAAAAAATAAAAAAGATTTGGAAATACGGAAAAAGTTTCGTAAATTTGATAAAGTTTGAAACTTATAGGTGATGAAAGATACTCGGTATTCAAACGAAGAAGTTCTTTAAATTATTGACAATATTACACATAGTAGATTCGTTCTACATAGTGTATGACCGCCGCCTATGGTGGTTAAATAAACTACGAAAGTAGGATAAAGTGGATTGTTAGGTTTACACAATCTGCGGCATCAGAAATGGTGCTTGAGTAGGCAAGTGGGATATCATTCTGGCTTTGTATGTGAGGGTAACACTTTAGCAGAAGAGTTGGGATGACTGGGGTAAGTAGATACTTCAGTTGAGTTCGGAAGAACAATAAGAATAACCCATAGAATTTATGTAAGATATCAGAAACTAATCTCTTCTGACTATTGCGTGATTCAATACCAAAGTGGTCTTAAAATCAAGCTATTCGAAAGGTGGTAAGATAAGACTGTGTACGCGTGGTGGCGTTACTATCCTTTAATGTGGGACACCAATCCCTATTAATGAAGATGACTTGAAGTATGGTGATAGGGATATCACATCGGGTAGTTTAGTATTCTCTCGACCAAAAGTTGGGGGAGCTAGTGGCAAACCGCTACCTGAACCCATCTACAAACCACAAACTTTTATCAAATATGAATTTGATTATTCAATTAAAATAAAAGCATGAGTGTTTGCCAGTTACAGACGAAAGGTGTGTACATAGTAGGGAGTTGTTCCTTGCCACGATACCTTCGCAAGAGGTCTGTGATTCTTATGAAAAGTTTCTAATCCCGCAAGGATGAATCTGCTCGGCAGGGTAGAAGAAATGGAGTACTAAGAGAGTAGTTTGTAACTTTATGAGTGGTTAACATTACTAACCCACATTGAATCGGTACTTCTCAAAAGGAAGTGGAAACGGAAGGAATCAATAATCTTTCTAAAGCTGGTTCACTCAAAGGAGTATTCTCATCCTTTTCATAAGCGGTGTTAGTGTAACAGCAGCACACCCAACGTCCAGTTGGGAGGAGGGGGGCAGCACCTTCCACCGCTCAATACGAAAAGATTCGTGGTCCTACATTTGCGGCTGTTTCTTACTCAACAGTCGGTTCGTTTAGAGTGACCTTAAATAATAGAACGATATAATAAAATTGGTAGTAAGCGTTTAGGGAGGATTAACGTGATAATTTGGATGAAACGATATATTCCAACGGTTTTGTAGCAGTACACTACATAGAGTTTACCGCCTCCCATCAAACTCTCTTTACGAATTATTACTCAACATAAATAAAACCTCAGACTCAAAAAATAAGTTTGAGGTTTTTTTTGTAATATAAAACCAGTTTATTCGGATTTTTTCCGAATTAATCTACATTATTTTACATATTTGGAAATGAAATAAATTTTGTTTATATTTGTTACAATTTGGCCCGTTAGTCTATCGGCTAGGACGTATCCCTTTCACGGATAAGAGACGAGTTCGATTCTCGTACGGGCTACATCGAAATGCCTCGATAGCTCAGTTGGCCAGAGCAACTGATTTGTAATCAGTAGGTCGTCAGTTCGAATCTGACCCGAGGCTCAATAGGACCGGTAGTTCAGTTGGTTAGAATGCTGCCCTGTCACGGCAGAGGTCGCGAGTTCGAGTCTCGTCCGGTCCGCAAGGGTTTGGGCTCATAGTTAAATGGATATAACTACAGCCTTCTAAGCTGTTATTCGTGGTTCGATTCCACGTGAGCCTACAATATAAAAAAGTAAAATATGAGAAATATAACTTTAGTAGCATGCTTCCTTTTGTTATTCTTTCCACATAATATGATTAATTTAGCAATGAGTGAGGAAATGGTTGTGGATGAAATAATAAAAAAGGGAAAATTACCTTATGATTTAGTGACCGTAACAACATACACTATATCCGAAGGACAGACTGATTCAACCCCACTAATTACCGCAAGTGGGTATAAGTTGGACAGCATTAATCCTAAGAAGCAAAAAGTGATAGCAATCAGTAGAGATTTAAAACGAAAGTATAAGTTTGGACAAAAGGTAAGAGTAAAAGGTGCTGGTAAATTAGATGGTATATACACCGTCAGAGATTTGATGGCAAGTAGATGGAGAAAAAAGATAGATATATTGATTAATCCAGATGATAATGGAAATAAAATCAGAAACGTTAAGTTATATAACATAACAAATATTGGTAAATAGCATAGGTTTGAATCCTGTTTTCCCAATAAAAATTTGGATAAATGAAATATTATTAGTATATTGCATAGTTATTAAATAGATGCCTCGGTGGTGTAATTGGTAGCCACGAAGGACTTAAAATCCTTTGGACAGAAAACGTCCGTGCCGGTTCGACTCCGGCCCGAGGTACACATTATCGTTCTTTGACATATAGGAGAAAACAAATTATGGATATACTATCTTTTATTTTAGGAATGTCCATTGTGGTGGTTATCGCAGTTGCGGTAGTTGCTGTAATGGCCTTTGTTAAGGTGAGTAGAACTAACAAAGAAATTAACAATTTACAATTAAACATTGATGACTTGCACAGAGTTATTGGGCATGAAATCGAAATTCAAAACAGAGAACGTGATACAATTGTAAACGATATTTATCGAACAATCGATTCACGTTTGGACAAATTAGAATCAAAGTTCTCTAAAAAAGAGAAAATTTACGAATCATTAAACAAATAAAATAAGTCAATAGAACGAT
>Ga0194116_10006252_pt1 | contig 12758 bp, 16 predicted proteins | sample TA2MahsurfametaG_4_FD_148617 | JGI IMG/M metagenome (GOLD analysis project Ga0194116, IMG submission 148617) | Freshwater microbial communities from Lake Tanganyika, Tanzania - TA2015008 Mahale S9 surface | ecosystem: Environmental > Aquatic > Freshwater > Lake | place: Tanzania: Lake... | reverse complement strand
ATTTTTTCAATGTTTTCAATATTCTCATTATTAGAATCTAAATTTTATTTTGAAATTTGATTTGAATTCAATCAAATATTTATGTAACTATTCATTTTCTATTAATTAAACTACAAAAAAAAAAAAATTTATGAAATCAATCAATCACCTTTTTGATTAATATTATCTAAATTGCTTTTATTGTCATCGTTTTTATTTTCATCTAAAGTGTTATTTATTAAAATAGATCCTTTCTGCTCATTTGATAAATTATGTTTTGAAGAATTTATCTGATTAAGGTTTTCAATATTGTTTTCTTCTTTACCTTTAGTAATATTTAATATATTTTCTTGATTTGTTATTTCTTGAGAATTTAATTTTTGATTATTTTCTGCTTCAATTTCTTTATGAGATTTACTTAACTGATTTCCAGACAAATTGTTGTTATTTTCTACAGGTGTTTCAGTATTTCCTTTCATTTCCGCATTTTCATCTTCATTTTTATTATCTTGATCTTGATTATTTTGAGCTTCTTGCATTTCCATATTTTCCATTTGATTCTCTTGCATATTTTCATGATTAATTAGAGCCTTTTCATCCGATAATAAATCCATTTCTGTCTTTTTGTTTATATCAATTATGATCTCTTCTTGTTTCTCATTTGCATTTGCAGGATTAACTTTGAATTAAAATTAATTAATGAGAATATTAACTTAGGATAAATATTCATAATTAAAATATTTTTAAGAAATAAAAAGCATATTAAATTCAAATAATCTCTAAATCGAGAAAAATAAAATAGGTATTTTACCTAGATTGGGATTTGTTGGTACAAATTTATCGATGTCTTTTTCAATATTGTTTTCTAATAACTTGAAGTAATCAAAATCATATTTTTTCAATCTCTCTTTCATTTTCTTATTTTCCACTTCGAGAGTTCTAATAACTTTATCTCTTAATTTATCCAAGGAATTTTCAGAAACACTATTCTTGTTAGCGCTTTTTTCTGATGGATCATTATTATGATAAAGCATTCTTATTTCAACATTTTGTCTTTCTAATTCTCTCAATTTTTTAGTTTTTCTCTCCAAATCTTCTTTTAGTGAATTTACACTACTGGTTAAGTTGCTAATTAGTTTTTCTGTTTTATCCTTTTCAAGCACGAATCTTTCCACACCTCTTAATTCCTCTTGAAGGCTTATTATCATTTTATCTCTTTCTATAATTTGAGTTTTCATTGCTGATTGATGATAACGTGAATTATTATTTTTTTCATCAAGACTCCTAAGCTGATCGTTTAATTTCATATTTAAATCTTGGAAGCTTTGTATTTTATCTTTAAGTTCATCAAATTGATTTTTATATTTCATGTTTATAATTTTTAAATGTTCCCTTTCTTCTATTATTTCTTTTATTTTTATTTCTTTCCTAAAAAATTAAATAATTCAATAATATTAAAATATCAATCATTATTCGTTAATTTATAAATAGAAATTATTAATTAAGAAAGAAAGAAAAAATATTTTAACAATTTTTAAATAAGTAAGTTATTTTTCATTAAGATTTATTTAATATCAATCATGAACATTCAAAGAAATATATAGAAATTTATTTTTAAACATAATATTACTCATTATGCGAATTCAATAGTAGATTATAATTATTCTTCAAAGAAATTAATTCATCAATCGTAGATTTCATTTTGGCTTCTAATTCATGATATTTTGCGACTCTTCCATTTATTTTTAAATGAGATATTTCTTCATCTTTTGCCTCAAGGCAAAGTTTGTCTTCATAAATTTGTCTTTTTAAATTATTGATTATAAAAGACTAAAATCATGATTCATTAAATATAAGAATTACTTCTTTTAACTTCAAAATCATTTTATCAGAAGGATGTGTATAAGCTAAAATACTCTTAATTTCTAAATCAAATTCTTCTGGGGTTAATTTTCCATTTTCTCCATTGCCTCTTCCTGCTTCAATTATGATTTCTTCAATGATTTTAATATTTTTTTTATTCTCTTCATCTAATTTAATAAAAGCGATTTTCAAATTATGCAGTTCCTTGTTTTTTTTATTTATTTCGTTTTTGTAATTTATAAGCTCTTCTTGGAGTTTATCCTGTATTTTATTTAATTGCATTTAATTTTAAAGTTTAAAATTTTTAAAATTTCTTAAAAATGTTTCTTTTAAACTTTACATTATCCATCAATTTGAAAGGGTGATTATTGTAACTGTTCATCATAGGCAAAAAAGGATTTGTTTTCGAGTTCCTATTATTTTCTTTCACGGAGAATATTCTGTTTGGTGAAATTGAATTTTTTCCTTTTGAACAATCAATCAGGCTACTTGATTTGTAAGATTCATATGCATACATATTTGGGAGTTTGATCTTATTTCCATTTTTATAGAAATTGTTTCCTGTAGATGTCATTTTTCCTTTAAAAAATTTATTGATTAAATTTAGTAAATTATTAAAAAAATTATTAAACTGGAATGGTAAATAGAAAAAACACTTTAAAAACAAAAAATGAAAAGCTATTGCTTCTTCTTAAGAAAAATAAATAAAAAATTTACACTATTAATTTTGATATTTTATTCATAAATGTTTAAAAATCTGAGTAATTTTAATTCTTGATTATAAAAATTTTTTTTTCTTTTCTTTGATTTGAATCAAATAATTTATTATATAATAAAATCTTTTGAAGGTATTTTATATTTAAATTTCAGTTGTATTTAATAAAATATTTAATGAAATTATTTTGTTTGCTTCTTATTTGTTTAAGAAACTGATCTTCCAACTTTTCTTTTATTTATAAATTTTAACATTTATTTAATAATTTAATTAAACATGATTCATACAATTTACTTCAAAAGATTTAATAATCTTCAAGTTTTATATATTAATTACAAAATTTAAATTGTATTTAAAAATTTAATTTTAATAATCATTTTAGAAATTTTAATGGGCCCTAAGCAATCTCAAAATATTCAGGCCAGTGAGGATAGATGTAATCATTAACAATAATAATAGTAAATCGGAATCATTATGAATTCCTTCATGTTGTTGGCAAAGGAGGATTTGGAAAAGTATTTTTTATTAAGTTTAGTTTATATATTATTAAAAAAATGATATTGAATATTTTCACAGTAAATTTCATTTTGAACTTAATATACGAATTCAATATAAATAAAATTTTATTCAGGTTTGGAAAGTAATTATGAAAAAAAACAAAAAAACATTTGCATTAAAAGAAATGTCTAAAGTTAAAATTATTGATAGAAAGAGTGAAAGAAGTATTATGTATGAAAGAGAATTATTGGCAAAATTAAAGCATCCGTAAATTAAAAAAATTGACATATATCATTAAAGATTTATAGTTAATATGCAGTATGCTTTTCAAGATTATGATAATTTATATTTGGTTATGGATTTACTAACAGGAGGTGATTTAAGATATCATATTTCTCGGCATAAAAGATTCAGCGAGGAGCAAACCAGTAATAATATTTTTAATAAAAAAATGAAAAAAGGATTTTTTGTTGCATGTATTGTTCTCGGTTTGGAATATATTCATAATAATAGAGTCATTCATAGAGATATAAAACCAGAAAATCTTGTTTTAGATGAAAGAGGTAAATTTTTATTTTAACTAATTATTCATAAAAAATATAATTTAAAAATTTTAGAGTATAAAATCTCTTCTTATTTATTTAATTAATAAAATATTTGTAACTTTTTAAATTTTAAAGATTCAATATTTGATTATTTTTTTAAAAAAAAGAATTTAATAAAATTATAAAATTTATAAATTTGAAACATTTGAATAAAAAATAATGATGTTTTTTAAATTTAGGATATGTTAGAATCACAGATTTTGGAGTTGCTAAAGTTTATCAAAAGGAAAATTCTAGTGAAACAAGTGGGACTCCAGGCTATATGGCTCCAGAAGTTATGTGTGCTCAAAATCATTCTTTTGCAGTCGATTATTTTGCTGTTGGAGTAATAGCTTTTGAATTTATGTATGGCATTAGACCATATTTAGGGAAATCCAGAAAAGAAATTAAAGATCTAATTCTTTCAAAACAAGTTCAAATCAAACCAGGTGATATATATGATGGCTGGAGCATAGAAGCTGCAGATTTCATAAATAAAGTAAAAATTTTCTTCTTATTTAATTTGAATTAATTTTTTTAGATAAAAATTTTATTGAATAAAAATATTAAAATTAAATTATTAAGTAACTTAAAAAATTCTATAAATTTAACTATATCTAATGAAAATTATATCTTTAAAAAAATTCAGATGCTTCAAAGAAAACCAGCTAATAGACTTGGTTACAACGGTATAAATGAAATCAAGGAGCATCCTTGGCTTAAATATTATCCATGGAGAGACTTGTTTGAAAAAAATTTTGAAGCACCTTTTTCCCCAAAGAACCAAGATAATTTTGATAAAAAATATTGCGAAGGACCCGATAAAATTGGAAATGATACACTTGAGCGTTATCAAAATTATTACAAAAATGATGCTTTAAGCGAGATTTTCATAAACTATTCTTTTGAAAATATTTTAACAGTTCAGGATAAAACAAAAAAATTTTCAAATATTGGACATAGTAGTTTAACCGCTAAAAAAAAAGTAAATAACCTATCTGCTTCTATAAATAATGCAAATAAAGGCTCAATAAATCACCTTCTTAAAAACAAAGTGAAAGTAACAGAATCTTTATATTTAAATAACAAAATAAGCAGCAGCATTTCTTCTTTGAAAAATACTCCCAGCCAATCTAAAAACTTATCAAATAACTTCAATTTAATGAAAACAAAAAACAAACCTTCAATAAGTAGTGCTTCAAGTATATCAGGTAAGCAAATATCAGCTACACCTTTTAGATTAAATAATGAAAAAATGCTTGAAAATAAATTACCTTTTATAGATCAAAAGTCAATTGTGTCCAAGCATATAAGCAGTCATAGCCTTGTAACAAAAAAAATGATCAATTCTCCTAATGTGAATCAACCCATAAAACCAGTAAATAAATATAGCAGTTTATCTTCGAATTCAACCGGAAACTCAACTTTAAGCATGAATTTTTTGCATAGAAGAAGCGGCTCCACAAATACACCTCATAATTATTAAAAAAAATTATTAAAATTTTATTCTAAAAATTATATTAATATGAGTCAGAATTTTTAGTTTATATGTATAACAGGAACGTATGAAGAGACATTTTTTGGTAAAAATTTAAATTTGTAAACATGAAAAACTCAAAGAATATCGAATTTCAACTCAATAATGATTACTTTCAATAAAAAAATAAATTATTTTGTTAAAAATTTTGAGTTGAAGAGTCTGGTAATTAAAATTTTAATAATTTTAACTTATTTAAATAAAATAAATTAAAAAATTAAAAATATTGGAAGATCTAAAGTATTTTGTTTTAAATTAAATTTGTAAAATTATGTTCCCTATGGAGAAAATAATTTTCCTTAAAAATTATTTACTTAAAAATGAAATTTAATCAGTAAAAAACAAATAATTAAATAAAATAAATCATAAACTTTTGAAAAGTTTCCTAAAAATTTTGATTTTCCAAAAAAATAAATGTTAACATAAAAAAATAAACATTAAAAAATGGATTTTAATTATTTTTGAAATAACTCTAAGCAGATGTATTGATAAATGCCAAATATATTGAGATTTTATTTTAATCAGTTAGAAAAAAATTCATTTTATAAAATATATATTTTTAATAAATTAGATTTAATTGACAAATTATTTTTAAGTAGTTTATCAATAAATAAAAATACTCAATAAAAATTACTCATAAAAATTTATTTTTTTTCAGCTGCGTTCTTCTTCCTCATTTTATCCACTTCCTATTTGAATAAATTAAAAAAATATTTTACTTTATCCATGAAAAATTTTTCGTAATAAGCTGTCAAATCGTCTTTTTTATAGAAATACCATTTATCCACCAAATAACTTCTTTTCGATTTTAATTCTGGTGAAGCAAATCTTCGTTCTTTTGAGAAATTTTCATAAGAGTATTGATGGAATCCCTAATGATAAATAGATTCCAATATGTAAAAAAATTTAATTATAATTTTTAATTTTTTTGAGATTTATTTAAATTTTAATTACAGGAACCATATTATTTGTCAAATAAAATGTAACACGTTCTTGAGGGCTCTTTCTATCAATATCAAAATTTTCTTGATTTTTAAATGAATTAAAATTGTCTAGAGATTTTTTACTGAAAACAAGGTCTCTATTTGAAGAGTGAACAACTTTTTCTCCTGTATAAGTAATTCCAAAATTTGGCTTATGCTTCGTGTAAATTCTTGTTTCACTATTATGGAAAGGATGCAAATTTCCATAAACACTATTATAATAATCATGTCTTTGCTTAGTAGTTATTGAATTATTTTTCATTTTTGTAATTTAATAATTTTAAATTATTTTGGTTTATATTTATTATTGTTTGCTTTAGACATCATTTAATTTCTTTATAATTTTATAATTTGAATATTTACCTATAAGTTTTTAACTCATTAAAATCTTTAATGTAAATTCTGATTTATTCTTAATTAAAGTCTTCAGGAATTTCTTATTTTTCAAAGGTTTTATATTATATAATTTAATAAATTCCTCATTAAGAAATTAAAAAGGAATAATTAAAAACAAACCAAAAGTCAAATTAAAATTATTACAATAAACTTAATTTTTTATGAAAAACATAATTCATTTCAAGTACAAGTTATTAAAATATTTTTTTTATAAGATACAAAAGTTACAAAGTTTAAAAAATTCTTTCATTTATAAATTTTAGAATAATCATTTAATAAAAATTAAATTCAAATAATGTCTCAAATTGAAGATGAGGATCTTTTAGTGAAAAATTCATTTGAGTTTGAAGATAGAATTTCAAATGTAATTACAACACCAAAAAATAAAGATAGGGCTAAGTCTAGTAATAAACTCAAAAATGTTGATAGAGAGAATAAATCTAAAGTTCAATCATCTAATAACAATTCCAAAAATGTTCAAAATTTAGAAGAAAATAAATTTCTTAATAAAATGCCTAAAACGAATTTTTTTAATGGAGATATAGAAATTTTTAATGCAATGAAAAATCAATTAAAAACATCAGAAAATCAAGTTTCAAATGAAACAGATCAGCAAAAGCTTTTTGAAACTTTTTTAATGTTTCAAAAATTTATGTCAACTCAAACTGCTAATAATACAAATAATCAAAATTCTAATAATTCAAACAAAAACGATAATAGAAATGATGTTTATGTAAAAGATAATAATATAAATAATATCCCTTCTGATTACATTCATCAAAGAAAAAAAAATAATGGAACTTTAAGTTCTTCCAATATACCGAAAGAGATTAAAAGCTCAAATTTAAATAATTTCAACACTATTAATATTTCAAATCCGAAAGAAAATAATATTTATGAAAATAAGGATTCTAATACTATTGAAGGAGATATGAATACAAAACAGATAAATAAAAATCCGATAAACAATTCAAATTTTATGAAAAACTTAAATAATGAGCTTATAGATGATAATTTATCAAGTAGCAATAATAATGTCACCAACATAAGAGGATTTAACAAATTAAAAAATAGAAATAAACCAAGCTCATTTGAAAAAAACTCGGAAAAGGATCAGATTGAAAATGAAATTCGTAACAGCATTAAAGAGAATACAAAAGCAAGCATCAGATCTAAAAATGATCTCAATAAAATTTCAAGTTTTGAAAATAATAATAAATTTAATGTTGAATCTCCCGATAGAGATATTGAATTTTCCAATAGAAGCAGTTTTGATGTAAAAAAAGAAAATTTACCAATGAATTATGACTCTTCTTCTGCTTTAAAAGTTGATAAATTTATAAATAATTATACAAATACTAATATAATTGCCAATATAAATAATATTAATTTCGAAAACCCTAAAGTTTCAGATAATAAATTTCAACAAGATAATAATAATAACGAAAATGAAAATAATATTCTCAAAAAGAGACTTGAATTCAACAATAACATTACAAAAAATTTACCTGATAATTTAGTTAATAAAAACAATAATAACTTGCAGAAAAAAATAAAAGAAGAAGATTTTTTTCCTAAAAATCATTCAGTGATTAACAGTGATTTGAAAATCGAAAAGAATAATAAAAATATGAGTAACAATAATAATAATTTAAAAAATAAACAAATCGAAAATCCATCAAATGTTACAAATTTTGATGAAACTCCAATAATCCCTTCAAAGGGAAATTTTCTCGAGTTATTCGAAAAGAATTTGGCTGCTGAGCAGGGAAATTTATATAATAGTAATATCAATGAATTAGAAAAGTCTGAAAGTAAAAAAGCTGTTAAACCAAGAAGAAATCAAAGGTATAAAAGAGAAATAAACGTTAGTATGCCATCAAAAGAGACCAAAAAATATAAATATTATTCAGATAATTTTGATAAAAAACCTTCTTTAGATGGAGATGATAATTCTAATGAACATAAGAGTGAAAATTTTAATCAGAGAATAAGTTTTGGAAGTAATAACACAAATAGCAATCCTTTTATGGGTAACCCTAATGGAAAAGTATTCGGAAAAAACAAAAGTGTGGAAAAATTTAATAATAATAAAAATTTGGATAAAGCTCGGAATCCTACAGAAGAAAAAAATAATAATTTTAATTTAAATGGGAACTTAACTATGAGTTCTCAATTTCCAAAAGGAAATAGTAAACCCAAAGTTTCTTCATTTTCAAGAAAAAACTCAAAAAAGAATCCTTTAAGGTATATTTTAATTAGTATTTTTTTTAAATCTTCATTTTAAATATTAAATTATTAATAAAATTTTTAAATTTTTATTTAGTGCTAGTGAAAATTCAGAAATTTTCTTTTCAAAAGAAAAAGAACAATCTAAAATAAAAGGTGCACAGAAGACAAATCCTGAAAATTCTTTGAAGAATCTCAAAAATAATTTTTTGAATAAAACAAAAAATAAAGGATTAGAATCACCAATAAAAAATATTGAAGCAGATTTAAATGAAAAAATTGATACTCTTAAAAATTATAGGGAGATCGCTGATATTCCAGAAATCAAAAACTTATTTTCGAATAACAATAAAAATACTCCAGGTGATTTATTAAATTTAACTTTTAGGTGAAAAAAATCAGATTACTTTTGGAACAATGACAAAGGAAAATCCTAGTTTGCTTAATAAAAACAAATCGACTAGTCAATTTACTATAGGCTTCAATGCCCCTTCATTCAATTTGCCTAATAAAATGGAGAAATATGAAGAAGAAAATAAATCTACAAAAATAATTAAAAATTTCATTCCAACAAACTTATCGAATAAAGTTGATTTTGAGGAAAAATTAAATAACGAGGGCGAATTAAATACAAAAATGAAAAATGAATTTAATTCAAAAAATACTAACTTAAACATAGTTAAAACAAATTTAAAAGAATGTGAAATAGAAGTAACTTTTTTAATATTCATCAATTTAAAATTATAATATAAATAAATATTTTAGGTAATTAATGATCAAAATAAAATAACTCCTGATAAAATAAATAATCAAATTACTAAAGAAATAAAAAAAGAATCAGATTTGACAAATTGTATCAATACAAAAGGAAAAAATGAAGTTCAAAAAAATTTTGAATTATATAACCTTAAAAATATCAAACAAACAATTTCTGAGCCAATTAGTTCTCAAAATACAAATTTGTATGATGAAAAAATTAAGTCTTTAGAAAAAGAAATTGAACGTTTAAAGTCAGAAAAAGATGGTGTTGCTGGTATAAAGCAAGAATATCAACTTCTTCTCATGGAATTGAATAAAGAAGTCGATAATTTTTATTTTAAAAAGGAATCAGAATCAAAAGAATTTGAGAAATGGAAAGAAGAAGAAATAAAGAAAATTCAAAAAGACAAAAAAATAAATGAATCTAAATCTGGAAGGGCTAATCAGAATATAATTCCAAGTAAAAAGGATAAAGAAGAAATAGAAAGTTTAAAAAATATAATTGCCAAAATGCAAGAAGAATTCAAAATAAAAGATAATAATAATAAACTGACAATTGAAAAATTAAAAAGAAAACTTGAAGAATCGAATAACAAAATTACAGAGCTGAATAAAACTGTGGAAGAATTATCAAATAAAAGTGTTTTGATGCGATCTAATTCTACAGGATTAATAAACAGAATTAGCAATACAAATAATTCCACTAACGTATTGAATAACAAAAACAATAATAATATAAATCCTGTGAATAAAAGAATTATTAATTATAATGAAGTTAATAACATTAATAATATTAATAACCACAGCACAAATTTTTCTCCTTCAACACAGGGAATTTTAAGTAAAAACTCTGAAGAGCAAAATTGTCATAAAGTAAATAAGTCTATGTATTTGCAAATAAATAATCTTAGTTCACATAATATAGCAAATATTTTAAGTAATAACATTAACAATAATAATATTAAAAATAAGCAAAAACAAAATTCAAATGAAATTTTAGAAGATTTAAGTAAAATTAACACTATGCAACCTCCAAAATTTGATTCAGAAGAAACAAAAGGAAAATATACTAACATAAACAAGTTAAATAACATTCAGAACAAAAGCATTGAAATTTCAAAAAAAATAACTTCTGACTTTGATAAAGCAAATAATAATATAATTACAACTGGAAATATTGATTCTGAAGCTAATATCATTATTGAAAATGAATACGACGATGGTGTATATGATTTAATATTTTTGGAAAAATATCACCCGAGAAATGATCTCAAAATAAATGTTGAAAAGCTGGAGAATTTCCCAGATGGAAAAATCGTTAAGTTTTATGAAAATTCAAAAAGAGAAGTTATATTCCCTAGTGGAGTAAGAAAAGAAATTTTTCCAGATGGTTATCAGATAGTTTATTTCAATAATAAAGATATCAAACAAGTAAATCAATTTTATTTTAAATCTTTTATATATCTCTATATGAAATAGTTATTTTTAAATGGGTTATTATCTTAGGTATTCCCTAATGGCAAACAAATATATTTTTTTTATGATGCTAAAACTATTCAAACAACTTTCCCAGATAATTTACAAGTATTCAAATTCGAAAATGGTCAAATAGAAAAACATTTTTCTCAAGGTTATAAACAAATTTTATTCCCTGATGGAAGTCAAAAAATTATTTATGATAATGAGCTTAATGATGAAAACAACGTTTAAATTGTGTTCATTTTATTTTTTTATTTTTTTTAAATGCTTTGAAACTTATTTTTAACATTAATAATAGTATTAATTTTCATATGTATGATTAATTTTTATTTGGAAGTTCAAAGCTTATTAATATCCATAATTAAATTTAAGAAATTTTCTAAATTTAATATTTAAAGGAGAAAAATTTAATGAAACAAGAATCATAAGGTTATTTTTATATCTTAAATTCTAACAAATATTGTTTTTAAAACAATTCTTTAATTTTTGGCTCTCATTTAGTATTTATAAATATTTATTTTGTTTGAAATTTCATTTTACCATTATTTGTTACAACACCTTGAATTTTATTAATATAAATAAAAAATTTAAAAATACCCAGAATTCTTCTCTTTAATATCTTTTGCTTTTGATTGAAGGTTGATTTTCTCTTTTTTTTCATTGTCTAAAATAATATTTTTAAAATAAAACATAGTTTAATTATTTTATTTTATTTATTAATATAAACCTTTTTTAATATTTTTTTCTTTTTCCAATGATTGTGAGATAATTTCTTTTGCCATTATGTTAAATGCTTCTGCTACATTCTTATCTTCTTTTGCAGAAGTTTCAAGGAATCTCATTCCAAAAGTATCAGCAAATTCCTATTTATTATTATAATATTTTTCAAGTTTTACTTTTCCTTGTTCATAAGTAACTTTTCTCTTTTCATCTAAATCGCATTTATTTCCCACTAAAAATTTATATACATTTTTGTTGGCGTTTCTAAATTGTTAATAATTTTTAAACAAATAATATTATATTTAAAAACAGGGATTTATTAGTTATTTTTAAAATTATTTTACACATTTTATAATTTCAAAAATTACTTCTCAATTTCAATGAGCCAAGAATTAATATTGCTAAAAGATTCAGGATCAGTAATATCGTATACAACCATTATGCCTGAGGCTCCTCTATAATAACTCGCTGTCATATTTTTGAATCTCTCTTGTCCTGCAGTATCCCACTAAAATTATTTTTATATCAAAATTTGAATTGATAAAAAAATTTCCTTTATTAAAATTTATCAGATTTTCTTTAAATACTATTTAAATTATAAAAAAAGTTAATCATTGTTTTACAATTTGTAATTTGACTGATTTATTATCAACATCCAAAGTTTTCATTTTCTAAAATTAAACATAAAATTGAAGAATTACAAAATCAACTCCAATAGTGGCAATGAATTTTTCTTCCCATGCATCTTCCTATAATTAAATTTATTATATATGATAAAATTACAGTGAATCGATATAATAGAGAAGACTTTCCAACCCCAGAATTCCCAATTAAAAGCATTTTAAATAAATAATCACTAATTTGTTAATACTTCTATTTTTACTAATCAGTTTGACTCGAGTTCATTTTTTATTAAAATAATTAAATTTTATTTATTAAAGTAAATAAATTTATATGAATTAAAAGATAAATTTCGATTTCCCATATATATTTAAAAATTTCTCACATTTATTATT
>Ga0194116_10006243_pt1 | contig 12770 bp, 10 predicted proteins | sample TA2MahsurfametaG_4_FD_148617 | JGI IMG/M metagenome (GOLD analysis project Ga0194116, IMG submission 148617) | Freshwater microbial communities from Lake Tanganyika, Tanzania - TA2015008 Mahale S9 surface | ecosystem: Environmental > Aquatic > Freshwater > Lake | place: Tanzania: Lake... | reverse complement strand
TATCCTCTCAGTTCATTGATGTTAGCTGGGATTAAAGAATATGTAATCATTACGTCTGCCTCTGAACAAAGTAAGGTACAAGAATTATTTCACAATTCACAACAATATTTAGGTGTCACCATTACCATGTTGGTACAACCAGAACCCGTGGGGATTGCTGATGCGTTTAGAATTGTAAAGAAACATTTTGGTGAACGTGTATCTGATTATGATGTGACCGCATTGATTCTTGGTGATAATATCTTTTACGGTACTGGATTCACTGGTATGGTAAACCACATATCTTTTACGGAAGCAACGGTGTTTGCGTATACTTCTCAGAATCCATCTGCCTTTGGTGTAGTGGAAATGAAAGATGGAAAGGCTATCTCGTTAGAAGAAAAGCCAGAACAGCCTAAGAGTAATCTAATTGTTACTGGATTGTATTTTTATCCAAATGATGTATATGATAAGGCAGAAAAATTAGTACCATCTGCACGTGGGGAATTAGAAATTACAGATTTAAACAAGTTATACCTAGAAGAAAATAGGTTGAACGTGACTTCACTATATCGTGGAATGGTGTGGTTTGATACAGGTACGGCCGAATCTATGTTAGAAGCTGCTAACTTTATTCATAACGTACAAAAGCACCAAGGATATATGGTAGGAAACCCACATGAGATTGCAATAAAAAATAAGTGGGCAACTAATATACAACCGTTTATTGACACATGCAGTAAAACGGCATATGGAAAATACTTACAGAATTTGATAGGATAGTCTATGAATATACTATTAGTTGGAAGAGGATGGGTTGGAAATAAAATGTATACCGAACTCATCAAACGAGGACATACTGTTACGTTTGTCTCGCACACAAGTGCATTCAATAAATTAGAGACAAACAAATATGATTGGGTAATCAATACGGCTGGTGTGACTGGAAGTCCAAATGTTGATGCATGTGAACTGGATAAGTTCAATACCTTTGGTGGAAACTCATTATATCCGATTCAACTTTATGAAGCATGTAAATCCTCCGGTGTGACTCTTTCACATTTTTCTAGTGGTTGTATTTATGAAGGAGACATTGAATCAATAGATACAAATCCTAATTTTTTTGGAAGTACTTATTCAATCAGTAAAGGAATTTCTGATACGTATTTAAAGGATAAGGCCCATGTGTACCGTATTAGAATGCCCTTTACTGCTTTTGATGAACCAAAAAACTTTTTAACTAAAGTCATCAAATATGCAAAAACAGGTAAATTGTTTGAAGGTGGACTTAACTCCTTGACATATTTGGATGATGCAATCAGAGTCTCTTGTGATTTAATTGAACAAAAGGCACCGATTGGTCCGTACAATTTAGTGAACAGCGGTGCTGTGAATATGCATGATATTGTACGTATATTTAAACTAAACCCACAATGGTTTACTGCTGACGAGTTCCGTGGTGCAACCGCATGTGGTCGGTCAAACTGTGTAATTCCTTCGTATCATACGATGCCACCTGTACTGGATAGGTTGGAACTAGTTGCCCGATATCTCCTTGACAAGTCAAACACAAATCATTAATATTCAGTATACTTTAGAGGTTATATGAACGTTAAATTAGTTTCATTTACAGTACCATGCACCGATGACCTTCCGTTAGATTCGGATATCTTAGATTTAATTGCCTATTGCGCTCGGGTAAGTAACCCTAGTAATCAACAAAATATAGGTACATCGGATAAGTTAATTAAGTACCTTGTCAAGTATAAGCACTGGTCACCCTTTGAAATGGCAAACGCCACGCTCGAGATTGAAACGACCCGTGATATCGCTCGTCAGATTCTCCGTCATCGTTCGTTTACGTTCCAAGAATTCAGTCAACGATATGCTGACCCTGTAAAAGATTTGTCGTTTGAGTATCGGGAAGCCAGACTCCAAGACACGAAGAATCGTCAGAACTCTATTGAAACGGATGACAAGGAGTTGCAACGTAGTTGGGAAAGGATGCAACAGAACGTCATCGGTGAAGCAAAACTTGCCTACAATTGGGCAATCCAAAATGGTATCGCCAAGGAAGTGGCACGTGCTGTATTACCCGAGGGACTTACGATGTCTCGTATGTATGTGAATGGCACGATTCGGAGTTGGTTACATTACATTGACATCCGTAGTGATGTCGCTACCCAAAAGGAACATCGGGAAATTGCGATGGCTTGTGCAAAGGCTATTGCTGAAATCTTCCCAATGGTCACGGAGTTCACTCATGGCGAAGATAGGACCGAATAACAACTCACGGTTTATTCCCATATCGAAGGCGGATATAGAATATGCTCAGTCAAAGACAAATAGTAATCGTTCTGCCGCAAAGTTCCTTGGCGTTGGGTATGAACGATATAAACGATACGCCAAAATCTACAATCTATTTGACCAACATGCTAATCCACGTGGAATAGGAACGACTAAAGGATATGCAGCAAAGGCAAGTGCTATTCCATTAAAAGATGTATTCGCAAACAAACATCCACGATATAGTTTGATACGATTAAAGCACAGAATGGTGGCACGGAATCTGATATTGGAAGAGTGTGAGATGTGCGGGTTTAAAGAAAAACGTATTACGGATAGTAAGACTCCGCTTATCATAACATTTAGAAATGGTAAAAAGGATTTCAGTAGAGACAATATACAATTAATGTGTTATAATTGTTTATTCTTAACCACAGGCGCACCATCCGTTGCTCATCGTGGATATATTGAGAAATCGTTTGAGGAACCCGATAAGATACCCAAAAGGTGGGACATAGACCCCAGACCGGCTGATGTATTGGATATTGGGGAAACCGAATCTGACAATACGCCTGACGAATTTTTGAGTATGCAGGAAGAAATACTAAAAGAATTGGGACGAGACTAATTAATACCTTATATTAGATACCCCTTGACAATAGACCTTCATTGGTATATACTTCATGTATAACTCTAATGGAGGTTTTTCAAATGGCGAAAGCCAAGGTAGTTCGCAGTAAGTCTACATCTAGAATCACCATGAGTTGTTTCTTTTGCGGTTCGTCCGTGTCCGCCGATTCCGATACACGGGCCATTCTCTGTTCACGGTGCACTGCCCGACTCGCGGGTACACCTGTAGAGATTAACAAATTTCCCAAACGGGAGGTTAGTATGACTGACATTGTTGCTCAGCCCACCAAGACCCCGAAGGCCCCCAAGACCACTGCTAAGAAGCCGACTGCTGGCTTCGGTCGTGGATGGCATCTTCGTAAGGAGTTCACTGCTCCGAATGGTGACCGCTACAGCTTCGGTAAGCTCATCACTGTCGAGCAGAAGTAAGACTTGACACTTTGAAAAACTCCGTTATATTTATGGTACCCAACCCTCTAAATATAGCGGAGTTTTTTCAATGGAATTCGTACAAGAGCTAGTCCCCGAACTACCTCTTTCAGAATTTCGGTCTATGGCACCAACGGTCTTTTTAGGAAACTGGAATGTTGAGTTGTACTACGAAGCGATGGGACTTGATTGGGATGATGAAGTGGTGGAAAACGAAAACGACAACCAGTAATGGTTGTCGTTTTTCTTTATAGTATCTTTTCTAGTTTTTTGATGACCATATCTACGGTAATCTCACGGGAACATTCAAATTGTCGTGGGGTTCCCTTGTGGTCTGGGCACCAATTCCAATCGCCTGGGTCAAACTTGTGCCGGTTCCAGCATCCAGAACATTTTCCTTTTGGAGCAGATATTCTAACGCAATCTTGCATTTCATTAAATGGTTCTGTAAACCCACTTATCATCACAGTTGGCGTACCTACTGCCCAGCTGACCCAGCTCAATCCACTACTGATACCAATAAATGCTTTTGACCGCTTGAGTTCTGCGATGACATCGGATATCGGTGACCGTGGAAATTGTTCTACCCCAGCAGGATTTCGGTTACCCATATAACCATCTTCTTCCTGTGACATAAGTTTTACCGTATATCCCCGTTCCTTTAACCAATCAACTACTTGTTGCCAACCAAACGGATTATTCCAGTACTTAGATTGGGCAGTAGAGTGTGTGGCTATGGTCACCAACTTAGAGTCTGTATTATCTATGTCGGGTTGTTTTACTTTTGGTTTTATTTCTTTGTATTCTAATCCCAATATATCCGATGCTATTTGCTGTAACGAAATCGTTATTGGGTTAGTTGGATGTTTGTCACGGTCAAAGTTACCATCTACATAAAACAATCCAATTACATACATCGCCACAAGATTATTAACTGTCTCGCCTGGATTAACAAAGGTAATTTCGGGGTATTCTGAACTGAACAAATCATTCCAGAAGGTAGAACATATTACTTGGCAATTATGCTTCTTTCTAAATTCATCAACATACGGAATCCAAGCAAAAGTATCTCCTAACGATTTAGAATCTAGAGCGATATATACACGGGCATCTTGCAGTTCTAAATTGTGTATCATCAATTGTCCTGTACTCTTGTCTATGATTTCTACCTTCCAATCTACATAGTACTTTATATTTGGCTTTGCCCACGAATTTCTACCAATCTCGGTTTCAAATACAGACTTATTTGTTTTTCTATCAATGAACTTTACAGAATATTTTGTGTCAGCACCACCAACTACTTCGGCAAGCATCCCATTAATACAATTTAAATTAAACTTTCTAACGGGTGGTTTTTTAAGTATAGGAGTATTGGAGTAGTGATTTATTAATTGTTTTTTCATATCTGGTAACTCATTTGTTGAATAGATAGATACTAATTCCTTTGTTCTATTATACCAATCTAATTGTTCTGCTTGGGCTCTGGCAGATACTTTATAAGTTTCATAGTTTTCTATTACATTCAGTACGCCTTGTAATACAGAATCTACAGTAGGTTCTACTACTTCCATCCCATCCAATTTATTGTTGGGTTCAAATGTACCCACTACTGGTAATCCGCACGACAATGCTTCCACCAATGTTAAGTTGGGATGGCCCGCTTCAAGCTGAGATGGATGTAGAAATATACTGTGATTACGATATACTGTCAACAGTTCTTCTTCAGACAAGTCATATAGAATCGTCAGCTTGTCATATGTCGGCGGATTCTTTTCGAAATAGTTTTTATTGTTAGATGGTCCGGCGATAGTAATTGGTAATCCTAATCTTTGTGCTACTTCTATTGCAATACCGAACCCCTTTCTATCTGTTGCTTGGTCGTAAGCATATCCATTATTTGCTACACACAATAATCTACGTGTTGGATGTGTATCTGGACCAGAAAAATAAAGTGTATCTACTCCGTGAGAAAAGTATTCTGGGACTCCTTCAAAATAATCTACTAAATACTTTGCTGGAACAAATGCCTTTACCGCATTCTTTATTGCTTTTAGATTCTCTTGGTACAGTGGTGAATCTTTTCCATACAAATACGCATGATGGTCGTGGAATGTAAAGTAGTATGGAATACCTCGGGTATGTGCCTCATTTGCTAAATTAGCTACATGGATGTGAACAATGTCCGCGTCTGTAGTTACTTCGCTCAGATACTTGATTTGTGAATCATGTCCTAGTTTTAATAGATGGTTGTGTAATTCCCAGATAATCTTTTCTACTGCACCCCACCCATTCGGTGGAATAGGTATTAGTCCTGGCGTGATGTTAACGATGCGCATAAATAAATCCTGCTGTATTGGTTTCGTTTGTTCGTTTAATAACTACTTTAAAATTATGTCTCTCTAAAATATCGACTAGTGGTAGTGGATTTGCATGAAACTCTATAAAAAATTGGTGTATTTTATCAAAGTGGGTGACTTGCATGTTTTTTAACACATCATACTCCGTACCTTCTATGTCCAATTTTAATAGATGTATTTCTGGTTCTATTGATAGTATTGTATCGATATTGATGGATTCTACGAATCCCATAATAGAGTTTGGTGAAGAATTTTTTTGACTACTGGCAACGGAACTCTCGGCATGATGGAAGTATGTACCATCACAATTGGGTGTCATTGCTTTATTTATTAAAATGACAGATGGATTTTTTTCAAAATTCTTTTTTAAATAAAAAAATGGTTGTGTGTCGGGTTCTATACTGTATATACGAGATGCTCCCCTAGATGCTGCGTACAGTGTAAAGAATCCAACATTGGCTCCCGCGTCAACTACTGTACCGCTCGTATCGATATTTTCGCACAAATCTCCGTGAAAAAAATCTAGATACGATGGGCCAACGACATCGAATTCGTTTAATATATATGCTTTCTTATCTACAGCTCGTTTTGTGTTGTAGACTAATTCTTCTACCTGAAGTAATCTAGATTTATGATATACTTTACACACAAAGCCACTAAATTTTGTACTGGATAAAGCTACCGTAATTAACGAAGGATGTAGTGGGGATATCCAAACCGACTCATCTTTTTTTAATTCGACGTTTTCCCAAATAAAATAAGGGCAATCCATTTCTAAATCACTAACAACAAATGTTAGATTTAATGGAGAATCATGTAGATAGACTATATCTATCAACAATTTTTCAGTATTTAGGCTGATATTACAAAGTTTCATAATTTAACAAGTATTTTAATACTTCATTTGTAGGGGATTCTTCCTTGAACCCATGATATAACAAAACTTTGCTAGAATCGTGTATATATTCCCAATCCGCACCAGTCTCATCTATGTTTTTTCCTAATCGCTGGTCGCTTATTGTAGATTCTTCGGTTAGTTTAACTGTATTGATGTCATGTGTGTTTACAAATATAAATCCCAAACTTTCTGTGCCACCACGTTTCCAAATACATACATTGAATGAAGTTTCATCGTGGAATGGATAGTACCATTTGCGTCTAGCAATTAGATACTCATTCTTACACATAGAAGTGTATTCTTCGAAGAAATCTTGACAATTTCTGTTGAATGCATAAAAACATGACCACTGATATCGGACCGACTTCTGTTCTACATTAAAATACTTCATCAAAAGTTTTTCATTATACTCTTGGTAATTGCTACCATCAGCGTCACGGGACCAAATAAATGGTAATTCGTGTGGTCCGAACACACCCAACGCATAGTTGTGATTATGTTTTAATTTATGGAAATCCATCCGTCTAGAGAATAAGATATCTGTGTCTGTGAAAATAAAGTCTTGTTCTTCTGGGAACATCTTCATTACATCTAAAGATAGTTCTGCTTTGTAGTAATGGAACGTAGGATAATTTCTTTCTGGGATGGGAACTTTTATTAAGTTCTTTGTTTCAAATGAACTAATAAATCCGATAGTAAAGTATACCACCTTTATATCGTCGGTCAAATGTGGTTCCATTGACTTAATACAAGATATCGCCTGATGCTCACATACCTTGTTTGTGTATAAAAATATAACCATTTTACTTCACCTTAGTTGCAAAGATACATTCACTTTTTCCTACGTCGGCCGACTGATTCTGTTTAAACTCTTCTACTGTATATCCCATAGAACGTATCTTATTAAGTGTTTCGATGTATTTCTGTTTGTAGTTTCTTTCATAGAAATGGCACTCTAGGAATATATTATTTACCTTATCAAATAAGATGGGGTCTGCTTGGGCTATGATATCGTATTCAGCCCCTTCAATATCAATCTTTAATAAATCTATTTCACCATACTCATCTATTAGTTGTTTCAAGGTTACAGTTTCCACTATCTCAGTTACGTTTCCTTTTACTCCTGCCATATGAGTTTCTAATTTATCAGGATGTAATGTACTACTAATCACAGGATTTTCTGGTGAATGGTAAAAGGTGATGGGTTCTGGGAACGAGTGAAGTGCCTTTGGTATTACTGTAACTGTGGTATTATGTTTAAAGTTTCGTTGTAAATCACTTAACGCAACCTTATCACATTCGATTGCAATTATCTTAGTAGCCCAATCGTTCATTATCATATAGGAACTAAATACTCCAACGTTTGCGCCGGCATCCACAATTAATTTATATGGTTTATTTATCCATCCATTATATTTCTTTTGTACAAAATATTCTGAGAAGTTGCCATGATATGGGATTGTGTTACTCAACGTAAGTGTTGGTATATTTACAAATTTATCAATGTATGGATATTCGTATAATTGTTCGCCGGTTTCTTTATTATATATACACAACTTTACTCCCATATACGCATCATCTGTCTTGTAGGAATGCGCTTCTGGACTTATAGGACACATCCAATATTCTATATACTCCAGCATATTATCCATCGGTGCAGACCACAATACTGCATTCGACTTATATTCTTTTAATGAAATGATGACAGGAAAGTTAATAGGTTGTCCGGCAGAATAGTATATTAATTGTCTATCTGCATCCCATCTGGTTGTGAATTTGTAAGTTTGATTCATAGGTATTGATTTAATGCTAGTACATAGTTTTTCTGCGATTCTGTACACATTCTTTTGTAAATCTTCTGTAAGATACTCAATTGTATCGTATTTGTCAAAGTATCCCATATATACGGGAAGATTATAAATAAGTGATGGGACTTTCCATCCTAATGATTCACGGATGACCAATGGCATCGTTTCCATGTCGGTGGCGTGGCCGCGGGATGTGAATAAGAATAAGTCTGCTGCTTCATAAAAGTTATCAACATCAGTTCGTTCATTCCACCACTTACAATTAGATGGAAAGTTTTTCATCAATGGTTCCCAATAATACTTGAAGTTGTCCGCTTGGTTACCGATAAAATGAAATTGAATCGGGTAGTTCTGTAACATCCGTGCGTATTCGATAATTTCCGCTTGGTTCTTTCGTGGTGTGAACAACCCAACATTAATTACATGCTTGAGATTAGGGTCCAATCCAAGGTCACGAAGCGCTTGTTCTCTAGTCTTGGTTCTGACTTTATTCTCAATAGGATATTCTACGACATCACATGGGATGTCAAACTTCTTGTATAGATTTTCTTGGTACTTACTCACCATTAAGAACTTATCTGGCAAATACACTTTGTTGTCTGTATTATAACCAGAATCATGTGAGGTTTCTATAATAGAATAGTTTCTATCTGATGCATACAATTTATCAGCCACATCAGACTGCATGAATAGTTCTGGGATTTCTTGTAAGTGAATGACATCTGGTTTGAGTTTATCAATCACATTAAACAATTCGTGTTTATTTTCCCCAAGAGTAATCAGTCGGTCACCTAGTAAATTGACCATCTTATTTCGCTGAACAACAAGAACCCCACCTGTCACATTACCCCATTCCACACAATAGACTTCACAAGAATCCTTGATGAGTTCTATTTGTTTGACGAGATATTGGGGCATTCCGCCCGTTGACAGATGGGGTGCTATGAATAAAACCTTTTTCTTCATATGTGTAAAACCTTAAAATTAATGTGTTATGGACAAGTACCGGTTGATGTAACAGCACCACCGTCCCAATCAATATAACCAACACCACTTGGGCCACCAGTGTCTCTGTAAAATCCAGCAGATGCGTAAGTACCAGTTGTGTTACTAAATAATTGTAGTGTTCCTGCTATAGTACCAGCGCCATCGTTATAGAACACCGTAGTAGTTGTTGCATTACATAAGTCGGTGGTGTTACCATACGGACCAATACCCGTAATAGCATATATTCTGATTATTTGTACTGCGTTGTTTACATTATTATCAACAACTGTGCTGGTATGTGCAGGTATAGTTGCGTCTCTGAACTGTACACTACTTTCTATATTATACTCCGCTCCTGGCCACGACAAGCTATACAAGTTTGCACTCAGACTTGCACTATAATATGGTAAATCATTGGTCGGATTAATTGGTGGGTCCGTCACGGTTACATTTATTGTATCAATGGTTACAAGGTTATCCGACCGTATTGTTTTGAAATACAATAAAGCATCGCCTGCTCTGTCCGACAGAAATTCGGGTGTCCATTGAAGCACTACATACAATGAGTCGCCTGATTGTAAGAAAACTTTAGGAGGATTGTCATTAGTTGCTGTTGGGAACTTATAGGTAAAGGTTTGTGGTTGTCCCGGCGTGAAGTCGTCCCACGCAAAATAGTTTAAATCCACATCATGATAAAGACCGTGTAGTGTGCGGCCTGGGTTCGTTCCTAATCTGGTATACGGACTACCATCTTCAGTAAATGGCGGACTTATAGGTGTTAGTCCACTTTTAGTTTTTTTAATAGAGGTTAGAACATTGTTAAGTGCATCAGCGGCGTCAGTATATAAAGTATCACTAATAGTGCCACCATCGGCAGGTGACACTGCAGTTAAGTTACCATCATCGGTAAAAATTGATGAGGTTGGTCTTGTTCTAAAATCCGCAGGATATGCCACGCCTGGAATTGTTGTGGTTTTAAATACATTTGTAAACTGAAGATTCCCACCGCTTCGTACAATATTATTTACAGTGCCTGCGGTATTTCTTTGTGGAATAATTGGGCCTTGCGTGGGATCTCTATTAACCCCATCGAGCTGCCCAGTCATTGCTTCCGATAACGATCTTCGTTTTTCTACTAATACTGCGTTTGACGAAGTGGTGGAACCAATAACTCTTCTTTCGAAAAAGTTTTCTGTTCCACTAGTACCACCTAATGTAGCTTCGAACCCGTGGTCAAATCGTGCATAATATCTAGCCATAATAATACTCTCAATTAATTATTAATTATAACACTTCTATAAGTATCTGTCAAGGTACTTTTGACTTTATGTTTAACATGCTGAAGTATCACAATATCCATTACAACATGCTCCAGAACAACAAGTTGACCCATCAATACACGCATCCCCAAGTGGAGAACACAGCGTACAAGTTTCAGTTGCAGTTATCGTACCGTTAGTAAAGGTATAACAAGTTTGTCCAGAGAAGGTACCACCAGAACATGCGGTTGGAGGAATAAAGTTAGTGTTTATTAAGGTGGTACATACATTATCACCCGTATAATATAGTGAATTAAAACTATATACTGAAGTGGTGCAGGTTACTGAACCATTACATATATCATAACAAGTTGCCCCAGTTTTACCATCTGCAAAGAACGAAGCTTTTTTACTGTGGTCGTAACCCCACCATTCACTTATTGCATCTGGATTGGTTGGGGTTGGATATGGGTTTTCACAGTTTTGAATTGGACTAAAAAACCCATCTGCCGCACGGCCTATATCAAACCCGGGCTGTGAAGCTACACCAAGTTCTATTCTTATTTGATTAAAACTAATTAAATTGCCAGTACTTGGTAATACCATAACCTAGTCCGTCCCTAATTTCTTCTTCAATTCATCAATTTGTTTTTGTTGTTCTTTAATTGCTTCAATAAGTAATCCAACAATGTTACCATAAGCAACAGAGTACTGATCGATATCTGATGCATAACTTACAACTTCTGGTAATATTTTTAATGTTTCTTGTGCGATAACACCAGTTCCTCGTTTGTCTTTGTCCTTCCAGTCGAAATATACTCCACGGAGTTGCATGACTTTCTTTAATGCATCTTGAATGGTTACAATATTTTTCTTTGCTCGTTCATCAGAATATGCGGTGATATTATCCGTTCCATAAATTTCACCGTTTACGTGAAGTGGATACGACGGGGCACCACCGATACCCAATCGACTGTTGGTATTGTCCCATCGTAAGTCTGCCGATGTGGTAAGTGTTGTTGTACCCGAGAAGATTGCTACTCTGTCTGCTGTACCACCACTGATAGTACCTGCTCCAGAAGTACCAGCTGTTCCTGAGTTTCCACTAGTTCCAGAACTACCTGATGACCCAGGTGCACCATTTGCGCCTGATGTTCCAGAACTACCAGGTGCACCATTTGCGCCTGATGTTCCAGAACTACCAGGTGCTCCGTTTGCTCCCGAAGTACCAGAAGAGCCTGTTCCGCCTAAATCACCGGTTCTAAGGAAATTTATAGTTAATGAATCACCATTGGTTGGTAACTGTCCTGATATGTATGCAACATTTAATTGATACCACGATGTATTATTAATAATTGATGATATTGTGAAAAATGCAGTACGGTCATTTATATTGTTTGTTACGGTAAAATATCCTTTGGTGGTTGATGTACTGTCATCAAATGTGGCAATAAATGTTCCTTGTGCTCCAGATGCGGCATCTGTTGTACTAATGGCTATTGCGGTGACTGAACCAATAGTACCATTGTTGTATCGTATGTCTCCTGCTCCTGGGTCAGCCATAGAGGTTGAGTTATCAAAGAGATACGGAACACCACCTCTGAATCCTCGTGCTCCCGATGTCCCAGAGCTGCCCGATGAACCTGGCGCACCGTTATTACCAGATGTTCCTGATGACCCGCTTGAACCTGGTGCACCATTTGCGCCTGATGTGCCAGAACTGCCGGATGACCCAGGTGCACCATTTGCGCCAGAAGTACCTGAACTACCCGATGACCCAGGTGCACCATTTGCTCCAGAAGTGCCTGAACTTCCAGAAGAACCTGGTGCTCCATTATTTCCCGAAGTACCAGAACTGCCGGATGAGCCAGGCGCTCCATTATTTCCTGAGGTTCCTGAACTACCAGTCACTCCACTTGTACCCGATGTTCCACCACTACCGGAAACACCGGGAAGCCCCATCGCACCATCACGACCGGAACTGCCAGAGGTACCAGCAGTTCCACTTGTGCCCGCGGATCCAGATGTTCCAGAACTACCACTCGTTCCTGATGTTCCAGAACTACCAGCTGTTCCAGAAGAACCTGCTGTTCCAGAAGAACCTGCTGTTCCACTACTACCAGACGTTCCTGAACTA
>Ga0194116_10006232_pt1 | contig 12783 bp, 11 predicted proteins | sample TA2MahsurfametaG_4_FD_148617 | JGI IMG/M metagenome (GOLD analysis project Ga0194116, IMG submission 148617) | Freshwater microbial communities from Lake Tanganyika, Tanzania - TA2015008 Mahale S9 surface | ecosystem: Environmental > Aquatic > Freshwater > Lake | place: Tanzania: Lake... | reverse complement strand
AATCCCCAATCCCCAATCCCCAATTTTTTTATAATCAATAAGGTTATATCTATAAATTCAAAAAAAATTCGGTTATTATTTTTAAATGATTTATTATACATATATTCTTTAAATTAATTAAAATGTTACAAAAATAATTTTAAACTAAATCATAACTTCTTTAAATTTATTAAATTTTTCTTTGATATCGAATTTTTATTTAATAAAAATTATATCATTAAAAAACTCATTAAAAGGTTTATTGGTGTTAAAAGTAAAATAATTTATATATTTATCATTTTTAATCAAATTTTCAGTCCTAATTTCATAAGTTTCTCTTCTCCCATTAATGGTTGTTATATTTATATTTTCCTTCCCAATGTATGATTGTATTAACCTAATTATTTTTAAGTTTGGTATTTTATCTTTAAAATAAAGTTCTCTAATATTACTTAAAAATAAATCATCATCAATGTGATTTATGATTAAATAATCGATTAACTTATTTAAACTTTCTGTATTTCTTTTATTTTCAGCTTTAATTAATCTTTTTAAAGATTTAATAAATAAAATTCTTAAGACTTTGATAGGTAAAAAGACATTATTCAATGGAGATGAGTTCTTTTTATCAGACATTCTTTTAAGAACCCTTTTATTTTTACAAATAATTATTCGCTTATTTTTCGAATTTTTTTCTTCATTATTTATTAGGTATTTTATTTTATTCTGATTTACATTACTCTTTGGCTTCTTATAAAATTTTTCAACTTGATTATTCATCCCTTTATTCAAATATTTAATGGATTTATTTTCTCTATTAAATCGATTTTTTTTTTGTTTAAAGTCATCAGCAGAATCATTTTTTGATTTGAAATTTTTCCTTTCAATTTTTATCATCATTCTCATAGGCTTTCTTTTGATTATACTTCTCCGTAATAGAGATATTGCTTTATTCTTAGGTTTTATTTTTATTTTTTTATTTTTGAAAGAAACTTTAAATTGCTTTTTGAAAGAATTCCATCTAAAAAAACTTTTTTGTAGGGTATTTTGATTCTCGCAACTTTTAATGGTTTTATTATTGTAATTTCTTTCTTTAGAATTTTGATTGTTTTTATCAATTAAATTTTTGATATCGTTATCATTTTTAATAATTGTATAAAGTAAATATAATATAATATTTTTATAATTTGCTTTTTTGGTAAATCTCTCAAAAATTTGTGGAATTTTTTTTATATTAAACTTTTGCAGAAGTTTTTTGAAAAAATCTAATTTATAATTATTATCCTCATTCAAATGGTTATCTATATTTATTTTATTGATAAATTGTAATTTTTTTTTTAATAATTTGTAAAAAATTTCAAAATTTTTGGTGCTTTCAAAAGCTTTATTTATAACATTAGGTACATTCTCGTAATTTATATTCAATTCTTGTAAATCCTTTTTATTGATTTTTTCAAGATTTACTATTCCTTCTTTTTGATGAAGCCTACTCAAATAAATTTCTAGTCTTTTGAATTGTTCTATTTTTTGCTTATTATAATTTTTCAAAAAGAGAACATTTAATGCATTTTTACATAGTTTCAAATTTGAGTTATCTTCGTTAATATTATTCATAATAATTTTCTTGCAAGATATTTTTTCTATCTTTTCTAAATCACGCCTTTTATTTTCGGTTTTGTTTATTACATATGACAAGCACTCAATATCACTTTTTGATTGTGTATAATCTTTACCATTTTCTGTCAATAAATCGATAATTCCTTTTTCATTTAATTTAAAAGGATAATTAAGGTTTGATAATCCTTTGCAAAAATAACTATCAGTATATCTGAAAAAAGCCAAGCCTTGTTGACACCAATGATTTGTTGGAGAAAAATAACCTGTATGACCCCAAATTTTATTATAAATATCTCCACATGGTAGAATAGTAAAATAATCATCGTTTTTAATATTTCCAATAAAGCTTTTTGAGGATTCTATATCTATATCTATTTCTTGAATTTTATTTTTATTTAAATTGATTACTTTATAATTTCCTCCAGTTTTTTCGTTATCTTCATCCAATAAGTCATTTTTATTGTTGTCATTTTTTTCTTTATTGTATTTATCACTGGATAAAGTATTATTATTATTCATAATATTAGAAATTTTTATCTTATTTCTAAATTTTATACAAGTATTTGCTTTTTCACAAGCTTCATTTGCAGTGTCGCCCCAAATACAATCTTTTCCACTCTTTGATAAGCATTCAATATTTAGAGTTTCAAAATTTATTCTAATTGGGGTTTTAATACCAGTTTCTAATTTACAATGCCATTTATTGTAAAAGTAATCAAAAGCCTTAGAACACCAATTCGGCTTATTTAATAAATCTAATTTATTTTTAATTTTATTTCTTTTTAATCCACAAGATAGAGTGTTTATATTTCTTATGTTGTTATTTATAAATGATATACAATCTTTGTTAGTTTTTAGATTATCAATACAATTCTTGCCATTTATGCTTAGGCATTCTATATCACCATCAATTCCTAACCTTACAGGAATTTCAATATTAGTCCATTCAAAGCATTTAAATCCTTTTAAATCCTTGATTAAATCAGAATGACCATTTTCAGTAATTTTTAAATTGAAAGAATTAGAACTATTTAATATAAGCATGAAAAATATAAACCATAAAATCTTCATTTATTTAAAATAGTTTAAATTAATAGAGTTAATACTCGAAAACAAAGTATTTTTAAATATAATTTAATCAAGGTTTTTTTTCTCTTGAGTTCTATGCTTATTTATGAAAATAAATTTACAAAATAATTTTTATTTTAAGATCTATAAAGTAAATAAATGATTTGTATCAATCATACTTGACAAAAATTAATTTTATTGTTGAAAATTATTATGACAGAAATAAAAAACGAAATCTTAGTTTAAATTTAAAAATAAATAAAAATTATTAAGAATTTTTAATATTTAGTTTTTAATATTTGATTTATTTTAAACATCAACAAAACGATTTCCTTTTTCAATAGCATCTGAATGTTTTCTGCTAGATTTACTTCTACAGTAAACAAATATAGCAACTCCTAATAAAGCAACTGCAATTATGATAATAATTATTATTAAAGCAGATGATCCAGATTTTCCTTCTATAGAAGGGAAGTTAACAATAGGACCATATGAAACACTATTGCTGAAAGGAACAAATCTAAATGCAATAGAATCCATAGTTGAATTTTTAGAATTATCAAAATAAGCACCTACAGTATATTTTGGATAATCTGTAACCATTGTTGCTGGTTTTCCATCAAGTAAATAAGTTGTTGGAAGAATAAGAGTATTTTCTCCGAATTTGAAATTGTTTCCACTTTTGACAGCATTATTTGTAAGTTCTTTAATATTAATTTGCATTTGTAAATAATCTGCTTTTTCGAATGTATTATTGTTTCCTTGACAGTTTCCAGTAGTAACATTATTAGTAGTATTAACTGTACAGAATGTCCAATTACTAATTTGGAATTCGAATTTCAAATCTCCATCTTTAACTTTATATTTAGTATTTTCCAAGGTAATTTCACCATCTTGTCCGAAGATGTATATTTTACTTAAAAGTTTTGCAGAACTTCCGATATTATTTAGACTTGCCATTTGAATTACAGTTACATTTAAATCTGATCCTGGATATTTTGTTTCTACAGAAGAAATATTATATTGGTATTCCCTCAAGTTTGAATCAAAATGACCTTTAGTACTATTTCCGACTCTTTGTCCTGTGGCATCAATTTCCTCAATTCTATATAAATTCATAGAGAAATTGGCAACAGTCTTATTTTGAAGACCAAATGATTGGAAACTAATATCTCCATAGTTGATTGCAACTTCAATATCTCTGATAAATTCATCATCATCGGTTTTTGGAGAAGGTGTTGGTGCAGGAGAAGGATTGATTTCAACTTGAGTTATGAAAATAGGATCCCAAACAATTCCAGATTTGAAGTTTCCAAATCTGAATCTCATAGTATTCTTGTTTCCTGTTGATACAACTCTTGGATAACCATCAGGCATAGCTCTGTAATTGGTATTATCAGCAGTATAGAATGGAGAAAATGTTGCAGAAGCTCCATCAGTGAAATTACAAGAATTAGTATTATTTTTTTTTCCGCAGCTAGCATTTCCTTGTGATTTGGAGGTTATAATAACTTCCATATCCAATTCTGTTGTAATATTCTTAGTTAGACTACCAAAATTGCAGGCTAATTCGTCATTGGCATCACCAAGATTATTACAGAAAGTCCAATTTTGGACACCTAATGATAATTTTACAGCACCTCTAGGAACATATTCAAAGACATCAACATTTGTATTATTTACTACTTGAACACCAGTTTTTATTAAACCTGATTGATTGAAAATGTAAAAGGAAGCAGATATAGAAGCTTTTCTAAAGAAATTACTAACTGAAACAGTACTAGTCAAAGCAGATAAATTTTGGAATTGAGTAGAAGTAAAATTAGAAATACTAAGGTTTAAATTTGCAAAGTTGTTAAAAGTGTGATTTTCAGCCTTTGCTTCAACTTCAGTTCCATTAGCAAAAACTTCAACTAATTTTGAGAATTCAAAAGTAAGTCTGGTTTCATTAAGATAATTCATATTAACTTTTCCACTTCTTCCAACAAAAGCTAAAGAATAATTTCCAATTGATAAAGGACTTGGAGAAGGAGTTGGATCAGGAGTAGGAGTAGGTGTTGGTGTAGGTGTGGGGACTACATCTTGCTTTCTTATAATAAATACAGAATTCCATTTTAAAGATTTAGTAGCTTTTGCGAATCTTACAGTGTAAAGGTTTGCGGTATTTGATGAAGTTAAAGAAGGATATCCAACTGTCATTTTATTGGAAACATCATCCGCAAAGTAATTAGCAGTGAAATAAGCATATGATTGGCCATAGGTATAATTTCCTCCTGTTGCAGGAATAGTTGAAGCAACTGGAACTTTTTTTCCTGAAACATCAAAAGTAAAATCTAAAACAGAGTTTTGAATAGCGGTTCCATTTGAATTGCAAATTGCTTCATCACTTGCAGTTCCATTATTATTACAGAATTTCCATCCATTTATTCCAAAGCTCAAAACAACTGATCCGATTTGAACAGTTTCATTTAAGTCTTTCTCTATTGGGATAATACCTCCTTGTGTAAAATAATATATATTGGCATTAAGGCTAGATGATCCTAATAAGGCTCCTTTGAGTTGTGCTGTTAGGCAATTAATATTTTGGTATGTGCCATTAACAAAATCAGTTACAGTGTAGTTTACACCCGAGAAATTGCTAAAAGAATGAGTTTTTGGGTCTGCAACATCAATTGCTGTTCCGTTAGAAGCTTTTTCAATTAAAGAAACAAAATTAAAATTGAGGCTTTCCTCGTCTTTGAAGTTCAAAGCAATGTTTCCTGTAGTTCCATTTACTTTTAATGTGAAGTTTCCTTGTGAAGAAATTAAGTCTTTTGTGAAAATTCCGGATGTTGATAGTAAGACTACCGCTGTTATTGCGAGTAAGAATCTTAACATTTTATTTTGATAAAAAAAATTTAATTAATTAGTTAAATATTAATTTTTCTTTGATTCGGGAAAATAATAAAAATATTATTCAGCAAATTTTAAGGTAAATTAGATAAAGGTATTCAATTCAAAATCCAAAATTCAATATAATGGTAAATTGATTATTTGTTTTCTTTGAAAAAATTTTTATTTTATTTAACAGATTCAATTTCAATATTCAAAAATATTTAGTTTATTTCAATTATCTAGATGAAATATATGAATAAAAAGAATTATTAATTTCATTTTTGATTGATGTAATAATTTTAATAATACAATAATATTTAATATATAAAATAATTATCCTTTATTTATAAAAAATTAAAATTTATTTTAATTTTCAATAACTTGAATTATTTAAAAGACATTCATCTTGACAAAATTAAAAATTTAACAATAAGCTTAACAGATTAAAAATTATTGAAGAATTGAAAAATTTATAAAATTAAATGAACAAAAATTAAAAGTTAAAGTAAATGTTTAAAATAAAATTCACAATTTAATTTTCTTTATTTGAAAAAAAATTAAATAAAAATTTCTTCTATTTTTAATTTAATTAATTTTATGATTAATTTTTCAGAAAAAAATTTATTTAACTTTAATTTAATCTCTTCTTTGAAATCACAAATAATTCTTTGCTTATCTAGCATTTATAAAATTAAATTAATCTAAGTGGCTTAAGTGCTTATTAGATAAATAAATTTTATTAATCATCTTTAAATATTTAGACAGCACTTCAGTTAATAAAATAGAATATAATTTATTTTTAAAATGAATGATTAAATTTTTTAATTCAGCTGAAATAATTTTAATATTTTCGAATAACATTTTTTATTTATAATTTTCGGCTAGTGTTTATTTATTGCTATTATACTTTTCAATTTTAGATTCAACAATTTTTTTATTTATTATTTGAAATTATTATTAAATATTTTTATTTCTGAAATTTTTTTGGAATTATTATTTGTATATATTTCTCATATTAAATTATTCTAGAAATTTTATTCTTAGGCAGTCCAAACGATTTTTTTTACACCATCACTATTTGCAGGTCTTTCAGGGAGATATAATTCATATCTAACATTTAAACAATCAGTTAAGCACATTTGATTTTCAGTAGGTAAGGCAACATAATTTCTTAATCTAACATCGGGGACTTTACAAATAGTCCTACATTTTTCGAAAATATCTCTCGATTTTCTTAAATATTCTAAATTCTTTAATTTTAAAGAAATTTGTTCTTTTTCATCTTCGAGGCTAACAGGGTAATGCTCAGTTACGTCTTCAGAGATTTCGATACCTTGACTGTCTATGTTAACTTGAGAAAATTTTGCAGATAAATCAGGAAGATCTTTCACAAATTGTCCTTTATTATTAGCTTCTAAGACTGTTTTTTTATATTTATATAATAAGTCTTTTTTTTTGAATTCTAAATAATCATTTATGACATTATATTTGTTCCTGTCTAAGTATGCTCCTATCATTTTTTATAAATTTTTTTTTTTTAAATTATTTTAATAAATTATTTTGAATTACTTGCTTAATATATATTATATTAAAAATCTTAATTTTTAAACATATTATTTTTATTTGTTATTGCATATTAATTATAAGGTAACCTTTAAAGAGAGCAAATTAATGAGAGAATAATATATTTTGAATTTTTAGAAATTTTGACTTTATAATATTATTTTAAATAATTTTAAATCTCTATAAAAATTAGAATATGTTAATAACTCAATTAAGTTAATATTCTTCTCAAAACCATAAAATGAATTTTTTAATCGAAATTAAAATTTTTTAAAATTGTTTTAAATTTTGAGACTTTTTATTTTTTCAATTGTTGAAATTGTAAATCTTTATATCCTTTAATACAAAAATAAAGAAATTATCTGTTCAACATTTTTTTAAAAACATATATACTTTTGAATTATTTAAAACACCTATTCATCCTTTTCTCTAAAAGTTAAATCAAAAAGTTATTAAATAACTTATCTATATTTTATTCAAACATTTTTATTCGAATAGGATCAATTGTATTTATAATCCATTTGAAAAATATCTAACTTTTTTTGGAGCATCTCTGTGATCCCAATCCATATAATACCCAGAAGGTTTACTTCCAACCTAATTTTTTATAAAAGTTAATCTTAAATTAGCATTTAAGACTACATTCATTAAACATGAGGAAATTCAATAAATAATTTATAATAAATCTTAATTATACAATTTTGATTGATAAGTATCTATTTATTTGAAATGTCATCATTAGAAAAGAGAGCAAGAATAAACCTCCAGCCACTCTTTTTCTTGATTCTGGGAATCTCACAAACATTCTCGAGTTTTTAGTTTTAGGTACTGGTAGTAAATATCTATCGACCATATTTTTAAATTATTATATATTATATAAAATTCGTAAATGAATGCATGTGCTCGTTTTTGTTGCAGGGTTTTTTGCTGCAAAACAGGATCTGCAGTCCCATTAGCAGTAACAAATTATTATTTAAAATATTAATTAAAAGTCATTGGATGATCAAACAAGATTGCTTCCAAAAAATTTAAATACGAAAAATATCTTTGAACAAAATGAATTACATTGTTATGGAATCGTTCCTGAGGAAATGAAAGAAACATTTTCTCTACAAAAATTAATAGATAAAGAAGATTATGTAAAGAAGATTTCTGCAGGAAATAGTCATGTTTTGGTTTTATTCTCAAGTGGAAAAATTGGTGTAATTGGAGACAATACAAACGGGCAACTGGGTTTACCTTTTAAGAAAGGAGAGAATGAAAATAAAATAAATGAAATTTTCGTTTATATTCCGAAAATCCAAGATGAAAGTTTTAGTAAATATGAAATCATCGATATAGCTTGTGGAGAAAATTTTTCCTTGCTACTTATCTCTGCGAAAAATTGTAATTTTCTTTTTAAACTTGGTTATAATCAGGAAGATAGATATAGAGATGATATCGAAAAAATAAATCCTATAGTAATTGATATTTATTTTTATATAATTATTGAAAATATTCAAATGTCTTAAACCTTAAAATTCTATAAGTATTTTTTAAAAATTTTAAAAGACTATTTCAAGGAAGCATTTTGTGTTATTATATTTTATTTAAATTAAGCTTTTACTTGAGAAGGATTTTTTAAAACATAAATTTTCTTTTATCTTTATTATTTTCAATTAATTTATTTCGATTTAAAATTACTTTTGAAGATATAAAATTTAGTCTTTAGTGAAATTAGATTACGAAAGCTTTAGCATCAAGAAAATATTTGCATTTGGTCAAAGATCGCTATTTTATACTTTAAAAAATGAAATTTATGTAGGAGAATTAGATTTCAAAATGAATCCAATAAAAAAATATAAGAAATTCCATACTATGTCTTCATCAATTTCTAATATTTCTATGGGATCGGAACATTGTTTAATTTTGGATGGTATTTTTTAAAAAATTTTAAATTTCAAACTCTTAATAATTTCTATAAATAAATTAAAAATAATAAATTTTATATATAGATAAAGGAAACTTATTTGCAATTGGTGATAATACCTACGGAGAAATAGGAATTGAAGATTCAGTTAATACTGATAAAGTAAAAGAAATTAGGTTTTTTCAACAAAATAATCTTTCAAAAATTTCGAAAATTGCTGTTGGAGCTAGACATTCATTAGTTCTTTTGAAAGACGGAGATTTATATGCTTTTGGAGATAATTCTGATGGACAATGCACAGGATTTAGTACTAGGTATCCTGTTCCAACTAAAATCATATTTGATCAGAAAGAAAAAATAATTGATATTTTCTGCGGCTATAATCATTGCATGATTTTATTGAGTATTATAATTTTAAACATAATTTCCATATAGTATTTGATATTTCAAAAAAGAAGAATTGTTCAATATTAAATATTTAATTTTATTTTCAGAAAATGGTGATCTCTATGCTTGGGGAGATAATACATCAGGTAAACTCACTTTAAGAGATATATCGCAATGTGTAAAACAACCGAAAACAATACCAATTTTAAAAGGAAAAAGTGTTAATTGTGTTGCGCTTGGATTGGATACTACTATTTTTTCAACTAGTGCTTTTGAAAAATCAATTGTATACAAAGAAACTCAACCTCAAATTTAACAAATTTCATCAATCCTAAATTAATAATTCTTAATTAATAATCAAAAAAACATTTCAAAATATTTGAAATTTTTTGAAAAAAAAGAAATTGAAACTCTATGTATTATAAAATATTAAATAAAAAATGAATATAATAAAAATTCTTTAAAATAATTCAAAAAGTAAAATTTAGTTAGTTATATTAATATAAATTATGTATAATTCTTTAAAAAAGTGATAAAAGAACTGTTAATAATTTAAATTTAAAGAAATTAAAAGAAGAATATAATTTGAACTTTTCAAATATTAAATTAAATTTTATTAAAATAAGAAAATTAGATGGAAGAAAAATCAGAAAAAAAAATTTACGCAAAACTAGTGGGAAAAGGGGAAAGTCTAAAACTCAAAGATATTGCTTTCCTTCCTTGTGACTATATTCTTCGTTGTGTTGATGGACCGTATGAAGGAAAGCAAATTAGAATAAAAGATTTGGGAGATGAAATAATTATTGGTTCAGATAAATCCTGCAATTTCTATTTAAAAGACAGCGGAATTTCTTTTACCCATTGTAAATTAACCTGGGTTCCTAATACAGTCATTTACTTTTTAGAAGACTTAGATTCAGAACTCGGAACTTGGTTAAAAATTTCCAGTTTAGAAGATGGTTATGAAATTAAGGATAATACTTTGTTCAAAGTTTTTCAACATGTTTTTGAAATTAACACAAATGATTCTGGGAATCATATTCTTCGATTTTTAGAAGGGTCTAAGAAAGGACTAGAAAAGAATATTGATGAAGAGTCATTTATTATGATAGGAAAAAAAGGCACTGAAATCGAGCTTGATATGGACTGTTCGGAAAATCAAATTTATAAAATAATGAAAATGAAAGGAAGAATTTTTATCATAAACAATTCAGAAGAAATGACAGATGAAGGCTTATTCTATCGTTTGCATAAAAATGAAAAAGCAATAATTCGAGGAGGTGATATTATAAAAATAGGAAAATCAAGCTTTAGAATAATTGTACATAATTGGGGAATTTTTTCAGAAATTGGTGATAGACCACATCAAGAAGATAAACATTGCATCATAGATGACTTACGGTTATTTGATGAATTGGTAATTCCATTTTATGCAGTTTATGATGGCCATGGAGGTGTATCTTGTAGTATGTATCTGCAAAAGCATTTGCATCATAATTTAAGAGAGCTAATAAAATCAAAAAATCTTGCAGAAAGCAAAAATTTTTTAGATGATTTATGCACTACAATTCAAGAAGCAATTATTTATACTGATATTAATTTTTATGATACTGATCCTCATGCAATTCATCATGGTTCAACTTGTGTTTTTTTATTTTTTATAGGGCATTTAGTTATTTGCTGTAATTTAGGTGATAGTATAAGCATTTTGGTTAGAAATGATAAAAAGATTTACTTAAGTAAAGACTTTAGACCCTCACGCGAGAAAGAAAGAATCTCAGCTCGAAAAGGTTATGTAACAAGTGATGGAAGACTTCTAGGACTTATAAGCGTTTCAAGGTCATTTGGAGATTGGAAATATAAAGATCCAAAGCAGCAAGATGTGCTTAAAAAAGTAATTTCTATGAAAAACATAGACTTTGGTGAATATTTAATATCGAATCGAGCAGAATTTAGGATTTTAGATTATGATCCAAGAGTAGATAGATATATAATTATTGTTTCAGATGGGATTTTTCAGCATGCACCTAATGGGAATGTTATCTTTGATATAATAAATAAATATCTTGCATTTGAGAAAAGTGAAATTTCATCTTTAAAGAATATTCCAAATGTCACAGATAATATTCGTCTGGATATTATCAACAATATTTATGGAGATTTAAATACTAAAGGAAAAGCCGACAATATGACTTTGATTTTAATTCATTTGCAAAATGATAAATAACCCAAGTATTTAATTAGAAATTTATAATAAATGTTGATATTAATTTTTATATATATATTAAATTCTTTTTTAAATTCTATTCATATTTTAAAAATAACTTGATTGTAAAAAGTCGTTTCAATTTTAGAATTAATTTTATTTGGAAATTTATTTACTTAAAATTAAAAGTACTGATAAATTAATTTTATAATTAATTCGTTGTTGTAATTGAATTTAATTAAAAATTATAAATTTGATTTAATAAACATCCCAATTCTAATAGCTTATCTAAAAATATGTTCCCATTCAAAACAAAGAAAAATTAGATAAATTATTTAAAAATTGAATAAAAATTTCCTTTTACATAAGGCTTGTTGGTTTATAATAAAAAGAATTATATGGTTACACGTAATATCCTTGAAAAATAACAGACGATAACAAATTATGTATAATCAAATCTTCTAATATATAATTTCACTTATTTATTTAATTTGAAATTAAATACTCTTAGTCAACATTGATTTCTATTTTTTTTTAGGTTTATCGTTTTTAGCAGCTTTTTCTTTCTTTTCTTTTCTTTCTTGTTTCTTTTGTTTTTTCTTATCATTTTTAGTTTCTTCTTCTACTTCGATTTCAGTTTCGTTTTTAGCAATATCGGTAGCTAATTTCTTAAGTCTGTTAATTGTTGATTTGGCTGTTTGTGCAGCAGAAGTTGAAAATTCCCATGCTCCTCCAGCTACGCTTCTTCTACAGGCAGTGCAAGTCCAAATTCCAACTGAGTGTCTTCTGACTGAAGTTTTACCGCAGAATGGGCAAACGTATTTGGTTCTTTGTAAAATTTCAAAAGCTTTGACTTGTTTTCTTAATTTTTGCCCGTATCTTGTTCCATATTTTCCAGTAATACCGACTTTAGCAGTTCTTCTTTCCATTTTGTATCAAATATAAAAATAATTAATTAATTTTTATTTTAATTTTATTTTTAATTTTTAATTTTTATGAAATTAACACTATATATAAAATGAACTTTTAAAATATTTTTCAAAAAGAATTCATTTATGCTTTAGGACTATATTATTAACTTGGAAAAAATTGTTTTAATTAAAATTAAGAATTAATATATTATTGATTAGTAGGAAAAATAATGTCTTCATATTTTTAAACATTTTGAAATAATTTATTG
>Ga0194116_10006227_pt1 | contig 12796 bp, 10 predicted proteins | sample TA2MahsurfametaG_4_FD_148617 | JGI IMG/M metagenome (GOLD analysis project Ga0194116, IMG submission 148617) | Freshwater microbial communities from Lake Tanganyika, Tanzania - TA2015008 Mahale S9 surface | ecosystem: Environmental > Aquatic > Freshwater > Lake | place: Tanzania: Lake... | reverse complement strand
CTCCAAAATGCAAATACGGGGAAAGGCGTGATATATGTTTTTCTGCAACCATATTGCGAGATGATCCATACCCCTTTAGACCATTGCATATGAATTCTTTTAGCACAATTTGTGCTGCATTTTCTCCGGGAGTCCAATTGCTTATTACCTTGAGCGCCCATCCCGTGGGCTTAATAAAAATATGGGCAGCATTTGGGTCCTTTATACAGCTATATACATGCGGCTTGGGCACTAAACTACGCAAATTAAGTTGCTGCAATCGTTTTTTAAAAGGAGTAAACACCTTATATGGTGTTCCATCATTTTTTAAAAGCACCTCTGGTTTTTGCAAATAATTACTGGAGCTATTATTCAGTACGACATTATGTTTATCACAAATTTTACGAACTTTCTGCTCTTGTAGACGCATTTCTGGCTCATAGCATATATTCATAAAAATTTGTTTTACTGCATATTGAGCTATCAATCGATCAATAATTTCATCAGATTTTCCATGATATACATTTAATCTCTGATCTAAAGAGTTATCTAAAGCTGCTAAAGAATGATTCAACCAAACGTTACTTGCAGAACCTTGAACATCCAGATCGTCGAAGATATAAATAGGAAGAATATCAGAGCAGTTTGCGGCACCATAAAATGCAAGATTATCGGTGAGCCGTAAGTCCTTGCGAAACCAAACAATTGATATGGGTTTTTTCATATTTTTCCCTCAGACTAAAATCATATGTTCCATTATGTTATCTAATAATTTTTTTATATAAATGTGCAGATCCAGTTTTTATAAAATGAGTAATAATTTCATGCTTAGTGCACTGTAATCCTGTTATCAGCTTGGTTGTATCACATCCTGTGATACAAATAACAATGTTTGCTGACTCCAGGAAACAATAGGAGTCTGTAATTGCATATACATGACAATCGCATGGCGCTTGAATCCATATGGGCAATCCCCAAGACCAATCAATACCACATACCCATTCCAGATCAGATCTATATAGAGTATAGATTGCTTGAGAAATATTTATATTGAATGAATCCAGATCTATTCCTTCGCATGGACGTACACACCCGACCATGCCCCACCCCTCATAAAGCCAAATATGATCGATATGACGATTAATAAAAGCATGAATTGAATCATATTGCTCTAATTTTTTAATATGTGATCGAGAAAGAGGAATATTTAATATCTGAACAAATTGCCGTAAAAAGAATCGGCGAAAAAACGCTAAGATTCCCAATAAAATACCATACTCTCTTTGAGTGATTTTTTCTGAAGCCCAAACATCATAAGTCTTTCAAAGCCTATTGCTACACCACTACTGTCAGGAAATGAATCTAATGCCTCTAAAAAATTTTCATCAAGCGGCTCACAAGGTTGTTGATTATTTAATCGTCGCTGCGCCATCCAATTCTCCATGCGTAATTGATTTTGCATCTTGTCGGTTAATTCATCATATCCGTTTGCAATTTCTACACCATGCCAAAAAATCTCAAACCTTAGCGCATAGCCAGCTTGATTATCAATTTTAGCAAGTGCTGCATGTTGAATAGGAAATCCATCTATGATGTCACAAATGCCATGCAGTCCAAGCTGCGGTTGACAGATTAGGCCAAACAGCAAGTCTTCAAGTGCATATGCGCTCCAATCTGAATTATAATCAATTTCATATCGATTAAGTAAATCCATCAAATCAGATTTATTTCCTGAATATTCAACATGGAAAATATCTTTCCAAAGATCGACGTATCTCCTACGCCTGACCGTAAAATCTCCTAGACAACACTGCATTACTTTAACTGATAGATCTTGCAAGGCATGATATTTATCAGCTCCAATCAAGTACATTTCTAACATAAGAAACTCATATTGATGCAATGGACTAGAACGATCGGCGCGATAAGCAGCAGCAAGAGAGTACATATCTACTGGTAATTTTGAAAGAACTTTTTTCAAACAAAATTCTGGCGAGGGCTGTAAATAGTATTTCTTATGATGTACATCGAGCGATATTGGCTCTACAGCAACATCTGGACACACAGTTGGGCAGAGCGCAGGAACATCGACTTCTATGAGATTATGCTCATGAAGCAGCGCTCTAACAGCGCGCTTAATATTAGCGCGCTGCATAAGTTCATTAATACCAATCATTCGAAAATACTACTCACGAGAAACATATGTGCCATCACGAGTATCAATTTTGATACGCTCATTTTGCTGCACAAATAAAGGAACGCGCACAACAGCACCTGTGCTCAATTTTGCTGGCTTAGATCCGCCGGAAGATGTATCTCCACGCAATCCTGGATCGGTTTCTACGATTTCTAGTACTACGAAAATAGGTGGAACAACAGAGATAGCGCCACCATTAAATAGTGTAACGATACAGACGTCTTGTTCTTGAATCCACAAAGCAGCGTCGCCTACCGCTTCACGATCGACAATAAATTGATCGAATGTAACTTCATCCATAAAGATCCAGGTATCACCTTCTTTATAAAGAAACTGCATATTAACATCGACAACATCTGCAAGCTCTACAGTTTCGCCTGATTTAAAAGTCTTCTGCAACACTTTTCCTGTAAAAAGATTTCTCAATTTTACACGGTTAAATGCCTGCCCCTTTCCTGGCTGCACAATTGTATTTTCCATAATTGCACAAGGTTGTTGATCTAATAGGACTTTTAAGCCTGCTTTAAATTCATTTGTTGAAACAACTGCCATAAACCACTTATAAATTTATTAAAATTAGATTAATATTGCTCCACTATTTCTATAAAATCAAGCATCTTTTGAACTGGCAACAACAAGCAACATCTGGTTTCCGTAATTGTTCGGACTTACTAGATTATTTAGAGATTCCTAATACGGATAGATCACATGTTTTGGAGCATCACCGATTCTCAATGAAAGTTCCTCTTTCATTTGCTAATCGCATGAATAAAAATGATATTCATTGCCCTTTGTTAAAGCAGGTGCTTCCGATTGCAGCAGAAAATGATGGTATTACACAGTCACAATCCGTTCCCGATCCGTTACAAGAGCGTGAATTCCTCACGGCGCCGGGTGTGTTGCATAAATTTCAAAATCGCTTCCTTGTGATTGCCTCTGGATATTGTCCAGTAAACTGTCGTTATTGTTTCCGGCGTGAGTTTGATTACGAAAATAGTGCCCTCTCTCTTGCAGACTGGAATCAACGCCTTAATGAGTTAAAAAACACACCGGATATTGAAGAAGTAATTTTATCAGGTGGAGATCCACTAACTTTATCCGATCGACGATTAGCAATGATTATAAATGATTTGCGTCAAATAAATTCAATAAAAGCCATTCGTATCCATACGCGCTTTCCTGTTATGATTCCCGATCGACTTACAGACGAGTTACTTGAGATTGTTCGCTGGAAAAATACTGAATCGGTACGAATTACAATCGTTCTACATATTAATCATCCAAACGAAATTAATGATGAATTGCATAAAAAACTTAAGCATTGGAATCAATCAGGGGTGCTCTTTCTCAATCAATCTGTACTTTTGAAGGGCGTGAATGATTCAGTACTCACTCTTAAAAAGCTCTCATATCGTTGTTTTGAATCAGGTGTCATGCCATATTATTTACATCAATTAGATCGAGTGAGTGGTGCTATGCATTTTGAAGTTCCACTTAGTGAGGGGCAAAAAATTGCATCAGAACTTCGAACCCAACTGCCTGGATATCTTGTCCCTCTTTATGTTCAAGAAATACCGCATGCAAAATCAAAAGTGCCGCTCATATCGATGTGCAACTGAAAATTTCTGGCATAAAAATAAATAATCCTCGTAACGATGCGCAGGTAATATTTTTTCATCTAGCGCATGCTGCACACCACAGCCTTTTGATTGAATATGATTGCAATTGCGAAATTGACAGGGATATTTCTGAAAGTCAGGAAAGCCTAGCAATATTTCCTCTTTCAGAATGGAACCCAAGCCACATTGCCGCACCCCCGGAGAATCAATTAACCAGCCGTTATTTTGATCGATGAGATATTTTTGGGTCACCGATGTAGTATGCCGACCTTTCTGTGCTGCAGATAAATCACCAATAACAATATTTTTTTCTGCAAGCAGGGCTTGCACCAAACTTGATTTTCCTACACCAGATGGTCCTATCATGATACTCGTTTTTTGCTCTAAGTGTTGACGTAGAGCAACTAATCCTTCACCAGACGAAGCTGATACCTTAAATACTGGGCAATTTAGTATATCTTGTGCATAATTTAATCGTGATAATATGCTCGGAGAGAGTTGCCCTAAATCAATTTTATTAATAATAAATGCACATGGAATATTCAGCACATAAAGGTAACATAAATACTGAGCAATGCTTTCATCCCATGGAGCTGGCACTGGAGCAAGAACAACATATGCCATATCAATATTTGCTGCAATTGGATGTCGCATTGGATCGTCTAGCCGAATAAGTGCATTCCTACGATTGTGACGCATAATAATATTTGGCACGTCTTCTCGTGAAAGACCTACTGAATCACCAACAATCAATTGATGCCTTTTTGTGCTATTGATTTGTATAACTTTTCCGATTTCTGGACAAAATATATCCACAACCTTGCCTTTGTTAACAAGAACAAAGCCTTCATACAAGTCTGCCGAGTCTTTTCTCCTGATATCTTGCATGATCGTTTTTTGTTTATCAGAGAGTTTTTTCTTCTTCATGAATCACCAATAGTTCGCAATTTTTCTTAATCATTTTTAATGCTTGCGCGCGCTTAATTAACGCATCATCAAGAGTTACGGATGATTTTCGTCCAGCAGCACTAACAAAAAATAATTTATCATTTTCCTTAAATGGCATAATATCTACTTTATGAGCGCCAGCGCTTTTCCATAGCAAAGTTCCCTTTCCTGATTGTCTTACGGCAATTTGCTCGACAGGAAGCAATCCAAATTTCTCTTTTGAATGAGCCAGTATATAAGAAACATTGGCAGGAATAATGGCCGCGATTGATTCATTATCATCTAGAGAAACAGCTTGTTTTCCTCGTTTTTGCACTGTAATAGAAGATAAGTCCATTTGAAAGCCATACCCGGAGGAATTAACCAGAATAATATTTTGTGCTTTTGAGCAAATAGAAATCATTTCATGCCCAGATGGTATTGAAAACAGTGCGCTGCAATGCTCTCCAAACTTTGATATTGGTAAATCTTCTACAGCACATCCATATAGACGCCCCTTCTGATCGAAGCACACTAATTCTGCGTCAGAAAAAACACGTACCGCTTGACGTAACCGATCGCCAGGACGAATATGTGCTGACCAATCTTCAATTTTATCTTGAGATTTAGATGTAATATTTTTCACCCATCCAAGCTCTGTAATAATCACTGTACACTCTTTTATATCTGCTTTACGCTCAGACTGGGCAGTATTGCGCTTAGTTGTCTTTACTCCTGCAGTTTTCTCAACTGGCTCTGAGATAATTTGAGTACGGCGCACATCTGCGTATATATCTTTTAGCGAGATCAATTGCTCCTTTAATGCCAAAATGCACTGAGCTCTATCATCAATTTTTTGCAGAAGTTTTCGATCTTCTCTCAGCAAATTTTGCTCCTCCGCATTTAATGTATCGGCAGATAATCGAGTTAATTCACGAAGTCGAATTTGCGAAAGAACTTCAGCTTCACGATCGGTAAGTTGTAAAAAGTTTTTTAATGCGCCCCACGGATCTTCCTCATGCTCTAAAGCGTGGAAAATAGTAGAACGAGATTCACAAGCAATATGATACACCTTCAGCACAGCTCGTCTTTTTGCGATTTCTTCCCGTCGTGCAATATATTGGGCCTTCAAGCAGTTCAATCTCATTTCTACCCATTGATTGAGAAACTCTTTCAACGAATAACACGTAGGCTTTCCATGCACATCAATAGCATGGAAATAACAACGATACTGTATTTTTAAGTCTGTTTTTTCTAACAGAATATCTTTGGATTCTTCCGCTTGTGTTGAATTTTTAAAACGAAGCACAATTCTTACCGGATACTGCTCATCACTTTCATCCACAATAGTACATGATTGTGGGAGAATTTTCTGATCGATGAGTTCATGAATTTGCTCAATAATGCGCGAACCTGTGCTCATATACGGAATTGCGGAAATAATTAAATCTGATTTTTCTTGTACAATTACTCCAGTGAGGCGAAACGATCCTTTACCGCTCTCATAAAACATCAATAATTCATCTTCAGTTGCATATAGTATGCCTCCTGATGGAAAATCGGGCCCCTTCAATTGAAGCAGTAATTGTCGATTATTTGCTGTTGGGTGGTCAATCGCGTATAAAACTGTATTTATACACTCGGCAAGATTATGTGGTGGAATTTCACTCGTTAGCCCCACTGCAATCCCACTACATCCATTAAGAAGTAATGTCGGTAATTGCGCCGGCAACTCACATGGCTCTTGAGTTGTGCCATCAAAATTTTTCTGCCAACTCACACTTTCTTGTGTAAGCTCATCCATTAATGTCCTCGAATACCGAGACAACCGAGCCTCTGTATATCGCATTGCAGCAAATGATTTTGGATCATCAATAGACCCGAAATTTCCCTGTCCTTGTACCAAGGGATACCGTGTTGAAAAGTCCTGTGCTAAGCCAACGAGAGCTTCATAACATGCCACATCTGAGTGTGGATGATATTTTCCAAGAGTATCCCCCACAACCCGAACAGCTTTTTTAGGTTTGGCATCAGGGGCTAATCCTAGCTCATGCATTGTATATAATAGGCGACGCTGTACTGGTTTTAACCCATCACTATATTTTGGCAAAGCTCGATCTAATAACACGTACATAGCGTATTCACGATATGCTTCTTCTGCATAATTTGATAAATCTTTTTGCATCGCGCTTTACCCCTATTGTTCCAGCCATTTTTTGCGATCGGCTGCACGATTTTTATTCATTAACAGATCGAGCTGCTCATGAATCATGGAATCTAAATTTAACTGGACAAGTTGACGTGTTAATGGATCGAGAGTTGAAACGCGCAATTGATTTGCATTCATTTCTCCAAGCCCCTTAAATCGAATAACGCTCCAATTTTTATTATTATGTTGAGCAATAATTTTTTCTTGCTCTTCAAGCGTGCGTGCATAAAAATGCTGCTTGCCTATATCAATTCTATAGAGCGGAGGCTGTGCAACATATAAATGCCCTCTTCTCACGAGCTCTGGAAAATGTTGAACGAATAATGCGCATAGCAAAGTACTAATATGTGCACCATCAGAGTCTGCATCAGCAAGTAAACATATTTTCCCATATCTTAAACCGCTTAAATCATTACTCCCTGGCTGAACACCGATAGAGTCGATAATATCTTTGACTTCTTGAGACTCATAGATTTTATGTGCTTTTAAATCCCATGTATTTAATATCTTACCTCGCAAGGTTAAAATAGCCTGGAATTTTTTATCACGCGCTTGTTTTGCCGAGCCTCCTGCAGATTTTCCCTCGACCAGGTACAACTCTCGTTCTCGCCAGTTATTACTCGTACAATCTGTAAGCTTTAATGGTAATTTTAATGTCGTAGATTTTTTAATTTGCTTTTTTTGATCTTCTAACAATCGCTCTTGCTGATTTCTTTCACAAAATTCCATCAATTGTGATGATTCTTTATGATGCGTATACAGCCAAGAAAGTATCATGTTTTTCAGCAAGGTAGTAAGGGCAGGCCCGATAGATAAACTTCCTAATTTTTCTTTTGTTTGCCCTTGGAAATTTGGATCGTGAACTTTTATAGCAAAAATAAAATTTAACCCAACAGAAAGATCGTCCCAGATAATTTTTTCTTTTGGTGGCTTAGCAGCTGTTTTAGCGTAGTCTCTAACAGCCTCCAAAAGACTTGTTTTTAGGGCTTGGACATGCGCGCCGCCTTGTACGGTTGGTATTAAATTAACAAAAGAATCAGAAATAATTGTTGTGTCAGCCCAATTAAATACACATGTGCATTCATAATCTGCTTCTGCTCGATGAACAAACCATGGCTCATTCCATAAAGTATTTGTGTACGGTAATTGCTGAAAATATGCTTTCAAACCGAGAGGATAGCTCCAAGACTCTTCACCTGCATCGGTGATAAGATGTGTCGTTAATGTTGAGCAAAGCAGTGCTTTTGTCCGCAGAAATGTCCTTAAACGATCGAGTGATATATTTACTTTTTCAAAGTATGTAGGATTGGGCTCTGCATAGATAATTGTTCCACGTGGAACGTCACCTTGAGATTTGATCGTTTTTAACGGTACAACACATTCACCATCTTTATACTGTACTTCATATATTTTCCCATCTTTAATAACACGTGCCGTTAATCTTGCTGATAATGCGTTTACAACCGATAATCCAACTCCATGTAAACCACCGGAGTATTGATAGGTCATTTGAGAAAACTTTGCACCTGAATGCAGTGTTGTTAATATCAAATCGATAGCTGGACGTTTATGGTCTGGATGCATATCAACCGGAATGCCTCGACCATTATCTGCTACGGTAAAGGCATTATCGTTATCAATTGTTACAAATAAATCGGTAGCATGACCAGCTAATGCCTCATCCACAGCATTATCAATCAGCTCTTGCAATAAATGAAATGGAGAGCTTGTATCAGTATACATCCCTGGCCGGCGACGCACTGGGTCGAGACCAGTCAGTACTTCAATATTTTTTGCATCATATACTTGCATCGTTTTCGATCGACTCATAATAAATTCCTTTTGATAGTCTCAAAACCGAGAGTCTTGTATTCACTATATCGCACTATCCTGATAATCATGATTGATTCGAACATCTGATTTTTGCTTTCATGAGCATTCAGTAAGACGAGCTCTCTTTTTAAGGATATACGAAACAATAAAAATCTCAAATTCATCATGACAGAACGTTTCTCATGACCATTCAGATCTTACTTATAAAATTTATTTTTTATTAACTTTTGAGTGCTTTGTACCGCTCAAAACACAAAATTGCCGCTGTAACAGCCGCATTTAAGCTTTGCATTTGTGGTGCTATATCAATTTTAACTAGATGATCGCATTTTTTTTCAATCCCGTGTGAAAGACCAGATCCTTCATGACCAATCACTAGAGCGGTTTTAGGCCAAAAAACATTAGGATGAAATGATTCAGAGCGTTCTGCCAAAGATGTGCCTATAATGCCAAATCCTGCCTGTGCTAAACGATCGATCATTTGACTAAATGATGGAGCTTGTACGATTGGCATCAAAAATATTCCACCAACAGAAGCCTGGATTGCGGCCTCACTTAATGGCGCACTATTATTTAAGGGCATAACCACACAATCTACACCAAACGCAGCAGCATGCCGTAACGCGCTTCCTACGTTTTGGGGATCGTGTAAATGATCAAGAACTAGCACCGTTTTCATTTGATCTAAATCAAGATCTGAAAAATCTCTATGCACAATCAGATCAACTTCAAACATAATTCCCTGATGCTTTATAGCGCTAGGAAACCATGCTAAGGGTCTAATAGCAGGCTTAATGCTGCGTCGCTTACAGTCATGTTGTATTTTCTCAAAAACTTCAGCAGTACAATCAATTGAACGAATAGAGACATTTGATTTAAATGCGCAATCTAAGAGATTACGTCCATATACCTTATGAATCATGCTCGATCACTCACATAGCTGAAGTTAATACGTTGATTTGATGTATCAGTATCAGTCAGTTGTACATTTAAGACCGTTCCTACACGTAGCATTTTAGCGCCATTAGAGACATACCCCTCTGCAGGGTGATATACCCAAAATCCCTCACCCAACTGTGAAAAATGAACCATACCATCAAGAGGATATTGATCGAGCTCAACAAAAACTCCAAATTCGCTCAATCCTGTGATAAATGCAGTGAACACTTTTCCTTGCAACCCTTGAGCAAATTGCACTTTCAAATATTGCTGATATGCTCGCTCAGCCTCTTCTGCTCGTCTTTCAAGATAATTTACACGCGAAAGAATTGATGGGATTTTTTGAACCCCTTCATTGGCTGTTGATTTTTCGCGCTTATTTTGTAGAACAGCATAGATTAATCGATGCACAAGTAAGTCAGGATAACGACGAATAGGTGATGTAAAATGCGTATATAAATCAAAATTCAGTCCAAAATGTCTATCAGGCTCGATTTGATAACCAGCGCGTTGCATAATACGTGAAACCATAGGGGCCAGGCGCGGATGGTGCTCTTTTAAGTATTCAGACAGATCGGCTATTTTTGATAATGTATATGGCGGTTCAATTTTTTTATCGATATGCTTTAACAACATATTAAAAAGTTGCACTTTGGTTTCTAATGGCTCTCCATGCACACGATAAACACCAAATGCAGCATTCTCTTTCAGAAAAGCTGCTGCACATTCATTTGCTGCAAGCATCATCTCTTCAATCAAATGATGAGACTCCATGCCAACCTCTCGTGTCATACCAAGCACATGCTCATTATCAAGTAAATCAAAATGAATAGATTGTTGAGAAAATGAAATATATCCTCGGCGCTGACGATCTTGCTTGAGCAGATCATACACAGTCCATAAATCAGCAACTGTTTTCTTTAGAGTGATCGGAACATCGCGTCGCTGAACTTGATCGTAAGTGAGCCTTGCATGAGACCGAATAACACTTCCCAAAAACTCAAATCCTTGCTTTCTACCTTGAGCATCTAGATCAATCCTGCAAGTCAAAGCATATCGTAATTCCTCTGGTTTTAATGAACATAATTCATTAGAAAGAACCTCTGGCAACATTGGAATTACATACCTTGGAAAATATACAGACACTCCTCTTGCAATCGCCTCATGATCAATCGCTGTCCCAGGTCGCACATAATGCGATACATCCGCAATAGCAACAAATAGCTGCCAAGATCCGGGCTCTGCTCCTGGCTGTACATAAACAGCATCATCAAAATCCTTTGAAGATACACCATCAATTGTTACAAAAGGCAGCATAGTTAAGTCAGTACGATCAGCTGTGAGTACAATTTCTGTTTTACTTAACAGTTGTGCTTCTTTCATTACAGCTTGTGACCAAATCCATGGAAGATTTAACTCCATAATGACATTCAATATACCTTTTGGAGTTTCTTGAAAATCAACTAAATCTCCTAAAATATATTCACTTTGTGCTTGTCTATCAAGCCGAATACATACTCTTAACCCAATAGGATATGTTTTCTTTGGCAATGGTTTTACGCTAATCACTTGATCGCAAAATATTCCATCTAAAACCCGAACAGCGAGCGAATAACCATAAGGCAAATCATATTCTCGTGAATTCTCAATTTGACCATGTAAATATACAGTACTTGGCTCGATCATCTGAAAAAATGCTACCGATCCAAGCGGCTCTATTAATGCAAAAACAGCATAATCTCCAGAAAAAAGAACTCCTGGAGCAGCTTTAAGTATCGTATAGCTTCCTTCTCGATCATCTAATACAGCGCAAACTTGCCGATCATGCAGCACAACTGAGCCTTTAAATAAAGGCCAGTAATCTACGGTCGTTAAAAATCCATCATAATCAATCAGCTGCCCATCGCGAACCATTGCTTTAAGTCGATATTCAAGAGCTTTTTGTCGATCGTCTGCTTCATATATTTCAGCGAAATCATCTAAACGTGCCTTTTTTCCATGCAGCCGAAACAAATCCAAAATCGCTTCACGTGAAAAAATCGGATCGTTATAGTGCTGTTTTTCACGTTGTTGTGCGCGATCGATAAAACCTTCAGGAATCTTAATCATTGAATATGCTCTCTTTTATATATACCTGGAAATACTTTTTCCGGTCTCACAATTAATATATTATCTGGGGATTGAAAAACTTCCCGCGTCATTTCGCATGAACGCATCAATTCGTAAAACGCAACCTGATCGGCAAATGCTTCAGCATACATCTTCATAATCTCCGCATCGACTTGTCCTTTCATTTTTAATGCATCTGATTGTACTTTTGATAAAATCATCTTCACATCAAAATCAGCTTGTGCTCGAATTTTTTCAGACTGTTCCAATCCGCTTGCGCGTAACATTGTTGCGCTTTTTTCACGCTCTGTGCGCATACGATTATAAACCTTCTCACTTACATCGTCAGGTAATTCAATCTTTTTTAGTCTTAAATCAACAAGTTTAACTGCCAAATCCTTTAAGCTATTTGATAGGCCTGCGCCAAATGTTTCCATAATATCTCGACGATCTTCAAGGACTAACCGACCCAAAGGCCTACGACCAAACTCTTCGAGGACTGCATTTTTTACACGCTGCTTTAAAAGAAACTCAACATTACTTTTTGCAGCATCCCATGACCTGGTGCCCCCAGCTGTATGTATTCTGAAGAACTCCGCCGAATCAGAGACCTCCCACTTAAAATAAAAATCTACCAATAGATATAGCTGATCGATTGTTTGAATCGGATCGCTATCCATAATCCAAATCTGTTGTCGAATATCTATATAGTATGGAGATTCTAGAAAGGGAATCCGAAAATGCAATCCTGGTTCACATATAATTGGTCGACTATTCAGATCGGTTTTCAGCTGACCTAATCTCATAATTACGGCACGCTGCCCTTCATGCACAGTAAATGCACTACTGAGTAGGATAAGCATGCATAAAAATGCTCCTCCAAGAAATCCTGTTATAATGGAACTCAAATTACTTAATACTGCCTTCATAGATTAATCGCTCCCCATCATCGATGTTGTAGACTCTTTTAGTTTCACATCTCCA